>SDBV01009806.1_pt1 | contig 12655 bp, 16 predicted proteins | sample 2277081 | NCBI WGS metagenome assembly SDBV01 (sample SAMN10402039, study PRJNA504765) | marine sediment metagenome | isolation source: marine sediment core GS10_PC15, 223 cmbsf | place: Arctic Ocean: Southern Knipovich Ridge | collected 2010
GCCTGATTTATCATGGGCAACAAGCCCAGTGGTTTCGTTTAAATTCCAATAGCCGGTTAAATTTGTAATAACAGGAAGCCCCGCATCATTATTAGTAACAAGGGCCGGATTAATCCAGACCGGGTCATATTTACCATCGGTGGACGAATAAATTGTGTCGAATATGCCTTCAAGCGTCTGAATATCGGTCGAGGCCGGAAGCGTGTACCGCCAGGTTTTCTGACGATTACGAAAGCGATTATCCTCTACCCCGTAGACATCTATATTTCGGGAGCCTATGACTTTCTCAGTCTGGGTAAATCCAACGGCTGCGTTCCTGACCATCTCATCGACCGGGCCTAAGAACAGATCCCCGATCTCGATGAATCCATCCGGGTTCCCGGTGTCGGAAATATCTATCCGCCAATACTGTTGAGTATTTGAGGTATTTGAAATATAATGTAAAATTTTATTATCCTGCCAAGTAATTGTTTCTTCAAGGGGCTCCGAAGTGCTAGTGGACAATTCCCACACGGTATCGCCCCGGGCCTTGAGCGTGATATTGGCGTTGCTGGTCAAGTTATGGTCCTGAATAATAACTGCATCTACTTTCCGCGCGGAAGATAGGGCGGCAATTATTCCCGGAAGAATTTTCAACGAGAGGTTGTCGGTATACCATAAAGCAGCGGCAGTAGTTTTTTGGCGAAGCCTGATATTAATCGTAGTCGACCTCGCCCTAACGCGATTGGATTTAGAAACATAATCCCCGGTAGATGTAATTTCATATAAAAAAATAGAGAAAGCCTCTAACAAAATCCCTTCCATCTGACCGGACTTTAAGGAAATATCCATAGACACATCAAGGGCCGCTGCTTCTATGGTGGGATTTAAAAAAAATGTGCTTAATTCCATGTATTGTAATGCAGTAGTCGGGGCAGTTGAAACGCTATGCAAAAGAGCATAAGAGCCAGCGGAAACGGTCGCGTTTGTAGATTCAAAGGAAATGTTTCCAACAGGAGATTCCCAACCCCCCGTCGAATTCGCTTCGTTTCCCGCAGGATCGGACATGGCGTTCGCATCCGTATGAAGCTCTAAGGCATTCGTGCTTGATCTCCATCGGGTATTTCTTTTTCGGTCGATTATCTGATTAAGGCCGAACAGGTTTTTACCCTCAAACGTCCATTGATCTAACGTAGACCCGAAAGCATCCGTGGCGCTGGTCAGGCCCGAACTCCACTTGACCTGGACACCGCTTTCGAGTGCGATCAAGGCCGTGCTGGTGACCACGCTTGAAGCAATTACAGTATCATTCCGGGACCATCTGAATTTAGCGGTCCCGATTCCACCGGTTGAAAGAGATTCGATTTCAACCAAATATTGATTATCAACCCCCTCGGTATACGCCCCGGTCGTCTGCATGGCAGCCTTGCCGGTCCCGTCCTTAATAGGATTGGTCACCACGCCGGTCTTTTGCAAAGACGCGTTAATCATACTCGAGCTGGTAATGAAGTTATTTGAAAGTATTCGGAAGTTGGCCATTAAGTTACCCCGGCGAATTCCCCGAACTTTGAAGCGTCAAATACGTCCTCGTTTAAAATATCGATCCCGTCCTTAACCGTTTGGACTAAATCTTGTTCAGTGATGATACTCCCCTCCACATTAATAATTACCTGGTTTGGATTAATGGCAGGTCCAATAAATCCGGGCTCTGTGCCGGTAAAAGTACCTCCGGGTTGCGCAAAAGCGGACAATATATCCGTAGGTCCGCCACCTCCAAATATACCGCTGAAAAAAGATTCAATTTTATCCGAGAGAAATTCGCCCGCTCCGACAATGGTCCTTTCAATATTTTCAAAGAATGATATAATTTTACCCCCAAAAGGCTGGATCACATTATTAATTTTTTCGCCCATAGTAATAACTTCTTTGGATATTTTATCAAATTCTTTGGGCAGCACCTGATCCTCAACCTTTTTTAATCCTTCGGCGATACCCTTAACGGCCCTGTCAATCCTTCTCTCGTCAATTCCAATCAATCCCTTCTGGGCTATAAACGATGCAAGCGGGGCGACTATTCCAAACAGGGGTAAGCTGAATTTCTGTATACCGGTTAAAACAACCCGGCCGATACTATCGAGCAGCGCCGAAAATCCACCGGGACTAAACGGAGAAGCGGTATTCGTGAACGTCTCTGTGAGGAGTCCCATACTTTCGGCGATTTTCGATGATGAAACCGAAATATTTTCTAAAATAACAGCCTGGTTTTCATTTTCTTTGAGTAATTTTTTTTGCTGTTCCACTGTCTTTTGAATTTGCTGAGCGTTTGCCACGGGTGCGGAAACTTTATCGCCCCCGGTGAAAAAATCAACAGCCTTATTGAATAAATCCCCGACTAATCCAAATTTAGAACCACCGCCCAGGCTGCTTAATGCCGTGTTTATGACAGAATCAATCGTGCTGGAAAACCCGCTCTCCAGACTGCTGGTCATTCCTTCAAACAATGAAAAGAAATTATTCGATCCGGATATGGCTTGTTTCATACCCCTATCCATTCTTTGAATTTCAGCTATGACTGCGTTTACCATATCGGGTATGATGGAATTTCCAACTACCTTATCTTTAAGGTTGATAAAAAAACCAGTCATCTTATCCAGGGCCTTTTTGACCCCGTCTACCACGCCGGTAAATTTATCCAACAGCCATGACTTGACTCCCATGAATGTTTCCATGGCTATGCGGACAACGTTGTCTTTAAATGACTTCCAGAAACCGATGGTTGTATTCAACAGGCTTTTAATCGTATTCACCACGGCTGAAAATTTATCTACCAAAAAAGTCTTTGTAACCTTGAAAGTACCCCTCACAAAGTCTTCGACCTTAACCGAAAATTCACCCCAAAAAGCCGCGGCATCCGAGACGGCTACAAGCATTGACCCGATTGTATTGGTAACAAAAATTATACCCGTAGCCAACGCCTTTACGACCGGGACAGCATCCTCAATGAACGCTTTTATTTTAACATCAATCAATCCGCGATTAGCCGAAGTCCAGGCCAAAATTTTATCGAGCAGATCGGTAATGACCGGTATCAAGGCCTGACCGATTTGATTCTTAATACCCAGGATAACATTTTGAACCCTGAGCATCTGATCGTTAAATTGAGCGGCATCATCGGCGGCGGCCTTACTAAAGGTAATGCCCAGTTTCTCCGCCTCTTCCTGCATGGCCTTAATGCCCTTAGAGCCTTGCTTGAGCAAGGGTAATAGATTAACTCCGGACTTGCCAAAAAGTTCCTGGGCCAGAGCGGCGGCCTTTGTATTATCTGTCATAGCGGCAAAAGCATCAGCCGATTCAACCAAAAGAATATCAACGGACTTTAAGTTACCTTCAGCGTCCTCAATACTTATTCCAAGCTGTTCAAAGGATCGAACCGCCGTTGACAATCCAGCCTGAGCATCGTTAGCCCTCTTGGCCACAGTTTTCAGGGCTTTCTCAACATCCTGCATACTTGCGCCAGATAATTCAGCCGCGAATTTCAGAGACGAAAGTGCTTTGGTAGAAACCCCGAGGCTGATTGACATTTTCTGGAATTTATCGCCAATATTAGCCACATTTTTAGCCAAGGCAAACAGCCCGACAGCCGCCGCCGCAGTAGCCGCCGCGCCGATCTTGGCTATCCGTTTAGCCATGACCTTGGCCTTTTTACTGAAATCAGATATCCGGCGTTCGGCTTTTTTCATACCGGTGACCAGTTTGGCCGTATTCAAACCAAGTTCGACTACCAGGCTTCCGGTTACGGCGGCCATTATTTCACACCCATGTTATACATTTCAAATTCAGATTTCACTTTGGTTTCCAAGGCTTCCGCTGATTCTTCTGGCGGTTCAGCTCTGATTATGAAGTAAGCCATCCATTCTGATAATTCCATTGAATCCATCCCGGCCAGCAGCTCCCTTCTGGTCTTACCGAGCTTTAGAGCGAGGTCAAAAGTAAACTGTCTTAAGCCTCGCTCTCGGAGTTTTTTGTCATTTCCTCAATATCCGACTGGCCGATGCCGCTTATCTTTTGGGCAATCTCAAACAACCGGTCTATGACCCGGCCAGACTTCCCGCCCAAAGCTTTGACCTCTTTCGGGTTAAACAGGAGCTTGTTGTTATCATTGCACAAAACACGGGAAAGAAGCTCCGACCGGAAGTTTTCCCGGTTAGCCTCGATCTTATCACCCTTGATTTTGTAGATAGCCGACTCAAAGGCGTCCCGTTCGGTCCCGGTCATACATCGGATACGGACCTTGCCGCCCCATTCCTTGACCTCGACCTCTTCATAGTCCAAGTCATTAGCAGATAAAATCTGCTCTTTTGTTAGTAGTTCCATTTCTGCCTTCCTTTCAGTTTAAGTTCCCGGTGTTGGTAAAATAAAATGTGCTTGGCTTGATATTTCCAAACCGATTGAAGCCTTGACCGCATCGTCCAAGGCCACCGCATTAGAATAATTAGTTACAAATCCCTCAAAAAAATAGGCGGATGGATCGGTAAAGGGTGTGACGGGTAAATCGGTGAATCTAATATCAAAAAAACTCTTGATCCCAGTTTGCCTTAAATCCCTCAATTTCCATTGATTGATTCCGGTCGATCCGGTGGTGAAATTAGACAAGACTTCCATTGAGACCTGACCTTCGTCCTGGATGCCGACTAATTTCTCACGCGCAGTCGATCCAAGGTTGGTAATATCAATCACGTTCACAGATCCCGAAGGGCCGTCAATGGATACAATTTCACCTATTTCCTCCATGGAATAACCAGTAATAAATAGAGTTGTCGAGAGGTCTTCCGTGACAACGTCACTAGTCTCTTTCAAGTTAAGGCGAGTAGCCTCTAACGAATTTATGGTATAAACGCCTGTATTGTTAGAAGAGTTTAAAGTTACACGCATTCCTGTGGTAAATCCGAGGGCGACAAAATCTATTTCACCCACATCGGAACTAGCAACCCTGACTACACTATTGCCCACGACCGTAGTGATGTTTAAAACAGAACTTTGCGCGGTTACCAAATCGCTACTATTCGACAGCCGAAGGGTAACTCCTTTAGTTCCAAAAGCCATGATATCACCCCCTTAATTAAGCGGTTGTATGAGTCACCGCGCCGGTGATCTCCAGGGTAAAGGCGATCTTGAGGGCGTCGTCCAGCGGTGAAGATTTGGCAAAATTAGTACAAAAAGCGTCTGCCTGGTCAACGCTGGACGAAACATCCGCAAATTTAATACTCATCTTTTTCTTGGTCCCCGCCTGACGGTCTGCCCTGAGTGCTATTTGCGCGACATTAGTCGGGTCCCAAAAAAATTCACCGCTGACCTGGCCTTCGTCTTGAATGCCGACAAGTTTCTCTCTGGCCGTCGACGCCAGATGAGTAATGTCGATAATCGGGACGCTTCCCGCAGGGCCGTCAAGAGACATTAATTCTCCTACCAATGCACTACTTGACGTAGAAGCGGCGGTCGAAGTGCTCCAAAAAAGATTTGTGTTTTTAGCTCCAAAAGCCATGATATATCCTCCTTATCCTTGATTCCAAATTGAAAAAGTTAATGTTCGGGTTTTTATTTCCACATCGTCATCGTAACTGTCGAATGGTTCGTCCAGTGCATGCGATTTAAACAATGTCGAAGTGTCCATGGCCGCCAGGACCACGGTCGAGACGGCCTGTAAAGTTGTAGTTCTTTCCGCGTATATATTGATCTCGATGATCGGATTCTGTAAGCCCGTGTAACCGCTCAAAGAGTTGATCCGGCTTCCACCCGTTTTTTCGTACACTAAGGCCGGGAAGGCAGTCGCGGCCTGCGGAATGAAAGCCGGAAAAATCCTGGTGCTTACCAGGGCCGTTATAGCCGCCGTAGTCGAAAGCACCTTAAAGACTTCGTTTTCTATCTGAGCCATTACTTAAATTTTCCCTGCTTCCATCTCTTAAGCCAGACACCAATAGCTTTATTCTGAGCTTCTATCTGAGTTGTCTTGGTTGCCCTCAATGCCGGTTCAAGCCACGGCCGCTTGGTCACGCCCTTTACCCAGAGCGGTTCGTCTGGGCTGTACCGTCCTATGCGGCCGCCCGGCCCTAGCGAAACAAAGCCCCTGTTCTTCCTGTTCTTACGCGGTATCTGATGTCTTTTGGTCCCGGACTCCAGGAACCGCCCGTACCAGGCTTTCCCGACTTTCCCTTTGGCGTGAAACACCCCGGTCACATACGCCGTAAAATCCCGCCGCTGCTTTATCGGTAAACCTCGCCAAAGCCTTGACCCCGGCTTGGCAAACTTCGAAACAATACCCCGCTTTAATGTCCCGGACTTAACCGGAACCCTGGATCTGGCCGATTTTTTGACCACATTGGCTTGAGCCAGCACCGCTTTCCGGGCAATCTTGGCCTGAACGGCAGGACCTAATTTCTTAAGCTCTTTAATTAGGGCCTTATCCCCGGTTATGTCGATCACGATTCCCATTTAAGTGGCCTCTATCTCATACCAGGATAAACCAATGGTCAATGTAGTGGCTGCTGTGGTCTGATTGGAAACCCGGAATACATTGGTGGATGAAGTCGAAATAATGCGTTCATTTCTTCCCGTCCCGCCGCCGCCAAGCAACCTGTTTCCCGTCAGAATACTTCCCGGAACTCCCAGGATGAATCTTTGGGTCCCCAGGCCGGTTGTCCCGGTCGAAGAGGAATTGGTAAGCACGGTCAAGGAGCTAACCTTTGTTGAACCTTCATCCAAATTTTCGGGAATAACGGCCGTGCCGTTTCCAGAAATTGAAGAACCCCGATACAATTCTATGGCCGCCGAGGCCCCGACCAAAACCGAGAAAGTTAAATGAGCTTCCTTGGCCGTGCCGGTCCTCAGCGTGATATTATAAGCGTCTGATCCATCGACTACCGTAGAGGAGGCCAATGAGGTCGAAACTGAATATTCAAAAGCATCCCCATCGTGAATTCTGCGGTGTAAAACATCTATAAAGCCCGCGGACCTTGACTTTGCATCAACGACAAGCTCTATGGTTTGATCGTCTTTATCTGTTATCCTCATGTCACTAACTCCCCGGTGATCACCGATAATCTGTTTCGAACGTCAGGATTAATCACCTCTATGATATTATAATTTAAGCCGTCAAATACAATTCTCATTCCCTGGTTTACGGGAAACGCCGAGCTGTGCCGGATATTAAACCGGAAGGTGTTCCGGGTATAACGCTGATCTTCGCTGAAAAATTCAGATCCGGAAAGCGGTTCCGCCGAACACCATACGCTGGACGTAAAGGTAGTCCATACAGTCAGCGGCTCGCCCGTGGCCGTGCTTTTCAGGGACGCTGAAGTCGATTCCTGAATGGCGAGCTTATTTCTTAACTTCCCGGCCTGGACCATTATTCCTCTACATCATAAACAATCTTGATTCCGATCAGTTCATAATAATGAAAATGACCTTCGTCCTCTGAATGATGAAGATGATTTTCATCCTCTGACATTAGGTCGTTTTTAATAGTTTTTAAAAGCTCTCTGGCCTCATCAATGTTTTCAACCGCTTCCTTGCCACCCCACTTTTTTCTAACTCGCTTTTTGTCCGGCATGATGCCCTCCTGTTTGATAAACCGCCGTCTCTATTGACATTTGGCGGTTTTGTTTAATATAAATGTCCCAGCATTTTTCACACTGGCCGCCCTCTTTTTTGGTATTATGCGGATTCTTCTTTTTTACCTCTTCGCCACAAAGCTCACAAACCATTTTGCCCTCCTTAAATTCCTATATCGACTAAATATGGATCGAGCAAGCCATCTATCCAATCCCGCCGCTGAGTGTTAAGCGGACCTTCGATTACCGGCTCCCGAAATTCATACATCTGGCCCACCTGAATTTTTATCCACTGGTCTATCGGGGCCGGAATCGGCTCGGTAGCCGTGGCGTATCCCGAAAAATAATTCACGGTCACCGCGTTAATCACATCGTTAGTATCCGGCCAGTCCTCATTCGCTTCGGTGGACGGCACCAGGCTTCCGGGTTCCGACCGGTCATCAATACCATAGCCCGTAGTGCCCAGCGTCTGCGTAGTCCCCGACTCATCGACATAACCGACCACGATATCGGTTGAAGCCGTCGTGAGCGGCGGCCTGGGTAGCACCAACTGGCCCGTGGGGAAAGAATCCAATGTCAATTCCCATGCCGTCCGCTGCCAGGCCCGCCGAGTTAAGTTTTCACCGCGTAAAATAGCCGCCCTTTCGTATCCCAAAAGAAGCTCATCCTCGTGGGTCGTAGCGATCCTCAAATGAATTTTAAGATCGGCCAAGCTGACCGGTAAAACCGTTGTCCTGGATGTTTCTCTGAGCGGCATTATCTCATCCTGTTCCGGCGTTGCCTGCTGGACCGGAAAGCGTTAATTCCCTGCTTGCTGACCCGCAGACTGTTTTCAATAATCCGGCTGGGCTTACCGCGGCGGCCGTGTCTTTTCAGGCTGACCGCCACCGTTGGAGCATCCGGCCAGAAATCGTTTCCAAACCAGTTATCAAAATAGGTTCCACCCCACCATCCATTGTTAGGTAGTGCCATCTAATACAACCGCCGTTCGTTCGCCAAGGGTTGTCAGTATAGCCGCTATCCTGACCCTTGTCGAAACAGTGCCAGCTGCCAAGAATCCCATAGCCGTAGTCCCGGCTCCAGTTGTTAACCCGGCCAGGGCCGCCAATTCAATCCGCCTGCGCTCAAGATCGGTAATGGTTGAATCAATCTCCTGATCGTTTATCACGCCCAGGACCGTGGCCGGTATACCTGATATGGCCGTGATTATGGCCGTGGTCTCGTTAAGGATGCTTGAAACCGAGACCTTTAGGCTGGACGTGTCAGCCAAAACGGTAGACAGGCTCAATTTAATCGCGGTCGAATCTACCTTGAGGCTGGACGTATCAGCCAGAATAGCGGACGTTTCATTTAAAATTGAGGAAACCGAAACCTTTAAACTCGAGGTATCGGTCAACAGAGTTGAAAGGGAGAGTTTAATCTCTGTCGAGTCTACTTTCAGGGCCGAAGTATCCTGTAAAATTATGGTCGTATCGGCTAGAATCGAACTCACGCTGACCTTGATTGAACTTGTATCCACCAGGATTGCGGAAGTTTCATTCAGCAGACTGGATAAATCCTCGAACACCTGGTCCACATGGCTAGCCCCGGTCGATCCGAAAAGGAATTTATAGCCAGGCACAGTCATCACCTGGATATTTTCCCAGACATGAAGGGCAGACGCGCTATTCGTTTCGACCACCCCCGGCCCAATGGTATTCAAGTCCGTAACATCCAAGGTCAGGTCATACCAGCCGTCTTTATCGTGGGCCAAGGATGTGCCGGTATTATTCAACTTAACCAGCGTTGCCCCATTTTTACTGATAAATACCACCGAAGCATTTATGGTCAAATCAGTGGCCGCCACGCCTGCCGTGGTAATAAACGGACCGAAAGGAAAGCTGGCCGTTGTTCCTACCTGTAAGGGTCTGCTCATTGGTTTCTCATCATTCGGCAATGATGTTCAAGGATGGGGACAATGCCGCCAACCGCCGCCCCAGCAAAAGCTTTAAAAACCAAAGATTGATAATTTAAGCCATTTTCATTAACTTCATCATCTCCACCAACCGTAAAACCATCCGCGTCCAGAGATTCAAATCTATTTGCTACGACCGCAGAATCACTAAAACGAAAAGATTCATCCCCCGCTTGATCTTTATTGCGGCCAACGGGCTCGTCTGTTCCCTGACTCTTGGTATAAGCCATTTCAGGCTCAAAACCGGCCCCAGCTACGGCTTGGCTACTATCTGCAACCGAGTCGCCAGTGTAGGATATAGTGTTTAAAAACCCGACAACCTTACCGGCCACAAAATAGTTATAGACTTCTCCACTGTCATTAGCATAACCAACTCGATTCCCTAATTGAGCAAAACCTGAATTCACAGACTGGATAACATTGCTTCTTCGCACGTCTGCATTAAAGGAATAAGCACTGGTGGTGATGGTAGTTACCCAACATGCGCAAGAACCAGCTTGACTTAACGTAAAAACCCAATCTGGTACCCATGCTGCATACGTTAATAATCCATCTTGATTATCAAGACCGTTTCCAGTATATTGCCCTGTTTCAAAATCCTGGGTTATTCCGTCAGATTGAAGAACTAAAAAATAATAAACAACGCCTTGGGCATTACATTTTCCATCAGCCACAAACGATCCAGCCCCAAGTGTCGTGATTTGACCTGCTTCCTGTGCGCCTAACCCAAAAACAAAAGAGGCATTATCAGCATCGTAAGTGTTTGTGGTATAATAAGTTCCTCCGCCGCCCGCGCCATTAACATGAAGAAAAATCGCACTATCAACAGTGGATAAATTACCAGTACAGTTGGTTAGATTAATCGTCTGCGGATTAGAGCCAGGCGTACCGCCGTCATTGCCCGTATATGTGCCTATATCAATTCTCAAGAGATAGTTTCCTGTTTAAGTAATATTCACGTTCATGTGGATCAAGTTCACCTTGTAATTCAAGTTCAATTCCCTGTAATTCAATTTTTTTTCTCAGGGCAATATTGGGAACTACTTTACCGTCAATAAACTGGTCATGGATTCTCACGTCAACACGACCAACTTCAATTCGGTCGGCATCTAACAATAGTTTGGGCCACAAGTTCCGTTTATCAGAAGCCAAACATCGGATTATGTTGTGGTCAACTATTATCCACATATTTTAAACTTCTCTTCAACCATCGAATAAATCTGGCGAATCATTCTTTCTTAACCTCTTTGTCACTCTGAATATCCGCCAAGATCGGTTCAGATTCAGGTTCGCCCCAATTAAACTGGATATCGTATTTCGGATTCGGGATTATCCCGGCGTTCTCGCCAACCTCACCCCAAATTTTTTGATATTCCCTGGCGAATCCCATAGCCCCGCGATACTCAGCCGCCTTGAGTTTTTGCACTTCCATTTCCTGTTGTGCCTTGTTATGCCGGACGGCCATCTGAGCGTGAGTCTTATTGATCTTCGCGTTAAATTGATCGGTAAACGGTTCCTCATACCCGTAAAGAAAACGAGTTTTGAGTAAATCGGCTTCGTCCGGGATATAAACTTTTTTGCCCATGCCCGCCAGGATACCGATAAAAAACTCCACACTCGGCCGCTGTTGCATGAATTCATCTGCCACGGCCATATCCACACCGTAAATATGGACCTCCTCAAACCCAAGCATGATAGCCAGGGCCAGTTCATACGAAATGGTGTTCGTAAAATACCGGCCAAACTTCTTAATCGCATCCTCCAGCGGATACGGAACGGCGTTTGGAACCTGGGGCCAGGGCTGCTGCATATAAACCGGACATCCGATTTGAGCCAGGCCCGACATATACTGCACCACCGGCGTACCCCTGAAATCCTTCTTACCACGCCTTCTGAAAAACAGGCCGTCAAAGCTAAAGGTATGTTGCTCAAACCAGCGCAGACGGCCAGCCAGCTTGGTTAAATCAAGCTGCAGAAACAGATTATTGACCCCCCATATCTCGAAAGTCGGATCATCATACGGGGCCTGATCCCGCGAGTCCGCACAGCCCACGATAGCCACTTTCTTGAATCCCTGGGGTATGGCCACTTTCTGCCAGGCCGGGGTTATTACGTTCGGTTGGGGCTGTACCTGTTCGGGCTTCGTCTTACCCTGCGGATTCTCAAAATCGATCTCGGTTGACGAACTCACAACATTGATCTTGATGTCTTCCGCTACTTTCTTCGCAAGCTCATCTTCTGAATGTTTTTCTTCCACTTCGCTTACCGGATTTTCCTCACTAAACGTGGTTGATTCTCTGCCTTCCTTTTCCATTCTGCCTTCCTTTCTGATTTGGGGACCCGAAATTAATCAGGCCCCCGATCCATTGAAATTAACGTACTTGCCTGACAATCAGGCCGGGTTATGTTGCTCTGGCCACCGTTACCACTCCATGCGGAGGCGGCGGATTCCAGTAAGTCTTATTTTTAATGGTAGCAACACCCATCTGCACGTCCGTAGCTGACGTACTGAATTCAGCACAGACAAACAGGGATGTAGCATTCAACATTCCAATCGGAATAGATATCTGGGCCTGCTGTGAAACATAAGCACATGTAATCGGTGAGGCCGCCGTAGAAGTACAGTTAACATCCGTGCTGGCCGTATCGTCTACCGTAAGCACTACGGCCAGGGTAGACGGAGTGGAAGCGGTAATGCCGGCATGAGCCGCAAAAGTTGAATTGTTAATCTTGGAACTTAACGAATTCATCATCGCTTCCAGGCCTCCGGCGACTGTAGCGCCTATGGTTGAACCAAAGCCTGTCGTCGCAGTGGCGGCACCGTTTAACGTGGAGTAAGTGAAATTTACTCCGTTAATTGATATTGTCTCGGCTGTCGTGGCTGTGGTAACTGAAATTATCGCCTCAACAGCGTTGACGATCCGATTGGCCGCGGTCGATCCAAGAACAGCGGTTGCGCCGGTCACAAGAGCCCCGTTGGTAGACTGAGCGGCCGTTGCATTGGCCGCCTGGCGGACTGTTATAGTTGAATTAATTCCACCAACCGCAGTTCCCATGCCCAGAACGAACAGAACATCGTCTACCCCCTCAACATTCATGGGCCTGGAATAATTAG
>SDBV01009807.1_pt1 | contig 12655 bp, 8 predicted proteins | sample 2277081 | NCBI WGS metagenome assembly SDBV01 (sample SAMN10402039, study PRJNA504765) | marine sediment metagenome | isolation source: marine sediment core GS10_PC15, 223 cmbsf | place: Arctic Ocean: Southern Knipovich Ridge | collected 2010
TTGTAATAATCTTTATGCCTTTACTGTTGAACGTTCTTTCAAGCTCAGTAAAGAAAAACGAATCGGCTGGATCATTCCTTCGGCTGCCTTCGGAACCCCTGCCACTTCAACATTGCGAAAAATTATTCGCGATAGCCTTACCAATGTCTATATAAGTTATTTCTCAGGAGATGCCCATCCTTCGACCTTATTTGAAGGCGTGAAATTACGCTTGTCAATTCTATTGACAAGCCCGAAAAATCAGAAACCTACCTCAAATATCTATACAACCGGTTATCTGCGTTGGTATGCAGAGGAAAGAGCATATTTGTTTCGAAAAATTAATTATGAAGAAGTTAATGAAGGCTTAATATTAGATACATTTCCAAAGATCAAGACGGATATTGAAAAACAAATCATTAATAGACTAAATCTAAAAAATAATGTGATTGGTCATTTTATATCCAAAACCAAAGGCAATTATTATCTTTTCTATCACAATGCACCAGTATTTTTCATCCGGTCTATGGATTTTGCACCATATTACGAAAGCGAAACATCTTCTGAGCCTAGTTCAAATCATTTCAAACGCCTTTATGTAAAAGGCAAAAACTTAGCAACCGGATTGATAGCGATATTGAATAGTTCAACATTCTATTTTTGGTTCACAAATTATTCTGCTAACCGAGACTTAACTTTGCTTGATATTAATAATTTTCCTCTTTTCCTGAATGAAGAAGATCCCAAGAATAAGTTGCTTGGTAATTATGTCAATGAGCTGATGAAGGACCTCAAAAAGAATTCTATGATCCGGGAATACAAATATTCGACTGGAAAAGTTCGTTACCAAGAGTTCTATATGCGCAAGTCGAAATCTATCATCGACGAAATCGACCGTATATTAGCTGAAAACTATGGTCTTACAGAGGAAGAGTTAGACTTCATCATCAATTATGATATCAAGTATCGGATGGGGCTAATCTAGAACAAAAAGAATAATGACCAGCAAGATGGATTTGGTTGATATTGGATGCAACGATTCAGGTTATTTATTCATCCTGAAAAAATATTTAGACGAGACTACGCCACAAAGCATTACAGCGTTAGGGAATCCCGACATTCTTGAAAACAGGTCAATAGCTCTTTTTTGCTCGCAAAAATGTCCGGGCGACTTAATCCTTAAAGTCTACGACCTTGCACAAGTACTAAGGGATGCTGGTATTACCTTAATCGGCGGATTTCATTCTGCGATGGAACGGGAATGTTTGGCAATTCTCTTGCGCGGCAAACAACCGGTCATTGTTTGTCCCGCCAGAAACATTCAAAATATGAGGATCATGAAGGAATACAGACAACCCCTTGATGATGGGAGGCTGCTTTTCCTGTCCCCATTTAAAGAAAATAAACGCCGTATTTCCGTTAAAACTTCACATTACCGCAATCTATTTGTTGCAGCTTTGTCTTCTGTCGTTTTCGTAGCCCATGCTGGCCCTCGCAGTAAGACAGAAGCGTTTTGCAGGGAAATTCTCTCCTGGAAAAAACCGATTTATACCTTTGACAGTGACTACAATAAGGCACTCATTGAAATGGGAGCACAGCCAGTAAATATGAACAATGTTTCTGATTGGGCAAAATTCCTAGCCGAAAGTGCTGATAAATAATGGGGGGATGAGATCAAAGAGTTTAAAATCTCCTTTGGGGTAATGATTTCGATACTAAAAATAGCGTATTAAGGGCCTAAAACACCTCTTTTGGGACTTTTTCTTTTGGACTATCCAGGATAGCTTGGTCCGACCCCAAAGGAGTATGAAGGTAATAATTTTACACAAAGCAATGGCCTGTTAATGCTTTCCAGGTAGGAACCAATAGTAGATTAGTCTAATCAGAGACTTAAAAGATGCTAAATTATCATGAATAATAGTTCTATCTATATACCACCAGCTATTAAATTCTACTCTTCTTTCGATGAAGCAATCGGTGCTGATCCAGAATGGGATCAGCATTTTTCTTTTAGAGAAGAGAAATGGGAATTTAAAGATTTATTTAACTTTCTCAAAACCTTTGTTGTTGCAGAACCAGGATATGGAAAGACAAGACTTCTTCAGGAAATAGTATTAAAAGCAAATAATGAAGGGAAGAAGGCTATTGGTGTAGAATCCAAAAAGATAATAGAAGAAACCGTTGAAGAGTTTATTCTGGATCAATTAAAAAGAGTGTCGGCATTTAAATCGAACGGATTTGAACTTAAAAACGAAGAAAACATAATCATTTGTTTTGATGCTCTGGACGAAGTTAAACTTGAAGACTTTTCCCGCACCGTGGAAAAGATAAAAACTTTTTTAGCTGAATACAAAAAAATTACTACTATTATTTCCTGTAGATGGCATTTCTTCCAGAAACACAAAGAATTGTTTATTGATCTTGATTTCCGATATGCTCGCATTTTCCCTTTTTCAACGGAGCAAGTTGAGCTATATCTCAAGCGCAATTCAATCTCACAAGAAAATATCGAAAGAATATTTAGCACCCTTTCTTTTCGCGGCCGCGACCTTGTTATTCAAACTCCCCGTTATCTTGAATTACTGGTCAGTTTTATTAAGGATAAAGGAATTGAGAATATCTTAGGGATTACCAAGGCCGACCTTTTTGAGTTTTTCATCTATAAAAAACTTGAGGTGGAAGATAAGAATCTCAACACGCAAAAACGGGATCTTATAAAAAGAGTATTAGAAAAACTTGCTTTGATCATGGAAATTTACCAGACTAATCTTCTTAAAATAGACGAACTTATGAGTTTTTTTGATGACTTGCAATCGGATCTCAAATCAGCCTTGCTCCAACAAATTCCGGTTGAGGTTTTCTACGATAAAACAGTTTTGAAAAATAACATTGATACAATTGAGTTTGATAATACGGAATTTCAGGAATATCTTGCAGCAAAAGAAATCATCAGGTTAGGGAAAAACATCAGAACCATTTATGAACTTTCAGTTGATCCGGAAATTCGAGAGATATATCCAAGCTGGTTTAATACGCTTGGCTTTGTTGTTGATTTAGATATTTCGATTTTAAAACCACTTCTTGATTTTGGCCGGATGAGTAAAGAGGGAATGACGCAAGATGAAGAATATCATCGTTTTCTCACAAAAGTCGATGTTGAACGCCTGCACGTACAAGACCGAAGGGCAATATTTAAGCAGGTATTTACCTATTACCAATCTGTTCCACATTGGATTGATTGGGATATTTCTAAGAATTTATCCTATTACTTTGATAAATCACAACTCGAGCTGATTAAGTACTATAGCGATCGAAGGCGATTTAAAAACGATGAAAGCAAGAGAATTGTCCATTTAGGAAATGCCGCTCAAATTGTCGGGTTTATATTGGAAAGAGATATTTTTGATAACGAAGAAAAAGCCTATTGGAAACAAAAGCTAATTAAATTTGCAAAAGATAAAAACGAAAACGGCGTTCTCCAGAGAAATGCTTTATTTGCACTCGGAAATCTTGGAGATGATACAGTCATTAGAAAGGTTGAGAGCGTCTGGGAAAGCAAAGACAAGCTTGTAAGAGATAGATTTTTAGAGCTATGCAGAGAAATAAACCCCAATCATGATTTGTCGATAAAATATTTTGTAGAAGGTACTAAACAGGAACCCATACACGCCCGTTACGGATTGTATAAAATTACTCAGGCCCAGGCTGTTAAGAAATTATTAGATGACTTTATCCACGATTCCTCGTTTCTTGAACAATTTATTGACCGAGAAAGCATTTTTGAAGATAAGGATGAAACACTTATAGAAAACATAGAAGCGGTTTGGGACAGTGACATTAAAAGCAAATTGCAAATTATTGTTCAAAAAGCATTTGAATCAAGGCATTGGTATCAAGCAAGAGATTCAAAATTCATTAGAAACATTGCCCTTCTCCTAAAGAAGAGAAATAAAAGCTACCTCTTCGATCTAATTTCACAAATTACAAAATCCAATAATTTGAAAAAAAATCTGTACAGCTTCCAAAATTTATTTTCCACCCTTTTGGAAAAAGAACAGGTCGAAGAGTTTGTCAACCAATTGTTGTATTTTGAAAAGGGTAAGTTCGATGCACTGTGGACTCTTCAACAGATAAAATTCTCAAAACGTGCAGATGCAGAGGAAATCTACGAAGAAGGAAGAAATTATTTTTTCAATGAATATAAAGAAGCAGAGAGCAAGTGGGAAAAACAAGATAAAAAACCTTCTGAAGAAGAACGTTTATACCAAGAATTTCAATTAAAACTGGAACCCGAAAAAGGGAAATACTACCCGGATGTTTTTGAATTCTATTTAAATAACAAAGATACGCTCAACCCTTTGATAACAAAAGATGAAAAGGATAGGTTAAAGAGCCTTATTGAAGAATCTATTTTCGATCAATTTGATCCTGGTGAACATGACCTTAACATTACAGAGAGAAAAGGAGGTGGCACAAGTTATACAACCCATTCTTGGATCCATATTTTTTGCGATTGTATCCAGGTCGCGAGTGAATTAAACTTTGCTATCACAAGATATAGAAAGAAAATTATCAATTATATCCCTTTTGCCTATTCTGAACATTTGGATGCCATCTTTTCTTTGGTGAAGAATGTTCAGCCGGGTGAAATAAAAGGCCTCATTGCTATTTATAAAAGAAAAAAATCAGACCTATGGCGATTTATGCCGGATAGTTTTATACGGGCAAGCGAAAGATATGTGATTAAGGAAGCTGTGCCGGTACTAAAAGAGTTTGTTGCACAAAACGACTTTTCAATTTATGATCGTATATCTGCATTGAACACTTCAGAATTCCTTAATCCAGATGCTGGCTTTTTGAAAAAAGTGTTTGGGCAATATAAGGAAGAACCGAGAAAACTCGCAGAGAAGGCCAATGAACTCCTCGTCGAAAATTACAAAGATGAAGAAGCCATAACCTGGCGGTTCAACGAATTGATAAAATATGCATTTCCATTTAAGCAACCAATCGGTGTGCATAGTGTGGGTTCACAGGAACATGAACTTCATGACAAAGAGTTTGCCGCTCCACTTATGAAGTTAAAATATCCGCAATATAAACAGCGGTTCTTAGATCTTTTAGGTAAGTCATTCAATATCCTTAAAAAGAAGGAGTATTGGCCTTATGCTCAATACTTGTGGCAGATTGTTTGTGCTTATTTTGATAATCTCAAAGAGGAAAGATCATACAGGCCATTAAGGGATCTTGAAAAATTTGTGGAGAAACATTCTTCAGATGAGGGCATTAATTGGTTTAAATACAGATTAAAAGAATTGAGACGTTCTTATATAATGTTTTTAGGAAAACCAACGAGTGTTAATGAGTGTATTCAAAAATATAATAAGCTGAAAACGCAGCAATACATGGAGATTGCAACGCCTTATGATTTAAATGAAAAAGTCAAAGATGTCATTGAAACAGATTTAAAAAGATGGGTTGAGAGTGAAGGAGCATATGGTTTTATTCTTGAAGATAAAGTCTTTGATGCTAAGAAACAAGATTATGAGAATTTTATCCAGAAAACTATAAAATCTCAAATTGAGCATGCCTTTTTGAAAAGAGGATTTGAGGCAGTAAATATCATAAGAGAGCCTCAACTGTTAGATGATAAACGGACAGATTTCCTCATTTTTTATGGATTTATCGGTCCAATTCTTGTTGAGGTAAAGCTCAGCACGAATACTGATCTTGCCGGTTCCCCACAGGTGCTCGAAGGCAAGTCGTCGTATAAAAGCCTCATTCAATACATGAATGGCTACAATGCTCATTTCGGGATATTTCTGGTATTTGACAACAAGAAAAGAACCAAAAGATCTCAAAAATGGGAAGCTCATCTGGGGAAGGTCAGAAATGCATTTCAAAAAATTGACAATGTAACAGTATTAGGTCTGAAATGCATTTCAATCTAAAGGAAAAATTCCATGAAAGGGGACGTCGTGCAGAAATTGCTTAACTTTCCTTGAGGTAGTAAATGAAGGGTTTTGTCGGCGTCACGGATAATGATTGGTTTGCGTTCCTTTCGCAGCGACCGGGGATTGACGAGAGCCACGTAAAATAATTTAACTTTGTGGAGCTTTTTATTTCGTAAGTTTATACCAAATCATATAACTCATTTTTGGAGTGATAAAAATGACAAAGACTGAACAATTGAATCAACTGTTTGATAGATGGATAGAACAATTTCCTAAATATGCTGGAAAATTTAATAGAGATGGAATAGTCAATGAGAGTATTTTTGAGAAGCAAAAATTGAAATTGCTGTTTGTTGCAAAGGAGCCAAATAATCCCGAACAAAAAAAAGACGAGGACTTTAGGGAATGGTGGTTAAAAGAAGTAAAGTATTCCTTTTCTAATCGCATTTGTGAATGGGCATATGGTTTACTTAATAACTTTCCGCCTTTAACAAGCCTTTCATACAATAAAAAAGAGAGAACTGAAGTAATGAAATCAATTGCTTTTATGAATATAAAAAAGAGCGGAGGAGGGGCAACAGCGAATCAAGAAGAAATAGTAAAAATACTAAAGGATGAGAGGGGTTTATTGTTAGAGGAAATCAATATTATTGAGCCAGATATAATAATTGGTGGGATTGGAAATACAAATTATTGGAAAATATTGTTTCCAGAGATACAATTCAAAGAAAGTGAATTTGATATACAAGTGGCGAGAGTGGGAAGGTACAAAGTCATTGATTTTTATCATCCTTCCTATCGAGTACCAAGGGCGATGAGCTACTCTCTGTTATATGCCGTTAGTACATCCAAAGTGTTTTCAGGATTATAAAGTGGCCAAATTTCGAGATAGAGGGTCAGGTCTTAATTATTAATTATTTGGAAAACTTTTATATAAATAAAGTAATCGGGACCTAGGGGAAGCCTCAATGATGGGCTTTGTCAGCGTCACAGATAATGACTGGTTTGCATTTCTCTCCCAGCAGCCAGGTATTGATGAAGTTAACTTCTGGTAGCCGCATGCAATAGGATAGATTCTGCCAATTGATAGAATACATAAAAGAATATGGGAAATAGCCTTTGGCAGATATGGCTACCCAGTTGTGCCTGTTGATAAACAAATGGATGAATATTCCCAGAAGGCCCCAGGCCTGAGGCACAGACTTAAAGACCACGATCCCCTAAGAACAGGTGACTATGAAGACCCTTCTCCAGATTTAGATAAATGGAAGATTGTCTATCGATTACACCATATTGCCGCGGATTGCTGGTGGACCAATCTACCAAAGGCGCAGAGAAAGGATTGGGAGCAAGAAATAAAAAGCGGAATGTACCCTTCAGCTATCGATGGCTACTTCTGGCAGATAATAGAATGCATAGAAAAGAATCCATTGGATATATACAAACTCCTTCCTTGGACTTGCGAACCTTTACCTGAAGGTTGGACAGAATACATAGCGGCTACTTGTAAATCATGAGAGTAATAAAGAAAGAGGGGGTTTTAGCTTGGACTGACCTCCATGAGTTTCGCAGATCAGGAGCAAAATTGCTACTATAGGGCCTTATTCATGCCGCTAAAAAAGATAAGAAAGGGGAACGACTATGCAATACTGGCTCGTAGTGACATCTCCTGAGAATTTTAGATATGACCGTGAACATCTTGATTTTAAGTTCCAAGGCCTGCCTTATAGATTCAGAAAGCAAGTCCAAAGAATGACTATAGGAGACAGGGTTGTTTATTACATCATGAAATTGCAGAAATTTGGAGCAACAGCAACAATAACAGGAGAATACTACGAAGATTCATCCAAGGTTTGGATTCATGAAGATGAAATGTGGCCCTCAAGAAGGCCTTCTAAGCCAGATATCGTGTTAAATGATGATGAATTGATTGATGCGAAACGCCTAATAGATGACTTGACACTTATCAAAAGAAAAGAAGTCTGGGGGGTATACTTTCAAGGAAGCATCAAGGCCATTCCGGAAGAGGACTTTCGCCTAATTGAATCAGACATGAAAAAAGTGATTGCCAAGAGATCTTATGTTGGAGAGGCTGTTTTGCAGTTTCCAAAAAAATCAGAAGAGGATTACGAGCAGGAGATAATGAAACTACCATTAGAGGCTAACTCTCTCCATGATCGACTTGCAGAAATGCTTGAACAGATAGGCTCCTGGATGGACTATAACACACAAACAAGGCATAAAATCGTCCCTGATCATGCCTATGAACTCGACGTTGCATGGCTTTCCGGGAAGAATCCAGAGGTCGCTATAGAGGTTCAGATATCTGGAAATCTCACTGAAGCAAAGGACAGGCTCGCCCAAGCCCGTAAATTCAATTATCGGAAAGTAATACTTGTCTTGAAAGAACAGGATTTAGATAGACTGAATCTCATTATGAAACACGAACCTGATCTGAGAAGCTGGATGGAAGCTTGGTCAATCGGGGCAGTTTACGAGATGTACACCGCGGGCAAGAGCTTTTACAAATACTACCACCAGCTCACAGAATCCGTATACAAAGACAAGAAAGAGCTTGGATTGGTCAAGTAGCATCAGCGCAGAAACCATCAAATGCTCTTCTCCTGGGGTGAAATAATAATGGACGGCTGACATAAGTCGGCTGGCCTTGTATCGACAGGTTAAACCTACCTTCCACATTAAGGGTGTAAGAGCTTTATGGCTTGGTGGGATACAGTCATATCAACGGTTGCTTCCGGGGATGTGTTACTTACGCCGGGCAGAGGCATTCCACCAGTTGGACGAAAGCCCTTCAAGATAATAACAAAAACCAGCTCACAGCTTACCATTGCAAGCGGCAAGTCTAAAATTCGCTTAGAAAAGGTGTGTTTCGATGCAATTGAGAAGGCATTTGATGAGAAGCCCTATCTTTGGCTTCGTGTAGCTTCCCTGCACGACAACGAGCCTTTTGAAAACAGCGTAGATCAAGTAATTAGGCAAACAACGGGGTCTAAGTTGGCTCGGGGGAATTACGTCTGTTCGATACTTGAATATTGCGGCTTGGCCCTCTTCTCAATGCGCGGAAATCAAAAGGGAATTGAGCTGGCGAAACAAAAGCTATCAGATCGTACGAAAGACTATGCTAGCCCCCGCAAAGAAGAAAAACAGGCTCAGCCTATTGACCAAACTAAACTTCTGGAAATTTGGGAGCTTATACGTTGGTTTGATGAGGTCCGCTGGAATGAGGAAGAAACAAAGAAGATGTTTATTCCTGGCCCTGAGTTTGAAAATCTGGGAGAAAGCGGAAAAATTTTGGTCCATTGGCTCTCATACATTACTTACCAACAGCGGCCGTATCAGGATGTTTGGATGAAAGGCGGTCCAATCTTTGCGGAAGTTGTAGCTAGGTATACGAAGGGCCTTATCCCTAGCGTAGCTTTGTTGAAGCTCTTCACCAGCCCAAGTGACAGAGCGGAAGCAGTTGATACGTTCATATCAAAGGATCAGCTGATCAATGGAGAAAGGATTAGCTATACTCCGCGTTTTGGCATGCATATTCTATCTATTGCAAGGACTCTGTATTTGCTGGAATCCTTTCAACGAGACATCGTTAAGTATTTGTCTCATTATTGGGGATTTATTTCTGGCGCAAGGCAAAAAAGCGAAGGTGATAATCGGGTATCAAGAATAGCCTTTCTACTGTACCTATTATCCTACGACGAAATTTCAAGGGGCATAGTGAGCTTCCATAGGAATCAAAAAGAAATTACGGATCACCTTCTGAGTTATGAAAGCCGATTTAATAGAATCCTATCTGATAATACCTTGACCTCCTACTTTATGAGCTGGTCAAAGCGAGATAGATATCACAAGAGACTTTGGGCTGCCTTAAGGGATTACCTTAAACCGAAAAGCTTGTTTAGCCGATCCTTTAAAGGTGCATTAGAAGGGATCCGAGAGAAAAAGTTCTTAACTTTCCTAGAAAATGAAGAAGCAGAAATCTTAGAATCATTAGAGTTGCCTGGTGATATTTGGAATTTACGTTTCATTCAGAAAATATTTGAGGGGCATTTACAGACACCGAAGGAACTTAGAACTCACTATGAGGATCTTAAGTCGGCACATAATATTATGGGAAGATTCTATCCCGAGCAATTTGATGTTTCATTTTCCTTCTCTCCATATATGTGCGACAAAATGATGGAAGAATATTGCCCTTTCAAGGCTGATTCTGAAATTAAAGAATTCTGCCTCTGTGCTATGGGAATGAAAACTGAAGGGCGGTTTTGCCCAGTAGCAAAGATTACTTGTGGATTTACTTATTATTGCCAGCCTGAAGCTTGTCCAATAAAGGATGGAACGATAACTGACCTTTGCCCAGGATGTTCGACAAATATCGAGAGTGTGATATGAGATAGATCTACACGTTAGATACATTTTGGATAAATGGATTAAAAGAAGGAGACTCATCAATAGCCGAATCGTCCTTCCGAAGACTTTTGTATTAGAGGAAATTGTAGAAATGGAGACCCCCGAGAAGATAGTTGAGGCATATGTAAGATATGTTAAGGGCTGGGCTACAATTCCCAATATCAAGTGCCCTGGCCAATACGAGATTGACCTGATTGCAATCGATCCCGTTAGCTTAGATCGCTATCATATCGAAAGTGGCGTTTCCATATCTCACTCTTATTCGAAATTAACTACCAAGCCTTATAGCGATCAAGATCTCAAGACAAGAGTGAAAGCAGCCGGCCAACGCAGGACAATTGGATATTTTGTCCAACGAAAGTTCGGTGCTGAACCAGTATTGAATACTTTAAAGAGATACGGTTTCCATTCAGGAAAATATTCAAAAGTTATTGTGAGTTGGGGTTGGGGAGAAGCAACAAAGGAGGAGGCTGATAAACATAACATCCAACTTTGGGATTTCCGTGAGATTCTAAGAGAAATTTCAGATTCTCTTCAGAAATATCGAACTTATTTCATAGATGATACTCTTCGAACCCTTCAGCTTTTCGCTCGTTCTATAAAATGACAGGAATTGTCTTCCGTTTTCGGAAAAGGATGAAAATCATTTTTGGTATTATCCTATTTCCACCGAAGGCCAATATGATTGTAATATGAGGGGCTCAACATTTGAGAAAAAGGAATTCTGCAATGCCAAGAAACAGGACTGAATGGCTGACGAGAAGAGATAAAGGTGACTTTCTCATGCTATTTTCTGAATCTTTAGATGATTGGCTCTCGAAATATGAAAAGAATCTCTTAATAGGATATCGCAACTACGCTTGGACCACCGAAGATCCCAATGAGGCAAAAGTAAGGAGACTAAGACTGGAAGACGAAATTGGAAAATTTTATTCACAAAATAAATTCTTGAGCAAGAACTATTTCAAAAAAATTATCCAGTGGGGTATGGGTGCTGCCACTCTCAGAAAAGCAGAAGGGAACAGAGAGGAAGATATTAGGCAAGTGACCCATGCATCCTACAGGCTCCTGCGAGAGGGAAAAGTGCTTTTAGCCTGTTATATACTCACCGTCTTGAATGGTATCGGCGGACCCGGTGCCGGGAAAATCTTAACATTCATTGATCCAAACAACCTGGGCTGTTTCGATAGTAGAACGGGTTACTCGTTGAGATGGCTGAAAATTAGAGATGGTTCAGTATTCCCTGTGCCTTCAGGCAGAGACCTAAACATACTGAGCGACTATACCTCTAACAGTAATTATGCTATCGCATTTGAAAAATTCAACTATCTTTGCAACTATATTAAGGATATCTTTAACAGCCGCAGGGTTGATAACAAGAAAGACTGGAGAGCAGCAGATATCGAAATGAGCCTGTGGATGCTTGGTAAGCCTGGGAGTAAATTCTTTATTGCTTATGAAGACGACTGCAGTGAATGATATGCCAAACCTCCACAATGAAGGGAGCCGCTCGTGCAGAAATTGCTTAACGTTCCTTGAGGTAGTAAATGAAGGCTTTTGTCGGCATCACGGATAATGATTGGTTTGCATTCCTCTCCCAGCAACCAGGGCTTGATGAGGTAAAATTCCGGCAGCCTAGTGGAACAGCCCAGTTTCGGGCGCTAGCGCCCCAAGAAACTTCCCGGGGCCAAGCTGGTTGTTATACCAGGGGCGGGACACCTGTGTGCGATTGAAGAGCCGGATGCGGGAAAACTGCACGTCCTAATGGGGGACGTTCTTCACATTTTAACTTAAAAAGTGGTGGGTAATGAGTTGAAGCGGGAGGCCCTAAAAATTCTAGGTTTCAGGATAGGAGGATGTGATAAAAATAGTCCTATGCTAAGATTAGCCCGAGGCACCTGGTGGGTTTCATCACATCATGGTCAGGGGGAAGGTTATGAATTTCCCTTTCGAGTTTTTTTGTGTATATTTTGGTGTTAGCGGACTGGTTCCGGGATGAGATTGCGGTTTCGATTAATGTATAAAGGGGGACGCTCTTAAAAAAATAAGAAACTCAAGCGAGGGGACTTAGGTTCTAAAGCAACTTATGGATACTAAAGAAAGACTTGGGGTCAACCCTTGACATGTGACACTTGTCGCACGTATTGGACGGGTTAGAGTCAGAGCACCGGGGATACAAGATGAAGAACGCTGAGCTTTTCCGCAATGGCCAAAGTAAACCAGAGGTTTTAAAGGAAAGTAAAGAGTGATAAAATCCCAGGGGAAAGGTATGAAGAGATTTGGATAAATTGTCA
>SDBV01009809.1_pt1 | contig 12653 bp, 11 predicted proteins | sample 2277081 | NCBI WGS metagenome assembly SDBV01 (sample SAMN10402039, study PRJNA504765) | marine sediment metagenome | isolation source: marine sediment core GS10_PC15, 223 cmbsf | place: Arctic Ocean: Southern Knipovich Ridge | collected 2010
AGTTTAATCTGGAGCGGACCCGCCGCTGTAATCCCGATTCCGTTATGATCGGAATCAAATCCTTTGCTGAAGGAGGCCACTCGTTGGGAGGACGGGGAAGGCTGGCAAAGGCCGGGAGAGCCATAATACCTGGCTGGACAATACCTAATTGGATAACCTTCGCGGAAACATGTTGTGAGGATAAAAGTTTTTGCTTTTATCCCACGGCTTTCTTAAAGGAAGGCCGCGGTTTTTTGTTTTCTAATAAAATGAACATCACATTTATCATAGGCGGTGCAAGAAGCGGGAAAAGCTCCTTTGCCCTGAATGAGGCGTCGAAGGTTTCAGGGCAGAAGGCTTACATTGCAACTGCAGAGGCCCTTGATGAAGAGATGAAGGACCGGATTGAAAAACATAAGGCCGAAAGAGGAAATGGCTGGGACACATTTGAAGAACCGATAAAGATCTCTGATGTTCTTTTGAGTTTAAATGATAAGAACAGTGCTGTCCTGCTTGACTGCCTTACCATATGGTTATCGAACATTTTGCTTAAGGCAGAGACTGCCGGGCCGGGCCATGAATCACCGGAAGAGAGTATTCATAAATTTATTGACAATCTGAAGCGGTTAAACGGCCTGAGGCTTTTTATTGTTTCAAACGAGGTCGGGGCAGGTATTGTCCCGGAAAATAAACTGGCCAGAAGGTTCAGGGACCTGGCAGGCACTTTGAATCAAAAAGTTGCCGGGATCGCTGATGAAGTGTATATGGTTACTGCCGGGGTACCGGTAAAAATAAAATAAAACCGCTTGAACCGTTCAAACCGCTTGGACCGTTCGAACTGTTAAAAAATGGAGGGAACAATGGATTTACAATCAATACTATCCAGCATTACAAACACTAACGGCAAATACGCGGAGCAGGCCCAGGCAAGGCTGGACAATCTCACTAAACCGCAGGGAAGCCTGGGAAGGCTTGAAGAATTCGCGAAGCAGCTTGTGGCCATATCTGAAAAAGAGATGCCCGAACTTGATAAAAAAGTTGTTTTCACTTTTGCCGGAGACCACGGCGTGGCAGAAGAGGGAGTGTCCGCCTTCCCAAAGGAAGTGACTCCCCAGATGGTCCTTAATTTTATACATGGTGGTGCCGGCATTAATGCTCTTGCCGGACATGCAGGGGCAGACGTAGTCGTTGTTGATATCGGAGTTGATCATGATTTTGGTGATCTGAAAAAAGACGGGTTTGCATCGAAAAAGATTGTTTCCGGCACGAAGAATATGAGAAAAGGCCCGGCAATGACACGCGATGAGGCTGAGAAGTGCATACATGTCGGGATTGAACTGGCGAATGAATATGCGAAAAAGGGATATAAGATCTTCGGAACAGGTGAAATGGGTATTGCAAATACAACCCCGTCAAGTGCTATTACGAGTGTTATTACAGGTAAATCAGTTGAAGATATTACCGGCAGGGGCACAGGAATCAATGATGACGCATGGAAAAACAAAGTACAGGTAATAAAAGATTCCATTGAAATTAACAAGCCGGATTCATCCGATCCAATTGATCTGCTCGCAAAGCTGGGCGGTGCCGAGATCGCGGGCATAGCAGGCCTTATCATCGGTGCGGCTGCAAACAAGGTCCCTGTTGTTGTGGACGGTTTCATCTCAACAGCCGGCGCATTGATCGCGTATTTAATAGAACCGAAAACAAAGGACTATATGTTTGCCGCCCATATGTCACAGGAGATAGGGCATAAGTCCATACTCGAAAAAATCGGCCTCAGGCCTATTATGGATTTAGATATGAGACTGGGAGAAGGCACCGGCGCTGCCCTGGCAATGCTTGTCATAGAAGCCGGCCTTAAAATTTATAAAGAAATGGCTACGTTTGCAGAAGCAGCGGTAGCGGAGAAAAATAACTAGTTTCTATTGCGGAAACATATAATTGTTATGAGTGTCATTCTGAACTTGTTTCAGAATCTCCGGATATCAAGAGATTAAGAGACCCTGAAACGAGTTCAGGGTGACAAACCGGACTTTCCGCAACAGGAGCCAAATGACGGTTCAAACGTTTAAACGATATTTTTTATGAAACGCATGTTACTGGCATTCCAGTTTTTAACAATAATTCCTGTAAGGGATATGGGAGAAGTCTCCGAACAGGAGATCGGGAGGGCAACGTCTGTTTTCCCGCTGGTGGGTTTTGTTGAGGGAATCGTGCTTTCAGTGCTGGCTGTTCTTTTTTTGAAAGTGTTCCCTGCGGAACTGACTAATGCCCTTCTGGTCCTTGTGATAGTAATAATCAACGGGGGCCTTCACCTTGACGGGCTTGCCGATACATTTGATGCAGTTGCTTCAAGGGGAGACCAGGACAAAAAACTTCTGGTCATGAAAGACAGCTCGGTCGGCCCGATGGGTGTAATCGCGATTGTCATGGTGCTGCTTTTGAAATATGTTTTATTGAATGCCGTCTTCTTTCATTCGACTATAAATGTCTATACGACGACCCTGATTGTAATGCCGGTAGTGTCCCGGTGGGCGATGGTCCCGGCAGCATATCACTGCGGGTCTGCCAGGCAGGGAGGATTAGGCAGGGTTTTCCTTGAGCATACAAAGACTAAAGAACTTTTATCAGCTACAGCGCTGGCTGTTTTGACTGCGCTGATAGTATGCGTTTCCGGTTCGCAATATCCATTCTTTATTTTTTATGTGATGTTTGCGCTGCCGGTCATATATATTTTTAATTTCGGGGCAGTATGGTTTTTTAAAAAAATATTTGGAGGTATGACAGGGGATTCATTCGGGGCAGTCAATGAGATTGCCCTCTTGATCTTTCTGATCATGATGGTCGTATGGCTGCAAAAGTTTATTTGATAAGACATGGCGAGACAGAAGACGCAGATTCCCGGCGCTATAAAGGACATCTGGATGTGCCGCTTTCTGAAAACGGGGTTGAGCAGATTAAAAGGCTGTCAGCCTACTTAAGCGGGGAAGTGAAAGGAATAAGCGGCACCCTTGGTGCTGTTTATTGTTCGGGGTTGAGCCGGGCCGTTAAAAGCGCTGAGATCATTGCGGAGCCTTTTGGCCTTAAACCGATAGTTGTGGAAAATTTTAAAGAAAGAAACTTCGGTGTGTGGGAAGGAATGTCTTTTGATGAGATACAGGAAAAGTATCCGGACGCATTCAGTGCGTGGGCGGAAAACCCGTTGAAGTTCAGCCCGATGGAAGGTGAAAGTACCCTTGATGTGAAAGAGAGGGCCCTGAAGGTTTTCGATGAAATTATCGGGAAGCATAATGGAGAGAATATCGCAATTGTAGCGCATGGGGGGGTGAACAGGGTAATACTCTGTGAACTGCTCGGTATCCCTCTTGAAAATATATTCAGGATAGAGCAGGATTTTGCTGCATTGAATGTTATCGAACTATGGGACTATCCGGTTGTGAAGCATTTAAATTATATTGTGTGAATTATGGCTAAAGCAATAATGATACAGGGAACAGGTTCCGGCGCAGGTAAAAGCGCTGTTGCCGCAGGCCTATGCCGTCTGTTCAGAGATATGGGCATTAAAGTGGCGCCGTTTAAGTCGCAGAATATGGCGCTTAATTCCTTTATTACAAAAGAGGGCGGTGAAATAGGGCGCGCCCAGGCTTTTCAGGCGGAAGCCGCCGGGCTGGAGCCGTCCAATGATATGAACCCTGTATTGCTTAAGGCGACCGGTGAAGCAGGCTGCCAGGTCATCCTCAATGGCAAAGTACACGCGACCATGAAGGCGACTGAATATTATGCGATCAAGGACAAGGTCTGGGAGGAAATAAAGGCTGCATATGACAGGCTTTCAGCAGAGTATGATCTTATAGTTATCGAGGGCGCGGGAAGTTCGGCAGAGATTAACCTTCAGAAAGAGGAAGTAGTGAACATGAGGGTTGCCAGATATGCGGATGCCCCGGTCATCCTTGTCGGTGACATTGACCGCGGCGGTGTTTTTGCGCAGTTCTATGGAACGGTGGAATTATTAAAAGATTGTGTAGGGGCAAACCCTTGTGGTTGCCCTGGGCAGGCACAGGGGCCTGCCCCTACAGATGCGGATTACATAAAGGCATTTATTGTTAATAAATTTCGCGGTGATATGGACATCCTGCGCCCCGGATTACGAATGATCGAAGAGAAGACAGGCAGGCCTGTTATAGGCACTCTTTATTATCAGGGGAACCTGGGGCTTGATGAAGAAGACGGGCTTGCCCTGGAGAGTATAAAAAGGACAGAGCCTGTTGAGCATCACAAAAAACTGAAAGTCGTTGTGCTCAGGCTGAAATATATTGCCAATTTTACCGACTTTGCCCCGTTCATGAACGAACCTGATGTAGAACTCAAGTACTCTTTGCGGGAGGAGGACATAACCGGTGCGGACCTCATAATCGTCCCCGGTTCAAAAAATACAGTAGCGGATCTGATGCTGCTGAGAGAAAGCGGAATAGAAGACTGCATAAAATCTACCGTAAAGATGGGGACGCCGCTTATCGGAGTTTGCGGCGGTTATCAAATGATAGGCCAAAAAATACTTGACCACGGCAATGTTGAAAGCTCTCTTCGTGAAATTGAAGGTATGGGTTTTCTTGACACAGTCACTACAATGGACAGGACAAAGACGACCTGTCAGGTTATTGCAAAGATTGTCAGTCCGAAATGGTTTGATGCTGTCCCTAAAGGCTGCGGATGCAGGTGGAATAACCTGAAAGGCTACGAGATTCATATGGGTAACACAACCGGAGATGTTGGACTTTTTGAAATAAACCGCAGGGGCACGGAGCGCCGTGCCCTTACAGACGGATCTGCCAGAGACAATGTCTGGGGGACTTATATCCATGGATTGTTTGATAACGACGGTCTGAGGACAGACCTTCTTAATTCCTTAAGAAAAGAAAAAGGCCTCCCCGAACAAAAGCCGGAAGCATATCAGGAAATCAGGGAAGAGGCGATCAACAAATGGGCCGGTATACTCGCGAAGAGCTTAGACATATGTTTTATTCTGAGACAGGTTGGGATGGAATACTGCATGAATAAAGTTCCGGAGGATGTGACATGACAGAGAGCACTCTCCTTGTGCTGGCATATTTACTTGACCTGTTAATTGGCGACCCGGAACATGTCCCTCACCCTGTCCGGATGATTGGATGGGCAATCGGGAAGACGGAAGGCTTTTTAAGAAGAATATTTACTGTTTTTGAAAACAGTTCTGAAAAAGACGGGAACGGAGAGAGTGAAAGTACGGAAGATGATTCTACTGAGAAAAAAAGGCTGGATATATCTTTAATGGTCCCGCCTTTTCTCAGGAAAGGAAAAGAATTGTCAGTAAAGGCAGAGGAAAAACTGGCCGGCGGTTTACTTACAGTCATGATTGCTGGTGCAACCTATGTTTTATTCTACCTGACCCAGGTGCTTTTACTTTCCTTTCAGGACATAACGGTTGTCTCTTATCTCTCTTTTGCCGTCCTGGTTTTTCTGACCTCGACTACTTTAGCTACCCGAGATCTGCTGCGGTCAGGACAGGCGGTGATTGAAGAGATTAAGAAGGGGAACCTTGAAGGCTCCAGGATTAAGCTTTCAATGATTGTAGGGAGGGATACCGGATCACTTAAAGAAAGAGGTCTGCTGAAGGGGGCCATGGAGACCCTCTCTGAAAATGCATCGGACGGAATAGTGGCTCCGCTGTTTTATTTCATGATAGGCGGCCTTCCCCTTGCCATGGCATATAAGGCGGTCAATACCCTTGATTCAATGGTCGGATATAAAAACAAAAAATATAATAATTTCGGATGGGCATCCGCAAGGCTTGATGATATTGTCAATTATATCCCGGCAAGAATAACTGCTCTCCTGATTATCGCGGGATCATATATTATTAACATTCTCAGGTTTATTGTATTCCGGAGCCTGGATAGGTTCAGGACTGTTCAGAACAAAGCGGGCCAATACATCATTTTATTATTGGACAGGGTTGCCCTGCTCATGGAACGACCGGATTTTAAAAGCAGCCGTAATGCTTTCAGAATTATGAGAAGAGACGGGAAAAGACATTCAAGCCCCAACAGCGGGTTTCCTGAGGCAGCAATGGCGGGCGCCCTCGGTGTACGGCTCGGCGGGCCGTCAATGTATGAAGGGCGGAAGGTATATAAACCCTATATTGGAGAAGAGAAAGAGGATTCTATCTCTCATTATGTAAAGGCTTCTGAAGACGCCCTTTTGCTGACAAAGATGACTTCTTTTCTGGGGCTGCTTTGCGCCCTGGTAATTATTTGAGGATTGTTAATATGGAACTGACACGAACAAAGACAGATGAAACTGAGATAATTCCCGGCTCTGATACGGAGCATGGCGGGAACTTATTCAAAATTTCCGGGGAAATCGGTATGCCTGAAAATGAGCTTATTGATTTCAGTGCGTCTATAAATCCTATGGGGATTTCGAAAAGGGTGAAAGATGCAATTAATGAGGAGATGGATAATCTGGTCAACTATCCTGATCCTGATACAACATTATTAATAAAGAAACTGGCAGAGTTTCACAGTATAGACCCGGAGACAATCCTGTGCGGGAACGGGAGTACGGAGCTTATTTATCTTATCCCGAGGGCATTGAAGCCGGGAAAGGTTCTTATCTCTGCCCCGACTTTTTCTGAATATGAGCGGGCGTGTAAATTTAGTTATGAAGTAAAAGTTAAGAGTTATGAGTTAAGGAAAGAAAACAGATTTGATTTAATTATTAAAGATTATACTGCGGCTATGCGAGGTTGTGATATGGCTTTTTTGTGCAACCCCAATAACCCGACAGGAACTCTTATAAAAAAACAGGATGTATTAAGGATTGCCGGAGCCGCGAAAAAAGAGAAATGCATGCTTGTTGTTGATGAGGCGTTTATTGATTTTAGTCCCGGGGAATCAGTGATCGGGGATGTCCAGGATAATCCGTATTTAATTGTTCTGCGGTCAATGACCAAGTTTTATGCCCTTACAGGCCTGAGGATAGGGTGCGGTATTATGAATAAGAGTGTGATCAGGAAAATAAAGGAATTTAAGGAGCCATGGACTGTTAATAATCTGGCCCAGAAGGCGGCTGTTGCCGCAATTGACGACACAGGCTATGTTAATGAAACAATGAAGCTGATGTCCGGTGAAAAAGAATACATGGAAAGAAGTTTCAGGCAGGCAGGCATAAATTATCTGCCGTCGTCAGCGAATTACTATCTGCTTGAAATAGAAAATGCGGGCAGTGTAATTAATGGACTGAAAAATAGAGGCCTGATTGTCAGAGACTGTTCGAACTTTAAAGGCCTTGATGGTTCATACATCAGAGTTGCTGTTAAGTCGCATGAAGACAATAAACAGTTAATAGAGGAGATTGCAAAGTTATGCAGGGTGTAGTTATAGCGGGAACACACAGCGGCTGCGGCAAGACAACAATCACTCTCGGCATCCTTGCGGCTTTAAAAAAGAAGAATATAGATGTCCAGCCGTTCAAGGCAGGGCCTGATTTTATTGATACAGGGCTGCACAGTCTTATTACGGGAAGAACATCGAGGAACCTTGACCTCTGGATGTGCGGCGGGGATTATGTGAAGGAATGTTTTGATAAGCATTCAGCTGATGCGGATGTTTCTGTTGTCGAAGGTGTTATGGGGATGTATGACGGCAACATAAGTACGGCCAATCTTGCAGCAGCTTTAGATTTATCGGTAATTCTGGTTGTGGATGCGTATGGAATGGCAGAAAGTGCAGGGGCAATCGTTAAAGGATTTATGGAATATCGTGCTGTAGGGGCGGGGTTTCCCCGCCCTGATTTTGCAGGCGTAATATTTAACCGCGTTGCATCTGAAAGGCATTGGGAGCGTTTAAAGCACAGCGTTCAGGACGTTCCCGTACTTGGATATCTGCCGAGGAGCCTGGATTTCAAAATCCCGGAAAGGCATCTAGGGCTGATTGTGGCAGAAGAAAACCCGATAGATCAAAAAGAAATCGATAAATTGTCTGATGCGATTCTGGAGCATGTTAATATTGATATATTAGATATAAGGGCAGGGAGACCCCGCCCTTACGTTCAGCGGGAATCGCACAGCAATGTTCAGCCGTCTTCCCCCAGGATTGCGGTTGCCTATGACAAGGCGTTCTGTTTCTACTATGAGGATAATCTTGATTTACTGAAGGCAGCGGGTGCAGAAATTGTACACTTCAGCCCCTTGTCTGACAGCAGGATTCCTGATGATGTTGATGCATTATATATTGGCGGTGGTTATCCGGAGCTTTATGCCGAACAACTCTCTAAGAACAAATCAATGTTGGATTCGATAAAAAAATGTGCGGAAGACGGAATGCCTGTTTACTCAGAGTGCGGCGGTTTCATGTACCTTACCGAAGGCATATATGATCTTGAAAATATATTCTATTCGATGGCAGGAGTATTTCCGTTCAGCACAAAAATGAAAAAAGGCCGTTCAAGACTTGGTTACAGGGAAGTATTGCTGCGGGAAGATGCCATGCTGGGAACAAAGGGAACTACATTGCGTGGTCACGAATTCCATTATTCTGAAATCGAATGTAGGGGTGAGGTGCCCTCGCCCTTGCAAGCAAAAACATATTCTGTCAAAAACGGCGAAGGCACTAATTTAGACAACGAAGGCTACCGTGCAAGAAACACCCTTGGCAGCTACATTCATATACATTTTGGGAGTAATCCTCAGGTAGCAGATAATTTTTTGAATTTCATTAAGACCGCTAGAAATACTCTGGCGGGATAAGGTAAGGGTCAGATATAACTTGGTATTTTTTACGCACAGATTTAGGTCAGATTTGGACGATCTGATTGAGCGAAACCACAGGAATAGCCGGCTATTTTGAGGATTTCGTGATTGAGGATCGTACAAAGATGGCCTGAATCTGAGATGGAAAAACACCAAGTTATATCTGATTCTTACCAGAAGGAGTATGATGGAAAAGATAATCATTGCCGGACACGGCAGTCCTAAAAAAGACGCAAATAATATTGAGCAGGTGGCAGGGCTGCTGCATAACATGATTCATCCTGAATGCAGTGATGATTGTGTCAGGGTCGCATATCTTCAGTTTGCGAAACCGGACATAGCTCAGGCGATTACTTCATGTGTGGATGACGGGGCAAAAAAGGTCATTGTCCACCCCTACTTCCTGAGCAGCGGTATGCACGTTACCAGTGATATACCTGAGATAATCGATGAAGCTAGAAAAAAATATCCTGACGTTGAATTCGTCTTTACCGAACCGCTCGGGATCCACAATAAAATGGCCCAGGTGGTCCTGGAGAGGATTAATGCCGCAGCCGGTTTGAAACCCGATGAAATAGAAAAAAGAAGCTTTGAGATTATTTCAGACGAAATCGATCTTGGTGATGTCCCGGAAGAAAGGCATCCTGTTGTAAAACGTGTAATACATACCACCGCTGACTTTGAATTTAAAAGCAGCCTTGTATTTCATCCCGATGCGTTAAAGGCGGGCATAGAGGCAATTAAATCCGGAAAAGATATTCTTACAGACGTAGAGATGGTGAAGACAGGAATTAACAAGAAACTCCTTAAGAGATGGGGAGGAAACATAATCTGTAAAATTCAGAATGAGGATGGCAATGCATGTAAGGGCACGGCGCGCCGTACCCCTACGCAGACGCGTTCCGAGGCCGGAATTGAAGAAGCGCTTAAAGAGAATTCCAACATTGGCATAATCGCAATCGGCAATGCCCCGACTGCGCTATTGAAGACAATTGATATGCTTAATAATTCGTCCGACGTCCGACGTCCGACGTCCGACGTTCTTGTCGTCGGTGTCCCGGTCGGTTTTGTAAAGGCCATTGAATCAAAATCACTGCTGGCCAAACAGGACTTTCCATTTATTACAAATATCAGCAGGAAGGGTGGCTCAACCGTTGCTGTGGCCATCATTAATGCGTTGTTAAAGATGGCGGAGGAAAATTGAAAACAAAAGTAATATTATTATTCCTGGCATTGACAATGCTGTCCGGAAACGCGCACGCCATGCACATTTCAGAGGGGATACTGCCGTTTAACTGGGCGGCGTTGTGGTTTATTGTTGCACTGCCCTTTGTAGCTTACGGGATAAAGAGGCTTAATGAACTGTCAAAGACCGACCCCTCTTTCAAGCCGCTCGTGGGACTGATGGCAGCGATAGTGTTTGTCATATCGCTTATGCCGATCCCGGTCCCGACAGCAGGTACATGCTCGCATCCGGGGGGGACGGCGATCCCGGCAATCCTTGTCGGCCCTTCAATCAGCGTGCTCGTAACAGGAGTGGCCCTGTTGATACAGGCGCTCTTCTTCGCCCACGGCGGGTTGAGCACATGGGGCGCTGATGTGGTATCAATGGGGGTTGTGGGTGCCTTTGTCGGCATAGGTGTGTTCAGGCTGCTGAGAAAGTTTAAGGCAGGCCTCGGTGTAGCGGCTTTTTTTGCGGGCCTGTTTTCTGACTGGGCCATATACCTGACAACATCCGTTGAGCTAGCGTCCGGAATAAGAGGCGCTGAACCTTTCTGGCCTTTATTTACTAAAATAGTTATTGCCTTTGTCCCGACACAGCTTCCTCTAGGTATAGTTGAGGGTGCAATGACAGCAGGCATGGTTACGCTGCTGTACCGGAGACGCGCGGACCTTCTGGTGAAACTCGGGGTGATTAAGGCGGAAGGAACAGCATGAAGAAAGTAAGAAGTGAGAAGTTAAAAGTAAGAAATATAAAATGGGCGCTAGTTCTGTGCACTATCCTACTTCTAACTTCTTACTTCTCACTTCCCACTTCTCTGCCAGCAGCAGAGTGGGCCGGGGTTGATGAGACTGTTGTTGAAAAATATGCAAAAGAGCATGGACGTGCTCCAGTAGATCCTCTCATAAACACTGACCAGGGTGATTTGCTGCTCTTTATGTTTCTGCTCGGCGGGGCAATCGGGGGTTTTATCGCAGGGTATTACTGGCGGACCCTCACAGAAGGGCGGGACCGGTATTCTTTAAAGAACAAGGGACATAAAAAACAGACGGAGACGACTGATGGTAGATTGTAGCTGCTTTTCGGACAACTTTAAGAAGGACCATTTTTTAACGGCGGTCGATGCGCGGGTAAAGCTTATTGTAACCCTTGCGCTTCTGGTAATGGTCCTGAGTTATAAGGGGATGCTTTTCCCTCTTATTGTGGCAGCGGGATCCCTGGTGCTTTGTTTCATAATGCGCATACCGTTACGTGTCCTGGCACTCAGAATGGCACAGCCGCTCTTTATTGCCTCGGTTGTTCTGTTTTTAAAGTTCTTTTTTTCAGGTAATGAGATCATGTTTTCTCTCAACCTCTTTGGATTTGAGCTGGCGGGTCACAGAGACGGCCTTCTGGAGGGTGCCCGGATAACTGCGCGGATAGTAGGCGGTGTGTCGCTTGTGGTTGCGCTTGGGTTTGCGACCCCGTTCCTTGAGTTTGTCGCCGCCCTTTCGTGGCTGAAGGTCCCAAAGGCATTTATTGAGATTATGATGTTTGCATACCGTTACATCTTTTTATTTCTGGATGATGCGAATACCATTTACAGTGCGCAGAGAAACCGGCTTGGATATGTCGGGATAAGAAGGGGACTTCATTCATTCGGCGTACTTACGGGGTCTCTTGTGCTCCGCGGGTTTGAACAGAGTCAGAAGACTGCCGACGCAATGATGCAGAGGGGCTATACCGGGGATATGCCGATGCTTAAGGGGAAGCCCCTGAAGGCAGCGGACATTTTCATTGCCCTGTTAATAGTGATTGCAGGAGGTGTTGTTTGGATAATCTGATATATTCCGTAAAGGGCGTATCTTACAAATACCCTGACGGTACACATGCCCTCCATGACATAAGCCTTGATGTGCAGAAAGGCAGATTCATAGGACTTCTCGGCGCCAACGGATCGGGAAAGACGACCCTTCTAAGGGCGATGGACAAGCTCTTTAAGGGGGTCAAGGGCAGCGTTTATCTCTGCGGGGTTGATATCAATACCCTTTCTCCAAAAGAGATATATCAAAAGGTGGGACTTGTTTTTCAAAACCCTGATGATCAGCTCTTTGCCCCGACACTGTTTGAAGATGTTGCATTCGGCCCGACGAATATGGGGTTCAGTGCAGGAAAAGTTAAAAATCGTGTTATGCAGGCACTGGATGAAGTAGACCTGACAGGCCTCGAAAAAAAGTCTGTACATAACCTGAGTTTTGGCCAGAGGAAAAGGGCATGCATTGCCGGTCTGCTTGCAATGGGACATGAGATACTCCTGCTCGATGAGCCGACAGCAGGGCTTGACCCTATGGGTGAGTACAAGATGATGAGGCTTCTCCGGAAGCTTAATAAGGAAAACGGGGTGACAGTCATCATGGCCACCCACAGCGTTGACCTGGTGCCGGTCTTTCTGGATGAGCTATTCATACTGAGCAAAGGGAAGATTACGAGGGGCGGAACACCTGAGGAGGTTTTTAATGCACCGGAGGATATGGCAAATATTAAGCTTCGCCTCCCTCACATTGCGGAGCTGATTTATAAGTTGAAACATGAAGATAAAATGAATTTTGATCGTATTCCCCTCACCATTGGTGAGGCCAGACGGGAGATTATTAAATCTCTCGAAACTTCATTGAAAGGAGG
>SDBV01009810.1_pt1 | contig 12650 bp, 7 predicted proteins | sample 2277081 | NCBI WGS metagenome assembly SDBV01 (sample SAMN10402039, study PRJNA504765) | marine sediment metagenome | isolation source: marine sediment core GS10_PC15, 223 cmbsf | place: Arctic Ocean: Southern Knipovich Ridge | collected 2010
GACCTGGTTATTGACGTTGCTGACTTCGGCGTCGACCGCGCTTAACTGGCTGACGTTGACAGCATCGGTGGAGGCCGAACCGGCGGCGACGTTGGTGATGCGCCGTTCATTGCCAGCGGAGCCGACCGAGACTTCGCCTGCTGCGGTGGTTGCTGCAATGGCGGTAGCGCCTGGACCGTTCGGTGTGTAAGCCGTCGTGGACAGATTGGCTTTTGTGGTCGAACCGGCGCCGAGTGCGAGGCTGTTGGCGGCCGAGGCCGTTGCGCCGTAGCCGATTGCGACAGAGTTCGTCGTAGACGCCATGGCGGAGGAACCCACTGCTGTCCCTCCGGTACCGGTGACGACGGATTGTGTGCCAACCGCCGTCGCCGAATCCGCCATCGCCTTTGCGGCTGTCCCGCTAGCGAACGAGCCGACCCCGGTCGAGAACGTATTGCTGCCGATGGCGACTGAGTTCGTATTGGACGCGAACGAATTGCTGCCTAAAGCAATGGAATTTTGCTCGCCGGCGAATGATCCATCGCCAACTGCGATAGCCTCTTGCGCGTTAGGCCCTACGAGTGCGGCGGTGCCCACTCCGTTTGCATTGAAATACAGCGCCGCCGCATCGGCATCGGCATGCGCCGCCGTCCCACCCATCAACGCGACTCCCGCCAGCACGGCCTGTGCCATCACCAACCTGCGCGACACGCCGCGCCTCGTCTTTGTGCGTGCCGTTTCCGACGTCGCCACCCAGGCGCCCGTCGCTTCATTCCAAACCGATTTGTAAATCCTGTTCATTCTTAAGGGAACTCCGCGGTATGACTAGCGTGGTCGGCGTGTAAATGCATCGGCTCCGGCAAGGCGCCATCACCCTATATATCGCGCACAAAATCTGACATAACGACCGCGGTCATTCCGTGTTGATTGTTTTGCCTGAATTTTTTGGGTGCGTCCGGATCCGATGCATCACGCCTTTGTATCCACAAAGGTTAAAGGCATGGGCGATGATCGACGCGATTGTCTGGTGGGAGGGGTGTGGCCCGATATAAGTGAATTCTTAAATTGTATATTTGCGTGTATTTCTATTTATTTGTGTGTAAATAAAGGTTTTAAAACAGGATGAATAGAGAATATTCTTAAAAATTCTTATTTATATCCGCGATGACTGAGAGTGTGACTATTCGTCAATATGTAATTTATCTATGGAGTGTGAAATTTCTTGATTTTTCAGAACAAAACGGACTGACCGCAACGATCCCCGCCAGTTTGAGTTCATCGCTCGCTCCGATACCCGACCTGCATCAACCGCGCATGCTTACAAACGGTCTACAATGCCCGCTGTTCCCTGAAGTGAGTTTTCATGCGCAAATTTTCCCTTCGCGGCCTGAGCCTCGGCGCCGGGTTCGCTGCAAGCACGGCGCTAGCCGTCACGGCAGGCCTGTTCGCGCCGGCTGCCCACGCCAACAACGTGATCGTTCTGAACTCCGGCGAGGCCACGCTCAGCCTGATCGACCAGGCCACGCACCAGGTGGTCGGCACCGTGCCAACCGGCAAGGAGCCGCATCATCTGATGGCGACGCCGGACAACAGCTCGCTTATCGTCGCCAACTCGGTCTCCAACAACCTGATGTTCGTCGACCCGAAAACCGGCAAGGTGCAGCGCTGGGTCGAGAACATCGAAGATCCGTATCAGATCGGCTTTTCGCCGGATAGCAAGTGGGTCGTGACCACGGGCCTGCGGCTCGACCGCCTCGACATCTACCACTACGACGGTCGCGACATGACGCTCGCGAAGCGCTTGCCGCTTGCGGTGATGCCGAGCCATATGGCGTTTTCGAACGACAGCAAAACCGTGTTCGTTACGCTGCAGGTGTCGGGCGAACTGGCCGCGATCGATCTCGCCACCCAGCAGGTCAAGTGGAAGATGAAGGTGGGCAAGGTGCCGGCCGGCCTATGGATGACGCCGGGCGATCAATATCTGCTGGTCGGCATGACCGGCGCGGACGATGTCGCGGTGGTCGACTGGCCCAGCCAGAAAATCGTGAAAACCATCCAGACTGGCAACGGCGCGCACAACTTCCGCTCGCTCGCGGACGGCAAGCACGTCGCGGTATCGAATCGCGTCGCCAGCACGATCAGCATCATCGACGAAACGTCGCTCACCAATGTCGGCAACATCACCGGCCTGATGGCGGGTCCGGACGATATGGAGCTGTCGGCTGACAAGCGCTATCTGTGGGTGACGTTCCGGTTTGCAAAACACGTCGGCATCATCGATCTGACCACCCGCAAGCTGATCCAGACCATCGCGGTCGGCCGTTCGCCACACGGCATCTACTTCTACGACCGCGCGCCGGTCACGGCGCCCAATGGCGCCTGACGAGGGTGCCTGACGAGGGCGCCTGACGGGGTGCCTGAACATCGCAGCCCGGCGGCCCGCGCCGGGTCTTTTTCCCTTCTTCCGCGCCGCCGGTGCTACCGGCGGCACGTCCCGTGGTTTATCCTGTCCAGATCCGGCACCTGTTGTGCTGAATCTTTCGCGGCTTTCCCTGGTCACATCGTTTCGTTCACTCGCATCGACCTCGCATGAATGATCTGTTGCGCTCGTTCGGACGCGCGCTGGCAAGTGCGCTTCATCCGCGCATGCTTTGGCTGACCTTCCTGCCGTTTTTCGCGGCAACGGTCGTATGGGGCGTGGCCCTGTGGTTTTCCTGGCAGACGCTGATCGGCGCCACGCGCACCTGGCTCGAGGGCTGGTCGTTCACCAACACCGTTTACCATCTGTTCGACTGGCTCGGTTTTTCCTCGCTGCATGCGGTGCTCGCGCCGTTCATCGTGATCGCCATGGCTATCCCGCTGATCGTGGTGACGATCCTGCTGCTTATCGCGACGCTCTCGATGCCCGGCGTGATCCGCCATCTGTCCGCGCGGCAGTTTGCCGGCCTGGAGATGCGGCGCGGCGGAACGTGGTACGGTAGTCTCGGGCAAGCGCTGTGGACGACACTGGTCTGTCTCGTGTTGCTGATCGTTACCTTGCCGCTGTGGCTGATTCCGCCGTTCTTCGCGCTGATTCCGCCGCTGCTGTGGGGCTGGCTCACCTACCGCGTGATGACCTACGACGCACTGGCGCTGCATGCGAGCCGCGACGAACGGCGCGCGCTGGTGCGGCGTTACCGCCTGCCGTTGCTGCTGATCGGCGTGGCGAGCGGCTTGCTCAGTTCGCTGCCAACGTTGCTGTGGGCTTCGTCTTGCTGGTTGATTGTGCTGTTCCCCGTCATCACGGCGGTGACGATCTGGATCTATGCGTTCATCCTCGTCTTTTCCGCGCTGTGGTTCGGCTATTACTGTCTGCGCGCGCTGCAGCGCATGCGCGCGGAAGAGCAAGGCGCCGGTCAGGCGGCGCCGGTGGTTCCCTTCTGAATTCAATTGAGAGGCCGCAATGGCATTTGGCGTCATTATTATCGGCGACGAAATCCTGTCGGGCAGGCGGGTCGACAAGCACCTGCCGAAGGTCATCGAACTGCTGAGCGCGCGCGGCCTGTCGCTCGGCTGGGCGGAGTACATCGGCGACGAACCCGAGCGCATCACGGCCACGCTGCGCCGCACGTTTGCCTCGGGCGACATCGTGTTCTCGACGGGCGGCATCGGCGCCACGCCGGACGACCACACGCGCCAGTGCGCAGCGGCCGCGCTCGGCGTGCCGCTCGAACTTCATCCCGAGGCGGCGGAACTGATCCGCGAGCGGATTCGCGACATGCACCCGGCCGGCTCGGCTACGCCGCCCGACCTCGATTCGCCGGAGAACCGTCACCGGCTCAACATGGGCACGTACCCGCGCGGCGCCTCGATCATTCCGAACGGCTACAACAAGATTCCGGGCTTTTCCGTGGCCGATCATCATTTCGTGCCCGGTTTTCCGGTGATGGCCTGGCCGATGATCGAGTGGGTGCTGGATACCAGGTACGCCCATCTGCATCACGCCATGCCGCATGCGGAGAAGTCCTTGCTGGTGTTCGAGCTGCCGGAATCGACGCTCACGCCGCTGATGGAAAAGATCGAGCACGACTTCCCCGGCGTGCGAGTGTTCAGCTTGCCGAGCGTCGGCGATGCCGAGCGCGGCGGCATCTATGCGCGGCGGCATATCGACCTGGGCGTGAAGGGCGAACCGGAAGCCGTCGCTGCGGCGTTCGTGAAGCTGCGCGAGGGCGTTCATCTGCTGGGCGGAGATATCGTCGAGCCGTAAACGGCGATGCCGTGGCGCGCGTTGCAAAGAGACGGACTGGTCATCATCGCATGCTGGTGGCCAGGACCGCCGGCCTCTAGCCCATACCTGTGATCCCAACCGGCACTCGCGGGAATAGTCCGCGATGCATGCGGATTTTCGTAAATCTCCCTTGTCCGTTGCATGGGCTCGTTTTCTCAATATTTGTTAAATAGAATGCGTTATGCATAAGCGCATGGCGCATGCCAACCTGATTTATCCGATTGATCTGATTAATCGATGTTTTGGTGGGATTTTAGTTTGTTTAGTAAATTCAAATAAACATTAATCGGAAATAGACAATTGGTTGACTCGATTTGAGGGCGTCGTATAGCATGGTCTTCAGTCACTGGGTCATTGTTAAATAGATGATTCGGATGACTAAACAATATTCAGGAGACAGCCATGCCCGGTTTATACCGTCTTTCGGTCGCTCTGATATTCATTGGTGCTCTGGCGGGTTGTGGTGGAGATGGTTCCGGCAGCCAGTCCGGCTCTGCGGGTGCAGGCAGCACCGCAGTAGCGGCCAACCAGCTTGGCGGGACGGCGCAGAGTAGCGCCGGCGGCAGTTCTGGCGATTCAAGCCTCGCCGCTACAGGTGACGACGCGCAAACACCTGCTGCCGATCACTTCGCCATGCGTTTGACCCAGTACGTCAATCCGCTAATCGGCACCTTGGCCAGCAACTCCCCGAATCCGGTGCCCGCGGGGCAAGCCGGCAGCGTAGTGCCCGCGGCGGGCCTGCCCAGCGGCATGGTGCAGTGGGCGCCCGATACGAACACCACGCCGGCTCCGTCGAACAGCGCGGAACCCGGGTCGCCGGCCGGTTACTACTACGACATCGGTTCGATCCAGAGCTTCAGTCTCACGCATATGAGCGGCGCGGGCTGTTCCGGCAACGACGGCGAATTCCCGGTCATGCCCACGCTCGACGCGAGCAAACCGCTCGCACAAACCTTTAGCCACACCAACGAGAAGGCGGTAGCGGGGGCCTATTCGGTGCTGCTCGACAACCAGGTCAAGGTCGAGCTGACGGCAACACTGCGCACCGGTTTCGGCCGCTTCACCTATCCGGATCAGCAGCCGTCGACTCTCGTGCTCAATACGACCTATACGAACACGCAAACGGGCGTGGCCGGCTCGGTCACCCAGGTGGACTCCCGAACCGTTTCAGGCAGCACCACCGGCGGACATTTTTGCGGCAATGCAACGAATGTCCCAGTGTACTTTTATGCGCAGTTCAGCAAGCCATTTACGACGACGTCTTCATTTACGAATGGCGTTGCCGTCATGAATTTCGGTAAAGGCGGGACTGTGCTCATGAAAATCGGTATTTCATACGTGAGTGCCGCCAATGCCAAAGTCAATCTCGAGAGGGAAAATCCGACATGGGATTTTGATGGCGTCAAGGCGGTGGCCGATGCGATATGGAACCGGCGCCTTAATACGATTCAGGTCAGCAGCCGGGATAACACGGCCCTGACGAAGTTTTATACGGCTTTCTACCATGCGTCATGGGCGCCGAGCGTATTCAGCGATGTCAACGGCCAATATATCGGCTTCGACCAGAAGGTCCATCAGGTCAGCGCGGGCCATGCCGCGCAGTACACCGCCTTTTCGGGCTGGGACATCTACCGCTCGCTGATTCCGCTCAAGGCCACACTGTTTCCTCAGGAAACCAGCGACATGGCGCAGTCGCTCGTGAACGATGCGGACCAGTGCGGCGCAATTCCACATTGGGTCAATGACAACGTCGAAGACGGCGTGATGCCCGGCGACGCGGGATCGCTGATCGTGGCGGGCGCATACGCATTCGGCGCGCGGGCGTTCGATACCGCGGACGCCTTGAGCCATATGATCCAGATGGCCAACATTCCCGGCACCGCATGCAACGGCGTGACGACAAACGGCGGGCGCGCCAGTTATCTGCAGTTCGGCTATATCACGAGCGGCGAATGGGGGCAGGCATCGTCTACGCTGGAATACAACAGCAGTGACTTCGCGATTTCGCAGTTTGCCGGTGCACTGGGTAACCCGGCCATCCAGAAGATGCTGCGCGGCCGCTCGGCGTACTGGCAGAACCTGCTTAACACCTCGTTGACGCCGCCTCTGATCGCCGGACGCAACTCGGACGGCAGCTGGATTCCCGAGACCCAGAGCAGCACCGACAACTACGTGGAAGGCAACGCGGAGCAGTACACGTGGATGGTGCCGTTCAACCCGGCCGGACTCTTTGCGCAACTGGGCGGAAATACGACGGTCGTGTCGCGCCTGAACACGTTCTTCACGGTGTTGAACGCGGGCACGAGCCTGCCCAATTTCTACATGGGCAACGAGCCGACCTTCGAGGTGCCGTGGATGTATAACTGGGCGGGCTCGCCGTCGGGCACACAGAACGTCGTCCAGCAGATCATGGCGAGCGCTTTCGGCACAGGGCCGAACGGTTTGCCCGGCAATGACGACCTGGGCGCGGTGTCGGGATGGTATGTATGGGGCGCACTGGGCCTCTATCCGGAGATTCCGGGTGTCGGTGGCTTTGCGATCGGTAGTCCGCAATTCTCCGCCATTGACGTTCATCTGGGGAACGGCAAGACGCTGCGTATCAGGGCCCCTGGCGCACCCACCGCGAACTACGTGCAAAGCCTGAGCGTCGACGGCAGCGCCCAAAACAGTTCGTGGCTCACGGTTGACGCGCTGGCCAATGGGGCGACGCTGAAGTTTGTGATGGGTTCGTCACCGTCGCAGTGGGGCGCGAGCGCCGCCGACGCGCCGCCTTCGTATGGCGTGCCGGTAGCGAGCAGCGTGGCGGATGCCTTCAACAACCATGGAATCAGTGTGGACGGCAGCACCGATACCGACGGGCTGGGCGCGGATTTCGACGGCTCGCTGTACAGCTACTCCTCGCAGGCGTTGAAGGCCGCGGGCGGGGCGCAGGGCCAGCCGTTCGTATTCGATGGCGCGAGCTTCATCCTGTCGGGCGGCCCGCTCGATAACGCCGTTGCGGTTGGGCAGACCATCACGATGCCGCCCGGCACCCGCGGCAGCGCGCTGGTTCTGCTAGGTTCGGCCAACAACGGTCCTGGTTCAGGCGCCGCGCTGGTGACCTATACCGACGGTACGACCACACCGTTCACGCTGGCCTTCGACGACTGGACTCTCAATGGAGGAAGTGCCGCGCCGGTGGACCCGATCGCATTGACAACCGCGTACCGCAATGCAGGGGACGGTAGTAACAACGCCGTCAAGACCTATCTGTTTGGGGAGAAAGTGCCGTTGACACCGGGCAAGGTCGTGGCGAGCGTCACGTTGCCAAGACAGGTGAGCGCCGGCAAGCTGCACGTCTTCGGTATCGCTGCCGCACCCTAAGTGGATTGGGCGCCTGCGGCCTTCCGGGCGGCGCCCAATCAGCGAAGCGGCCACTCGCGCCAGTTGAGCGAGCCGGCCGCCGCATCATCGCAGTGTCACATCCCGCGCCGACGATGCAGTTGGTGTGTCGTCGGCGCGATCTGTTTCAGGAAGATTGTCTTAAACGCGGATCACCCTGAGCGCGCCCAGATTCATCCAGCTAGCGTCTCCATGCGGGCGCAGCCTTACGCGCCGATCCACGGCAGACCGCGAAAACACCAGCCCGAGACTGTCTTCCGATGCCCCTGGCCGTCCTTGTCGCCTTCAAAGCCTTCCAGCAGGTCGAACGCCTTGGTAAAGCCGGCTTGCGCCGCGACGACGGCTGCGAGCTTCGAGCGCGCGGCGCTGCGGCACAGAAACAGCACGGGCGTATCGGTCGTCGCGCTGGCGCCCAGTTGCTGGACGAATTCCTGATTCGGCACCGCGCCCGGATAACGGGTCCATTCGACATGCGCGTACTGGCCGTCGCCGACCACCGGCCGGCCGACCCAGTCGAGCTCCGCGCGGGTGCGCACGTCGATCAGGCGGGTGCGCGGATCAAGTTGCAGGAGCTCGAAGGCCTCGGCGGGCGACAACGCGCCCGCGTAGGGCAACTGGTTCTCGATGCGGCGCTTTTCGGCCTGGGCATACAACTGTTCGAGCGTACTCATGACAGCAACGCTCCTTCGGACCAAATGATTATTCTAGCGCGGCGGCCCGATCGTGCGTGCTGGGCCGGCATGGCGCAACGCGCCGGCCGGTTGCGCGCAAACTGCGCCAAAGAGGTGCAAAATGGATTGAATGCCCCAAAATGGGGATTCAATCCGGCGAGCCTTTCGGGATTGCCCTATGATGGTGCCGGTGTTTCAGGAAAGAGGTCTCGTTCACGCCCGCCGGGGTGCGAGGATTCCCCGCAAACGCGCGTGGCGAAGGCTTCTGCGCCGGCTTGGCGCATATATGGCACAGAAGCTGCTTATCTGGTGCCGATCGATTCGATCACCGGCTTTCGGCGTCCGCCTTCGCAGGGTCCCAATGCGAGGTAGACGTGCCGGGACGGGTCAGCTAGATTTGGGCGGCGGCTCAATCCGCCGAATTCGTTAATCAGGAGATAGGTTATGAGTAAATCCGTGGCCGACGTCATTCAGCTCGTCAAGGACGAGGACGTCAAGTTTGTCGACTTCCGTTTCACCGACACGCGAGGCAAAGAGCAACACGTATCGGTGCCGGTGTCGGCATTCGACGAAGACAAGTTCGAGAGCGGCCATGCGTTTGACGGTTCATCGATTGCTGGCTGGAAGGGTATCGAAGCGTCGGACATGCTGCTCGTACCGGACGCGAACACGGCCTTCATCGACCCGTTCTACGAAGAGTCGACGCTGGTCCTGACCTGCGACGTGGTCGAACCGGCGGACGGCAAGGGCTATGAGCGCGACCCGCGTTCGCTCGCCAAGCGCGCGGAAGCCTACCTGAAGAGCACGGGCCTCGGCGACACGGCTTACTTTGGTCCGGAACCTGAATTCTTCATTTTCGATTCGGTCCAGTGGAACACGGACATGTCGGGCTGCTTCGTGAAGATCGGTTCGGAAGAAGCACCGTGGTCGGCAGGCAAGGAATTCGAAGGCGGCAACACGGGCCACCGTCCGGGCGTGAAGGGCGGCTACTTCCCGGTTGCTCCGGTCGACTCGTTCCAGGACATCCGTTCGGAAATGTGTCTGCTGCTCGAACAGATCGGCATTCCGGTCGAAGTGCACCACCACGAAGTGGCGGGCCAGGGCCAGAACGAAATCGGCACCAAGTTCTCGACGCTGGTGCAACGCGCTGACTGGACGCAGCAACTGAAGTACATCGTCCACAACGTGGCGCACACGTACGGCAAGACGGCGACGTTCATGCCGAAGCCGGTGGTCGGCGATAACGGTTCGGGCATGCACGTTCACCAGTCGATCTGGAAGGACGGCCAGAACCTGTTCGCAGGCAACGGCTACGCAGGCCTGTCGGAATTCGCGCTGTTCTACATTGGCGGCATCATCAAGCACGCTCGCGCGCTGAACGCCATCACGAACCCGACGACGAACTCGTACAAGCGTCTCGTGCCGCACTTCGAAGCACCGGTGAAGCTCGCCTACTCGGCGCGCAACCGTTCGGCATCGATCCGTATTCCGCACGTGAGCAACCCGAAGGGCCGCCGTATCGAAACGCGCTTCCCGGATCCGATGGCTAACCCGTACCTGTGCTTCTCGGCACTGATGATGGCAGGTCTGGACGGCGTGCAGAACAAGATCCACCCGGGCGAAGCGGCTGACAAGAACCTGTACGACCTGCCGCCGGAAGAGGATGCAAAGATCCCGACCGTGTGTGCCGGCCTCGACCAGGCGCTGGAAGCACTGCACACCGATCGCGAGTTCCTGACGCGCGGCGGCGTGTTCACGGATGCGATGATCGACGCGTATCTGGGTCTGAAGGAAGCGGAACTGCAACGTGTGCGTATGACCACGCACCCGGTCGAGTTCGAACTGTACTACTCGCTGTAAGCGGCGATGGCGCTTCGCCTCCTATGTGTGGCGAAGCGCGCGCCCGACGCTCGTGACTGGTCGGATGCGGGTCACAAAGGGACGGCGGCGCCGTCCCTTTTTTGTTGAACCTCAATGAGGTGTGCCCCTTGCGGGCGGCCCGGAATTTTTCTGGGCAACGTTTGCGATGCTGTTCGCGATGTCGCTTGCGATGTTGTTTGCGATAAGCGCTCGGTCTGTTTTACCACCATCTCTCATCGGCCAGACTGCAAGATGGTTTTGAAGAATCTGATCAAAGCAAGAAAAGGGCATGCCGAACCGCTGTCGGAAAACGCACAGTTGGTGGACTCCGGTTTGCTGACGGGGTTCGAGGCTTTGCCGACGGTCGTACTCGTACTCGAAAAGCGCACACTGCGCGTCGCGTTCGCCAATCCGTCCGCGGAGGCGATGCTCGAGTTGTCGCGCCGGCAATTGACGCAGATGGCGTGGCCGGACATCTTCGCGAACTCGGATGAGTTGATCGCGACGGTCGCTTCGATTGCCGCCCACCGTTTTCACGCGACGCACCTGGACGCGGTGCTGGAGCGCCAGGGCCACGAGCCGCTGCATGTGCATGCGATTGTGGGTTATCTGGAAGGCGCACCGGACTATGTGCTGCTGGAGCTGTTCGAGAACGAACGGCATCTGCGCACCGACCGCGAAGAGCGCATCAACGATCTGACCGCGGTCAACAAGCAACTGATCCGCAATCTCGCGCATGAGATCAAGAATCCGCTCGGCGGCATTCGCGGCGCGGCGCAGTTGCTGGAATTCGAACTGGGCGTGCGCGAGCGCGACGAGTTGCGCGAGTACACCCAGGTCATCATCAAGGAATCGGACCGGTTGCAGACGCTGGTCGACCGGCTGCTCGAGCCGCACCGTCATCCGCATATCGTGGGCGACGTGAATATTCACGAAGTGTGCGAGCGCGTGCGGGCCGTGATTCTCGCGGAGTTTCCGCGCGGCCTCACCATCGAGCGCGACTACGACGTGAGCGTGCCCGATCTGCGCGGCGACAAGGAACAACTGATTCAGGCGGTGCTCAACATCGTGCGTAACGCGGCTGAAGCGTTGCGCGAACGGATTTCGCAAGGCGACGCGCGCATCGAATTGCGCACGCGCGTGGCGCGCAAGATCACCATTGCGAAACGCTTATGTAAGCTGGCACTGGACTTGCATATCATCGACAACGGACCTGGCATTCCAGAAGATATCCGCGACCGCATTTTCTATCCGCTCGTTTCGGGGCGCGACGATGGCAGCGGTCTGGGTCTCACGCTCGCGCAGACTTTCGTGCAGCAGCACGATGGATTGATCGAAGTGGAAAGCCGTCCGGGTCACACCGAGTTTCAGATTCTGCTGCCGCTCGACTGCTAATACCTCATGCGTCACAAGCGCACCTAAAGACTTCTGACCGACCATATGAAGCCGATCTGGATAGTAGACGACGATCAATCGATACGCTGGGTGCTGGAGAAGGCCCTCGCCCGTGAGAACTTCGCGACGCGCAGCTTCGCGAATGTGCGCGATGCAGCAGTCGCGCTCGATCATGACAGCCCGCAAGTGCTGGTGTCCGACATTCGCATGCCCGGCGGTTCCGGCCTCGAATTGCTGCAGACGGTGCGCGACAAGGTGCCGGGCCTGCCCGTCATCATCATGACCGCGTTCTCGGATCTCGATAGCGCGGTGGCCGCGTTTCAGGGCGGCGCCTTTGAGTATCTCGCCAAGCCGTTCGACGTCGACAAGGCGGTCGAGCTGATTCGCCGCGCCGTCGACGAAAGCACGCGCGGCGAGCAGGCGTGGGATGAACGCGTCGCCGATGCACCAGAAATGCTCGGCCAGGCGCCGGCCATGCAGGACATGTTCCGCGCCATCGGCCGTCTGTCCCATTCCGCGGCGACCGTGCTCATTACCGGCGAATCAGGCACCGGTAAGGAACTGGTTGCGCGCGCCTTGCACCGACATAGCCCACGCTCGAATGGCCCGTTCATTGCCTTGAATACCGCGGCGATTCCGAAAGATCTGCTGGAGTCCGAACTGTTCGGCCATGAACGCGGCGCGTTCACCGGCGCGCAAGCGATGCGTCAAGGGCGTTTCGAACAGGCCGAGAATGGCACGCTGTTTCTCGACGAAATCGGCGACATGCCGTTCGATCTGCAGACACGTTTGCTGCGGGTGCTCTCAGATGGGCAGTTCTACCGGGTGGGCGGACACAATCCATTGCGCGCTAACGTGCGGGTGATTGCCGCCACGCACCAGAACCTCGAATCGCGCGTGCGTCAGGGGCTGTTCCGCGAGGACTTGTACCACCGCCTCAATGTGATCCGCTTGCGCCTGCCGGCGTTGCGCGAGCGCAGTGAAGACATTCCGCTGCTCACGCGCCACTTCCTGCAGAAGAGCGCCCGCGATCTCGGCGTCGAGCCCAAACGCGTGTCGGAGGAAGCGCTGGCCTATCTCGCCTCGCTGCAGTTTCA
>SDBV01009811.1_pt1 | contig 12650 bp, 9 predicted proteins | sample 2277081 | NCBI WGS metagenome assembly SDBV01 (sample SAMN10402039, study PRJNA504765) | marine sediment metagenome | isolation source: marine sediment core GS10_PC15, 223 cmbsf | place: Arctic Ocean: Southern Knipovich Ridge | collected 2010
AAAATAAGATGTAATAAATTCTCTTAATTTTTGAACTTTCTGCTGGAACACTCTCGTTTTGATAATTCGAGTGAACATTGGGCTCGATTTATCTTTATAGAACTTTAACTCAAATTTTACGATATCGAGAATGTCAAAGAACAGTTCTTTTATATCAATTCCTTCAGACATTTTATTTTTACCATTTTATTCGTTTCAATCCTAATTAAATTAAAACACTACAAATATTTATATTAACCTTTTAAATTTAGATAAGTTTTATTTTTTGAGTTTTTAAACCTTTATAGTCAAAAATTTTAACTCTTACTTTAATTTTTATTTTCTAAATTCTTATTTTTATTCTTTTTTTTTATATCTTTTTGTTTTGCTCCTTTAATTTAAAATGTATTTTTTTCATTAAATGCATTTTACAGTGTGGTGTAAAGAAATTCTAAATAAGAAACATCATTACTTAATAGACTTAGTTAATTTTCTAAAACGTATGCCTTTAACATGTATTTTAAGAATTCTAAAAGGACATAGGAGCATAAATCCTAAATCAGTATGCAGATTTTTCCTCATTTCAATAAATCTATTGTAAAACATTTTTGCCCTTCTTTTATACCATTTGGACCTTTCGAATGAGATGAATCGTTTAATAATAATATCCAGTGATCTTGAATCTTCAAAAGCATAATAGTTTGAAGCCCTTAATGCCCATTTGACTGCCTCTAATTGATATTTTGGTGAATTAATTGATTTTAGGAACAATAATGGTATTGAGAAAATAGAAATAACAAAATTCATGAAAGTACTCTTTATTATGTCTAAAGGTGATATCTCAATACGATCTTTTACTATTTGCCTCAAATCCATGCCATAGATTATGCTACTATTCGCAACAATGCTACACAATACTATCTTCTTGGGCGCAAATAATTTAGAAAATACTCTATTAACTTTAAAAATTTTATGAAAAATTATATTTTCCCAATATTTTCTCTTTGTTAAGAAGTGACTTACAAACATCCCTGTATTTTGATTAAGAAGATCGACAATTTTATTAACTAGAGTAGAGTTTTTATCTCTGAAGTTATGCTTATTTTCCAGAGCAAAGAATTTTTTCTCAATATTTCTTAAAAAATTATTAGAAACATTATCCTTGAATATAATTAGCAAATCACAATCTGAAACATTTGTGCAATCATGACTGTTTTTATTATTAGGTGATTGACTGCCAAATAAGATTATTGATACAACTTCTTCGATTCCGATTTCTTTGTTAATAGCTACTATAACATCATTAATATAATTTCTTGACTGTTCATTTACTAACTTTAAGTTAATAAGGATTTCATTTGTTATTTTATTTTGGATGTTAATAGTTGTTGTATTTTGCAATAGGAATCATTAAACCATTATTTTGTTAATCTTATAAGTTTTTATACAAAATCTGTTTTTTAATTTAACACTAGTAAGCCTTTAAAGTTTAAAAAATTCAGATCTCATCCTTAATTAAACCTTTTACTAAAATAAAGCATTTTTTAATTAAAAATTTGTTTGAATAATCAATTTAAATAAAATAAGAAAAAATAATCTATCGAAAATAGGAATCATCGCCTGTATCTTTCTGGGCACCTTTCATGAAGTAATCTGCTTGTTTTTTAAAAGAATCAAAAACATTTTGCATTTCAGCAATTTTTTTATCTAATTCTTCAAAATTCATATCAAGCTTGAGATAATCTTTTAAAATACTAACAATTGCTTTAGATGCGCGAGGATCTAAACTCATAATAGGAAGTGGAATTGTTTCTGCCAAAAGACATACTCCTGGAGCATATCCTTTCTGCCCTGCCCAAGCGGGTAAGATTCCATTTGCCCCAGCTATTGTTACAATTCCTTCTTCTCCAGCTAATTTTGTATGCTCAAGTTCTAGGAATGATTGAAGAATATCTTGATCTGTCCCGCAAACATGAACAAAAGGGATGTCATCCTTGATCTCCTCCGTTACCAACGCCCCAGTACTCACATACATTTTTATAGTACTATTAGTAATTATATCCATTTCCTCACAAAATCTTTTTGTAAATTCAAAAACTCCTTCGGAGGTTTGAGGCTGAAAGTTAGCAGTTAAAATAAATATATCATTTTTGATTTCTCGAGACTTCGAAGAAGAATAATATACCTTCGCTGTAGGAATCTCCAGAGATCCCTTTTCCACTGTACTTTTAGGTGGAAAATCAAAGAATTCAATATCTAAGAATAATTTAGCTTTAATTGAATCTTTAATTGATGAAATTGCTAATTTAGCTACTAGCGCTATTCCCGGCCAACCAATTAGGACAATAGGGTTATTAATATTTTTATTCTCTAAATCAAACTTTTTTTCTATATTAAAATACATCGGAATTTTTAATTTAATAATTTTTATATATTCAATTCCTTAAGTGAATCTCCGCAGTTAGGACAGAACTCTTTTGGATTAGATATTGCATATCCGCAATATGGGCAGTAAATTCCTGATGGCAGTTGAGTTCTTGAGTTCCATGCTGGTTGAGTTGGAGATGAATATTGATAAGGAGATTGTACTGGTTGTGCTTTATAATCTTGTATACCTTTAACTGGCTTTAGATGCACTGGCCTCAATTCTTTACGTGCTTTACACCGCGCAAATAAAGGAGTATATAAACAAATAAATAGCGGTAATAGTAATATTATTATCAAATTAATGAGTAAATCGTTTAGAATTAACATTCCATAATTTCTTGTATCAGGATTGAGCCAAGATTCATAGTTATTAGTAGCAAAATTGTCCCAGGTAAAAATTAGGATAATTTGATAAAGTAGGTTTATTATCAATATTATAACAAATGCTATAAGATAAATGAATATTATATTCCAAAAAGAACCTTTACCAATTAATCTTGCTTCAGAAATTGGATTTTCTTTAGTATCTTCCATGTTGTAGGTATAAGTCAGAAAAATGAAAAAACTAAATACAATAATTCCTGGGAACACTAATTGAAAAAGAGCTAAGGGCACGCATATTCCAATTAAAAATATCACTAATAACATTTTTAGATTAAACGCTTTTTTAAATTCACTAACAAAATTGGTTTCTTCATGCATATACTTTTTATAAACAAAAATACTTACTGAGCACATCGCTATAACGGTAAATATTGTTACTAATAGAAGTTCAAGAAAAATAATTAGAAATAGGATAAAGGTGTATAATAGTAATATGTCAGATTCAGCTTCAGTTATATTTGTAGTATTTTTATTTATTATTTTATTGACTTTCGTTTCTAATTCGTAAGAAAGCCATATCAAATCTGTTAATAAAAATATTTTGACTACTATTGATAAGATAAAAAAAAGTGCTATTGGTAGGATTAATTTCACATAATTTTTAAAAAATAAATTAAACCCATCTGAAAGGATATTCCTAAAAGTTTTCGAAGCAAGTACTTGTTTATCATTTTCCATGTTTTCATTTTCCATGGTTATAATTTTTTAGATAAGAAACACAATTATATAATAGATTAATCTTAATTAGATTTATTATTTTAAATAAGAAATAAAGTTATGTTATTTGAATATTCAAGCATAAATTCAAAATTATTTTCTTTTTAAGAATTACATTTATTAAGTTATATTTATTCAAAAAGACTCCAGGGCAGATTTTCTGCATATTCTATGTTTTTTGGAATACATCTATTAATTAGAATCTTATCAAGAATTCTTCATGCAATTTATATTAATTGTTGATATCTTCGGATATCATCCACATATCATCCCGATTAATATTGTTGTAATAATCATTTCTTCTTAACAATATTCAAAACTCTAACTAAAAATGAAAAGTTTAGAGACTTTAGATTTTACAAGTCTAGCAAAAATATCAATAATAGGTCTACCTGCTGTAGGTAAAACGACAATACTTAAACTCTTATCTAAAAGCGTTATTGATCGAGTTTATATACCTACACAAGGATTTGACCTAAAAACTGTGAAATTTGGCAATTACCACCTGAAAGTGTGGGATTTTGGAGGGCAAAAATCTTATTTGAATTATTTAAAAGATTATCTTATAGGATCCGATATAGTATTTATAGTAACTGATTCTACTCCTCTTAATGTTCTGAACTCTAAAATATTGATAGAACTAACAAGTAATATTGTTGAAAAAGACTGCCCGATAATAGCAATTGCCAATAAACAAGATTTATGTGAGAATGATAATGGTAGAATGAATCAAAAATTAGTTGAAGATTTACTTCAAATAAAAACTTATGGTTTAACAGCCATTGATCAACTCGAACGGATGAGGTTAATAGAAATTATTAAAAATGAACTAAATCGAGTTCTAAAAAGAAGAAGGATGAATTAAAGTGAATTTTAATGAAAATGAGTTATTTGGAGCTGCTTTAATCGGATTTGATATTATTGATGGTCCATTTCTTAAATGGAAAAAAGAATTTGAAAATTCCAAAGGGCTTGTAAACTTAGATGATTTTGCAATGAATTTTTATCTTGCTTTTCGGGGTGGAAACGCTGGTAAAAAACCTCGGGCAATTTTATACGATAAATTTTACATTGTAGCATTTCCAAAAGATCTAGAACTATGCTGTTTATTCATGAAACCACAGGGAATAGAAAATAATATTAAACAACTCAATAATATTGCTTCGAGAATCTTTCTGGAGATGGAAGAGAATGAGAAGGAAAAAAGAAGCAATGATGCTGATGGCGATGCTGATGCTGATGAAGATACCATAGTAGAGATTAAAAGACTAATTCTAAACATATTAAATGGAAATGAAATGTCAACTCCAGAATTGAGAAGATATTTTAAATTGAGTAATTCTCAAATTTGGAAACTTATATCTGACTTAGAGAGTTCACAAGAAGTAAAAAGAACCAATAAAAAACAAGGAAGGGCGGTTTTTTGGACTAAAACTTAGATTTTTTATTATTTTATTTATAATTTATATTTTATATTAACGCGTTCTATGGTCCCAATTTTTTTCTTTGGTATATAATCTTGAGAACATAACATAACAAATATCGGCTAATTTCTCATTTTGGTTATTAACGGTTATATATCTTAGGATATGATTAATTGTGAAGATACCGAGAAACTCTATATGATAATTGCTGATAGTTTCGATTTTCTCCCCCGAAAAGGAAATGTCTAACCCATTTTGGTTATTCCAGGTTATCTCAGTAAAGATTTTTGGAAATAACTCCCTTTTAATTCTCCAACCTTCATTCATCTTCCATACTCTAGCACCTAAAAAATCAGCTAATTTGGATTTATCTTCTTCTTTTAATAATTGGAATGGCTCTTCTCTTTGGATTAACATTTTTTTCATTAAATCTGTTGGTTTATCATATTCTTTTTCAAAAGGAGTTTCATTTTTAATTTGTCTTTCTATAAAGTCCATAACTATATCGATAAATGTAGCACTATCTTCTCCAGGCACCCAATATACTCTATTTCCAGAGAAATAAAACTTAAATTCCGCTTCTTCCACAGCATCCCCAAATTCATCTCCAAAATAAGAATATGACAAATGAATATTAACTTCGGGAAACATCTCAATCGTAATCGTCCAATCTTCACTAAACCCGATATTGCCAATTTTAGCTCCGAGGTCTGTTTCTACAATATTTTTTAGGGTCTCCTTATCTAGACCGACGAAAATTGGATACTTAATCTTGCTTATATCCTTTAATTCCTTTTCATGCGGACCTATAACACCAGTTGCATCAATTTGACCGATTGTCATGAATTTTTTTTTCTCATTTGGCATGCCAAAAACCAATTAATAATTAACCCGACTTATTTAGTTTTATTCTTCTTTTTTTTTGAATTTTCCTATGAAAAAGCCTTGAGTATGATGTATTAAGGGAAAAAGCCTGCCTGTCCCTTGAACTATGCAATCATTTATCCTATAACTTGACGAAAACCATTTGGGTATTTGAAGGGGCTCTAATTTATCTAAGAATTTAAGAATTTGTAGTTCTCCTTCTTCAGGGTAGAGACTACATGTACTATATACAAAAACTCCATTGGGCTTTAGTAGTTTAAGAGCACTCGCTATTAATTTCTCTTGAAGTAGTATATTTTGATGAAGAAAGTATTTATTTTGGCGCCATTTAAGTTCAGGATTAGTTAAAAACGTCCCGCTTCCCGTACAAGGAGCATCCAACAATACTTTATCAAATTCATTTTCAAATCTTAAAGGAAATTGAATACTGTCAGTATTAATTAAATGAATATTTAAGGCTTTGCTAGTGTTAATTAATTTTGACATTGTATATGCTCTTACGGTAAGGAATTCACCTGCTATTATTCGCGCTTGATTTCCAGTATATTGACTAATTAGATTCGTTTTATTTCCTGGTGCCGCACACATATCGCAAATAAAATCAGTGGGATACGGTGATAAAACCTTAACTACTGCAGCAGAAGCTTTATCCTGAAAAATTAAATTACCAGAAATATAGAATTTACTCTTCAAGATTAAACTCTTCTTATCATTTGGTATATAATATAATTCGGGTATCTCCCGGTCTTTTTTTATTGGAATATCATATGTTTTCAATTCATTTTCCATGTTTTTAATGGATAATTTCTTTGAAATCTTAATATCTCTACTGCGCATACGCAGAAAATTATCATAATTATGAAATCTATTCATAATTTTAACATTTCCTTCTAAAAACTCAAAAGATGTCACCGATAAAAGGCGATCAATAAAAAATGTAGGGATAGCCTCTTTTATACTTAATTTTTCCCTCCTAGATTTACCCTCTAAAGCCCTTTTCCAGGAAAATTTTTTTAATCTACCGAGAAATTGTAAAAAATTAGAATCTTGGCTATTGAAGAATTGTAGCTCTTTTATTAAACTCTTATTTGAGGCATTTTCCTGTATTTTTCGGTAAATAGCATAAATGTATTTTGCTTTTTCTTTTTCAGAGATGTCAAATGATTTTAAAGATCTTAATGTTTTGCGAAAGATGAAATTTAACTTATTCCAATATCTAACAATCTCCGTATAATAATGAAAAATTTTAGGATTTTCACGATTTATTTTGCCTAAATTAACGATTTTTCCCTCTATAAACTGATTTAATAAACTTATAATTTCATTAATGGAATTTATATCAGAAATACGCATTCTTTAAAATTCTCTATTAAATATATAAATAAAAGCTATTATCTTTATTAATTTTGAAAAAATTAAAAATTTATGTCAGTTAAGATTAGTTCAGTAAATAAAAAAAAGATATAAAAAAAATAATTAATATTTATTCTATTTCCATTGGAATAAGTATTCCTCTGCGTTTAAGATCCAAAATCGTACTTATAATTTGATCTCTTGATGCTTTTCGACCAGCTAATCCATAACTCAAAAGGCTTGATGAAAATATGTATTTTCTTTCTTTTTGCATCTCTAATCCCACTTCGACAAGGGCTCTTTCCAATTTATTCAGTTTAGTAAACTCCCAATGATTTGCTAATTGTAGAGGATACATCAATTTGATATCAAACACGCGATCGACTAGATCATTTGTTTCCTTAAATGGTCTAATATCACCTTGAAATTCGGATAAATTAGCCCCAAATTTCATTTCAAATCTTCTAGTAAAATCCCATTGATTCTCTTTCAAACTCTCTGAGGGTATTCCGTCTAAAATCAACGCTACTCTAGCATATTTTCCATCTGTTATGACTATTTTAAAATCATAATAATCCATTTCAAAACCTTTTTCTCCAGATTTAGGAATAATATCTTTTTTAAGTTCACTCCTGAATTGAGAAATTGCTGTAAGAAATCCGCCAATCAAATCAGAATCTAGATCCATAGAAATTTGCTCGTTATATATCGTTACACCCGCATCTTTATGTAGGATTAAAATATAACTAATCTTAATTAAATCATCTAACGTAAGAGCCTCTCTGGCCCAATATTTGCGAAGATTGCTTAACTTATGGTACCTTACTGCTGCAAAAGTAACTATTGCTGCTAAACCGATTAAAATATAGGGTAACCATATCATAAGGTTATCCATGAAAATTGTGAAATCATCCACAATTCTAAACTCGTCAGAGTCTATATCCTTACTTGCGTATATTCCTACTTTATCATAGTTTACTTCTATTTTATATCCATCCCCTACTTCATCAAATTCTAAAGATCCTTTAGCAATTCCTTTATTGTTTGTAACAGCAGTATCTTCATCAACCACTTTCCCATCCTCATCTAAAAGTTTAAAAGTGATTTCAAGCCCTGCTAAAGTAACCCCAAATGCATCAGTGACCTCTACAGCAAAAGTATTTTTGCCTGTCTCATACTGGGAAGCAGTATCGTCGTCGAAATCAATATCAATTGCATATTTATAAAGATCATAACTTCCTGAGGAAGTAAATATAATAGCATGCCAAATCGAGGTCACGTTGAATTCAAAAAGTCCTAGCGTAGGAATTCCATTAGGTATATCTCCGTTCCAGCTACCTGTCTGATTATCTACATTTGAAACTTCGATGCCAAAGTTCTTCATTTTAATATCTTCTGGCTCCAAAGTTTTACTATTTAATCCAAAACCTATTTTTGAAGCGATATCAGAAGTGATTGCGTTTTGTACATAGAAATCCAATTTGAAATTTTCAACCGTAACATTAAATCCTCCTGGCGGAGGTGTCTGACCAAGATTCCATACATACCTTAATCTAAATCTAAGTGAATTATCATCAGATTCATTTAAAAATTGAACATATTGATATGCTTTTTCGCCATCATATCTCTCAGGTATATGTTTGAAGGGTTCTAGCATAGCTAAAGCTTTATTTGTTTGAGATAATTGAATCCATTCATTCGCATTTTCAGTTGCATTTAGGAACTCATATTCCCTAGTACCTTTATAAATTTCTAATGCAGCATAAGATAAATTGTTAGGTGAAGATATACTTACGTTTGCTCTGAGATCTAAATCTATAAACCATAAAATCGGATTTGGATATTTTACCCAAAAGTCAACAATGGAAATATCATCAAATAAGGACATGTCAATACCTTGTAGCACATTAATAAATTTAAATTCAATAGATAAGTTATTTGTATCAGATTTTACTTTAAAAAATTCATTATCGTAGTATTCGACATCTCTTAAACTCGAATCAGAATCTTTTGTTCCATTTACTATTTCATAAGAATTGGGTATATAGTTATCTATTAAAAAAGGATCATATCTTTGAATTGTATTAAATTGTGTATTATTTTCACCAATGCTTACAGTAAATTTATTAATTGATACAGTATAACCTGCAGTACCATTATATTCCATTTTAAAAGTCATATTATTATTATTATCTATAAAATCTAAAACTAGTTTTATTATATACGGATCCCATATTTTCATTGCTATTACAGTTTCGTCATCCGTAGTAATGTTAATATCATTTTCTAAGGATAGCCAATCGCCTGATGAGAAATTATACATATATAAGATAGCCTTTTCAATATTCTCAATGTTATCAATTTTCGTCGAGATTTCTATATCAATACTGAAAATTGGAAATTCTCTATACCAATTTATAAGCCATGGTGTTAAACCTATATTTCTAAAATATTCATAAGTGCCTCTACTTACATTCTGAAGCGTAAAATTGAATCCCAATGACATGTTGTCGTCCTGTGGTGCAGCAATATATCTTTTTTCGTCTAATTCAACGAAAGAACTAAGGTTTCCTTCTATATAATTTCCATTAATTGGAGGATCTAAGTATGTTGTAACGTTATTATGTGTAAAATTTTCCAAAAAAACTCTTTCAAAATCTTTAAATGTATGCCCTTCACCTATATCGGACGAGTCTCCACCATCCGGACGAAAATAAAGTATCTTTGTACCAGTAGTTTGGGGAGGAATTTTTACTCTAAAAGCAAACCAGAATTTTTCTATTCCATTTTCAGTAAAACTAGATGTTTTCGAAGTATTTAGATATATCGGGCCAATATCAGAATTCTTAAAATCAAAATCATACCATTTAGATACTATTGTACTCTTTTCAAGTGGTGGTTGCAATAATGCTCCTAGTTCTTGATCGGGCTTAATTATACCTTCTTCATCAGTTGAACAATTTAAAATTGCTACTTCCCAAGAATTATTATAAGTTACTAGACCTCCATCATTGACATCAAGAATATTAATACTTAAATTATTGATATATTGATCTAACTCTACAGAAAATGATTGATATATAAATGTTTGGTCTGTCTCATGTCCAAAAATATAATCTGTAGGGTCTGCTTCTATCTCTTTAGTATAGTTTAAAGCCGTTATATTTTCAAAATTCATATTACCGTGCGATATAAAATAATTTGGCATATAAATCTCAGGCTGTTTATTCAAATTAGGCTGATCTCTATTAATATAACCATCTGAAGTCGGTATCGTTATAATGCTAAATACTTTACCTGCTCGATCGCCGTTACTCGAAGATTTAATGTTCCCCAAATTTTCATTGAATTCAATAGAGTTATTTTGATTATTGTTGTAAACAAGGATGATAATTGAAGACAAATTCAAGTTAAAAATGATTAATGCCAAAAGTATTTTTTTATAAACCATCATTTAGTTTTAATCCCTTTTTTTCCAATAAATTCTAAAGTTTAAAAATGCTTTCAAAATTTTTGAAAGCAAATAAATTTCTAAATGGAAGGAATATTTCAATATATTTCTTGTATAGTCCAATTTTTATAATCCAAAAATAAATTATATAAATATGGATTTTTAAAGTTTTTAAAGCTAGTCCTTCTTTTAAATTAACAATTTTTTTTCATTAATTAGTTATAACAGAAACAGCAGAAATACTCCAAATGTTCATTTTGCCATAAGTAAATTAATTTTTCTTCAGGTATAATCTTAAAATTCTTAATATAAAATTCTCCAAAATCAATTTGCTTAATACAATTATAACAATATCGTATTTTGAATTTTTCTCGTTCTGGAAATTTAATGCTCATACTTAATTAAATTAAATTTTAGATGTTACTAAATATTATAAAAATTGGATTTATAAATTTAATTTTATTGAAATATAAACAATTTTTAATAGAAAATTAGAACCTATTTATATGTATCTTTTATTAAATCCTCCAATTCTTTCTCAGTAATAAATCTTTTTTCTTTAACTATAGTTTGTATTTTTTCCATGATTTCATCGGAAAATTCCTTATAATTTTCAATGTTCATATGCTCACATTTTATTCTGACAGCATCTCCATGGAGAGTGGTTGGCCCAAATATGATGCTTTCTTCTTGACCAACTACTTCTGGTCTATAAGGAGTAAAACACATCCAATATTTATCTTTTTCTAATATACTCATTACGTGGAGCTCACTTTCATGAATGAAGGTGTTTTTTCCAACAACTGGTTTATTATAAGGTAATGGTACACCTGAAACTTTTTCAATATATTTACTCAAATCGTACAGTTTTGAGAGCTCAATACCTGTATCAATGCCATAAAGCATCTCTAAGGCCACAATAACTTCTTCTAAGGCTGTATTACCGGCACGATCTCCTAATTTATTAACAACTAAATCCATATATAAGGTCCCTTGTTCTACAGCTGCGATGGTTGAAGCCGTACCTAATCCAAAATCATCATGAACATGAATTCCTAATGGAATTTCCTTGACTATAGGTTTAAGTTGCTTTATCATATAAGATATAGCTGGTACATTACAAGCTCCAACCGAATCATACAGCATAACCATTTTAACTCCATTTTTAATCCCTTTTTCGATGGCATTTATTAAAAGAGGCATTTCAGAACGAGTAGCATCAACGCAATCTAAAATAGCCGTTCCTCCTAATCTTTTTATTCTTTTTAAAACTGGAGGAATTAATCCAATCATGACTTGTGGAGTCACATTTTCATCTCCACTGAATAATTGAAGCTGCCATTTTGTGAGTACTATACCAAAGCCAATAAAATCCACACCTGCTTCTAAGGATTTTTTTATCTCTTCGGTCCATCCTATTGGATTAGAACTTAAATGGCTGTAAGATTTTATTTTTAAGCCAATTTCCTTAATTTTATTTGCTAATTCCCATTGATCCTGAACTTTTCCGATATATCCAACGTCAATATGCTCAACTCCTATATCCACCAATTTCTCTACAATAGTGATTTTTTCTTCTAAAGTATAGAAGACGCCCGGTGTTTCTTCTCCTTCTCTAATGGTTGAATCTCTGACAAAAACTCTTTTGGGAAGGTCAAAATTTTCAGTACAACTGTTAAATGGTGAGACCCACCATTTTTCATTAAACCATTTAGTTTTTTCTGTCAAATTTAACTCCTACTCAACTGGAAAAATACTTAAATTATTGATATAAATAAGGAAGATATTAAGTTATATAAATCTATAAAGAGAATTTTATTTCAAGATTTGGATTTTAGGGAACAAAATAATTAAATAAATAGACTATTTTTTTAAAAAAATACCTTTTTGAATTTTCATGAAAGATGAAGAAAAGTTTTTTAAATATATTGTCTATATATTGAGTATGGCATCGCATCAAATTTCCATAAAACAAGATGTATATAATCGACTTAAAAACGCAAAAAGAACTCATGAAAGTTTTTCAGATA
>SDBV01009812.1_pt1 | contig 12649 bp, 9 predicted proteins | sample 2277081 | NCBI WGS metagenome assembly SDBV01 (sample SAMN10402039, study PRJNA504765) | marine sediment metagenome | isolation source: marine sediment core GS10_PC15, 223 cmbsf | place: Arctic Ocean: Southern Knipovich Ridge | collected 2010
GCCCCACGCGAGCGACGCAGCTCTGGAAGTCATGCCGCGCACCTTCCGGGGGACGCGATGCCGAGGGTCGTGCCCGCCGCTGCGCCCTCCCCTACCGCACCGGATCATGCTACGTGCCCGCGTGAAGGTGCGCCAGCCGCTTTCGGCGGGAGGCCTGGTGAAGGGGGTGAGTCGGGCCGGTTGCATCCCCCAGGCCTTGCCCGGTCGCCGCGAGCCGCCTGGCCGCCGAGGTGCTCGGGCTCCCGGCGGCGTGACCTGTCTCGGTGCCTCCGCGAGGGCCCGTGTCGTCGTCACCATCCGGTAGCGCGCGCATCTTATCCAGACGTCTGGATAAGGTTCTTGCTCCGAGCCCGTAGGACGGTACAATCGCGTGATTGGGCGGCCTGCGGACTTCGGCGAGCTCAGCCGAGCCGTGGGCGGCCCGGGTCCGGATGGGCGTCTGGCGGAATCTTATCCAGACGTCCGTATAAGCACAGTTATGGGGAACGGGGCTCCCTGGCCAACGGCCGCCATCCGATCTCCAGTTCGATAGTCTGTTGCTGCGATCACGCCTACTGGGGGATGCACAGTGCGGCTCGCCGGATCATCGACGAGGATCTGGCTAGTCGTGCTCCTTCTGTCTGCTGCCTGTTGTGCCTGGTTCGGTTGGGCAGTCCTAGTCCTCGACAGATGGGCTAGCATTCCCGGCCCTGGCCCGACCCCAAGACCATTCCCCTATCCTGACAAGCTCTTGGACGCCTGGATTCGGGCGTACTACGCAGCAGCAGAGGGTTGTGGTCCAGGGCCCTACAGCAGCATGCGGGGTGCACTCCTTGCGAACACCGGCGTCTTTGGCCTGGCCGCAGTCGCGGTCATAGTACATCTTGTCTGGCAGTGGAGGAGAGCACGTGGCAGCAGCCTGACCGAGGATCGACACTCGTCCCCATAACACGAGCGTTGATCGGGCACCCCTGGCGGGTTGACGCCCGACGCCGAGATAGTATGCTGGGTACGGGAGGCGTGGGACGCGCCTCGGAACGGGTCCGGGTGCCGCTCACGCTCAATCCGTTATCTGCCGCTATGCGACAGGAGTTTCGATGGGGAGTGCACTGAAGCTTGCGGCTCTGTGCCTTCTTCCTACGCTAACGCAGGTCGCGTGCAGCTCGCGATCTGTTGTCAGCCGGAACTGCACAGCCTCGCGTGAAGTCCGCGCCGATAGCTTCCGTGAACAGTGGCTGGCGTGCGCCAAAGCAAGCGAGCGGGTTGCTGTCGGATCAACCGTCTCACAGGTGCGCGAGCTGTTGGGCGAGCCACTCGTCGGGCGACCCGGCCGTCGTTCTTGGTTCTATCAGATTCGATCTTCCAGGCGATCTTCCAGGGACACCGACCGCAAGAACACGGTCCCGCATCGAGCGACGGGCGATGATTGAGGCGCAGGCGCGGCGCTTGCCGCGATCGGGGGCAGAGCGCCCAACCAGAGCGTTGAACGGCCACCCTCAGCAAGTTGACGCTCGACGCTCGGACAGTATGCTGTGAAAGGGAGGCGTGGGACGCGCCTCGGAACGGGTCCGGGTGCCGCTCGCGCTCAAGCCGCCGGGCGAGATTGGGGGAGTCATGAAGTACAAACGGGCCGCTTCCTTCGGTCTCCTCGCAGTGGTCGCAGTGCTCGGTATCACCCTTGAAGCCTACGCTCCGATCTTCCGCCCTTTCCCAGGCTTGACGAAGCTCATTGATCGAGCGGACGTGATAGCCGTTGTCCGGATTCTTGAGGGCCGTCCTGATCCGATGGATGGCTACGCCGACTACAATGTCAGGGTACTGAAGACGCTCAAGGGCGAGCTTCCTCAGAAGAAGATGTCGCTGAGCCTCAGGCACCTTCCCTTCTTCACCGCGACAATGAAGGCTAGCGAAATACTGGTCTGTGGCGATGAGTTCACCCCTTTGTCCCAGCACATCGTCTTTCTGAGGGAGGTCGAGGGCAGGGCGGTCGGCATCGATCAGGGGCGTGTCAGGCGAGTCGGCCCGTCCTTCTATCGCAGCCTGAACTGCAGTGGGGGGCACATGCCGGTATCTCCCAACTGGCGATTCGTTAGCATCGAGGACGAGTCGGTCAGAGATTCTGTCGCGGCGCTCGTGCGCGACTACGTTAGCCATAAGCGCGCAGAGCTTCGCAATGTCGAGGAACGCGCCAAGATGATTCTGGGCAACCCGGGATCTTCCAGGGACACCGACCGCAAGAACACGGTCCCGCATCGAGCGACGGGCGATGATTGAGGCGCAGGCGCGCCGCTTGCCGCGATCGGGGACAGAGCGCCCAACCAGAGCGTTGAACGGTCACCCTCCGCGAGTTGACGCTCGACGCTCCGGTAGTATGCTGTGAATGGGAGGCGTGGGCCGCGCCTCGGAACGGGTCCGAGTGCCGCTCACGCTCAGCACGTTGGACCCCACGAGCCCAGGGGCAGAATGCCAGAGAATCCCCTCAGGCCGCCGCGATTCCCCTACGTTGGCGCCCTCCTCTGTGCCGCGTGCCTCGGTGCGGCTGCGTGGCTTCCGTTGCGGTACTGGACCGTCCTCGACGTGACGGTGCCCGAGCTGAGCGCCCCGCATCCGGCGTCGCACCGGCGGCAGCGTTACCTCGGGCGATACGTGCGCGTGCAGATCCCATTCTGGTATCCCAATGCGATGGAACTCCCTGACCCGGACGGCACCGTGCTTCTGCAGATCATATGGGATGATTGGCCAGAGACCAACGGTCGTATCAGAATCAATCTGCGCATCGACCGGTCCGGGCCATCGCCCGAAACCACATCGACACATAGCGTGTGCTCGGGCCGTGTCACGCACTACAAGGACAACCTCGTCCTCGACACCACCGCCAGCCGCTTCCACCCCGCGGGCATCGCCGGTCTCGTCGTCGGCGCGATGGGCGCGTTCGTGTTCACGGTGGCGCTTCGGCACTGGTTGGGGGAGCGTCGCAAGTTCCGGGAAGAGGCGAACCTCCGGAGCGTGTAACCCGCGCGCAAGGGGCAGTGCCATCGCGGAGGGGGCCTCCGCTACAGCTTCACCTTCCTGAACTGCGGCAGGAACTTCTTGCTCGCGCGGAACATCTGCCCAACCATCTTCCTGATCTCGGCGAGCGAGAGGACCGCGGCCGTGAGCGGGTCGTAGGCGACCGCGTGGTATGCCATCTCGGGGTCGCCCGTGAGCGCGGCCTCTACTGCCATCTCCTCCGAGGCGATAGTGATATTGTTCAGCGCCGCGCACTGCGGCGGCAGCGCTCCCACGTGCGTGGTCTTGAGCTCGTTCCGGGCCGCGACCACGGGCACCTCGACGCACGCCTCGCTCGGCAGGTTCGTGACAGCGCCGCGGTTCGGAACGTTCCCGTTGAACTGGAACAGCTCCCCGCCCAGCCAGGCGTTAATGATGGACGCCGCGTACTCGTGGCCGCGCTTCAGGTTCAAGGGCCTCGGGTCGGCGAGCTGTCTCTTGATGGCCTTGCGCCAGGTCTTCTTCCGTAGCGTGTACTCTTTGAGGATATAGCTCTCCGCGCCGGGGTTCCAGCCCGTCCCGTGCGTGCAGTACTTCTCGATGAGGTCCTTGCGTTTGCGGAACCACCAGTTGTACTCGGAGTTGTGCCCCGAGGACTCGGTGACGTAGTACCCGAGCTGCAGGAACATCTCGTTCCTGACCTGCTCGTCGTTGCGCACTTTCCGGTCGGTGAGGATGCGCTTGCGGATCTTCGGGTAGATGTCCTTGTGCTTGTGCTCGAGCTTCGTGAACCAGGACAGGTGGTTGATGCCCGCGCAGGTGTAGTCGAGCTCCCGGTAGGGGACGCCGCCCCAGTTCGCGAGCATCGCCGCGGTCCCCTGGACGCTGTGGCAGAGGCCGGAGACCGTCACGTCCGTGGCCTTCTGCATCGCGCGGCAGAGCATCGCCATCGGGTTGGTGTAGTTCAAGAGCAGCGCGTTCGGACAGACCTTCTCGATGTCGCGGCAGATGGAGACCATGACGGGGATCGTCCGGAGCGCGCGGAATATGCCCGACGGCCCGCGCGTGTCGCCGACGTTCGTGCTCACGCCGAACTTGTTCGGTATGAGGACGTCGTGCTTCCAAACGTCCACGTCGCCGGAGAGGATCGTGCAGATCGCGGCGTCGGCGCCCTTGAGGGCGGCCTTGCGGTTCGTGGTCGGGACGATCTTCGCGGGGTACTTCCCCTCGTCCACGATCCGCTGGACCGCTTTGGTGATCCACTTCAGGCGATCGGGGTCGATGTCCATGAGTGCGAGCGTAGCCCCCTCGAGCGCCGGGAACGTGAGAATGTCGCGGACCAGCCCGCGCGTGAATCCGAAGCTGCCTGCGCCGATGAACGCGATCTTGGGCATGACTGGGGTCTTCCACCTTTCAATGATGTCGATGCAACGCCGGCGGCCCACCCCGGGCCGCCCCGTGGAGTTTCTCGTCCGGCGCGCGCTGGATGTCAAGTGTGTCGCCGCCCCACCGGGACTTCAACAGGACTTGCACACGCTCGCGGGTGAATGGTTGAGCGCGGCCATATGGCATATCGACTTTGTAGACTATTTGCCGTCCGGCTGCGCGGGCGCGGCCGCGAGTGCCGGGCAGAGCATCGCTTTGCTCACACGCCTCGGATTCCCGCGGGCGGCGGTCGCGGGAGAAACCAGGACCAAGGTGAACCTCGCCTCGCTCGTGCGCGAGACGCAGAGGATGTCGCCGAAGGCCGACGAGATAACGCTCGCCTGGTGGACCCCGGTGGAATACTGGGAGGCGTGCCTGTCGCAGAATCCGCTGATGGCGCCGGAGCAGACCGCTCAGTTCACGAAGGTCGTCCTCCCCTGCACTACGGTCGCAATCGTGGAGGGAACGGTGGGCGTGCTCGGGGGGATGACGTTCAAGAGCGAGGCCGAGGTCCGCACGCGGGTGAAGCTTCGCGACAAGGACGGCGAGACCTACGCGCCGATCGAGCCGGCGGAGCTGAGCCCGGACCTGTCGAGCCTCCTCGCGCTAATGAAGCCGATGCTTGCGAACGCCATGGGGCCCTTGGGAAGGAACATGCATTTCCTCGTCTTCCCGGCCAAGGACAAGCAGGGCCGCAGGATCGCCGACGCCAGGAAGGAAGGCTCGTTCGCGGTCCTCGTCGGCGAGAAGAAGTACAGGTGGAAGCTCCCCCTCGGCTCCCTTCTGCCGCCGAAGAGCTGCCCCGAGTGCGCCGAGGAACTCAGCGGGGCATTCAAGTTCTGCCCGTACGACGGGACGAAGCTGCCGGAGAAGAAGGAGTAGCCGCGCCCGTCGTGTGGCGACCGCCCTCCCCCACCCCGTCCGGGCTGCGATGGCATCGGCTTCTTACAGTAAGTCTGCCGGGCGCGGGATCGGCCGCGACGGCTCCCGACGAGGATACGGTTGACTTCCCAGGGAGCGCTTCGTACGCTTGGTCGCAATGGACATTGAGAAGCAGATCAGCTACTGGCGGGGCGGCGCGGAGGAGGATATCGCTGCCGCTGATTCGCTTCTGGAGAAGAAGCATCCGCGCCATGCGCTCTTCTTCGCGCATCTGGCCGTCGAGAAGATACTGAAAGCTCACGTTGTCAAGGCGACGAATGATGTTCCGCCGCGCATACATGATCTTCTGCGGCTGGCGGAGATAGCGGAGCTGTCCGTGCCCGGCGAGAGGCGCGAGTTCCTTGCATATCTTCAGCGGTACTGTCTTGAGGGGCGGTATCCGGGGTCGTGGCCGTCTGCACCGACCCCTCAGGAGGGGCTATCCGGTCTGCGCGAGGCAAGGGAGGTGCTCCAGTGGCTCGGGAACCTGTTGAAGTAGCCATCCGGCGGTATCTCGAGGCCGTGCGCGCCGCCGGCATACACGCCAGCCGCGCCGTCCTCTTCGGCTCGCACGCGCGCGGCGAGGGCGACGAGTGGAGCGACATCGACATCGTCGTGATAGCCCGCGAGTTCGACGGCCCTCCCGACAGCGACCTCGTGAACAGGCTCTGGACGCTGCGCGCGCACACCGATTCGCGCATAGAGCCCATCCCCTGCGGCGAGAAGATGTGGGAGACGGAAGACGGTAGCCCGATCATCGAGATGGCCCGGCGCGAGGGCGTCGTTGTTGCGGCGTAGGGGTGCGGCGGGAAGCTCGCGTTCGGCCTCGGAACAGGCGGCGACGGCGGCAGTAGTCGGTTTGTGTCTTGGGAGTCGTCCTCTCACTGGCCGAGCCGGCCGTCGAGGATGCCGGCCACGGACAGGTCTTCGTCGAGATCGGGCCAGTGGAGGCCCGTGCCCTCGCAGATCAGCTCGACGTTGGCGACCTCTTCGGGCGTCCCCTTGCGCAGCCTGGGGTTCTTCGCGGCGGGGAAGCGGATTTCTCGCTCGTCGGCCAGGCGGACACACACCCACCCGTCCTCGACCCAGGCCTTCGACGCGGTCACCTCTGTATCAGCGGCCGAAGACCTCATGCCACTTCTCCTGACCCCAGCGGTGCAGGATCATTTCACAGTCCATGCATCCGATAGGGGGTCATAATCATAGTCGTCTGGGCTTCCCGGGCATGCCGTGCCGGTTCTCTCCGTTCTGGTCGACCCATATACGATGATAGGTACGCTGAGCTCACCCACCTTGTCGACCCTGACGTCAACCAAGCCCTGGTTCCTGAACACGTAGCGCAACTCCTCTGACGCATCGGCGTGATTGATCGCGTCTCCGACCCTGTCGATCGTGTTGTCGTCGACAACGTAATCCTTTAGCTTCTCTTGAAAGCTGGATCGGTCTATCCACAGAACGTGTCCCTTCTCATCTTCTTTCCATGGCTTCTTCTTGAGGTCATCTGCGAAGAAGCAGTAGAGGTGGTATCTACCAAGCTCACCGATATCGACATACAGAAAGACCACGAACGACGGAGAGACGTATTCGCGCCGTATCTTGATCGGCGTTCTATCCGAACTACGCAGCGATCGACCCTTGCATTGAATACGGCAAAGATGTATCGGTTCTTCGACGCTGTTCATGGCGAATAGATCGGCGCCGAGTCTGTCGAACTTGGGTTTGGCGACAAGGATCCCGCTCTGTTGCAGAACGGAGGATATGTGATCCTCCGCCACCATTTCTAGTCTTCTTGTGTCCACCACGTTTCTTCCCCTTCTGCAGTCTTGCAGATGCAACAAGCGCCATGATGCCGACTACTCGGTGTCGGAATACCCGAGCCTGCGGGCGGTCTCAAAGTCGCGCTTCGCGCCAGCAAGGTCTCCCTTGATTTCCTTTGTCAGTCCCCGAATATGATACGCTTTCGGCTCCTTGGGGTCAAGCTGAATCGCTTTGTCGAAGTTGCGGATGGCACCATCTAGGTCGCCCTTGTCTTGCCTCACCCTCCCCCTCATCTCGTAGGTAAGAGCATTGTTGGGATCGAGTTGGATGGCCTTGTCAAGGTCGCGAATGGCGCTTTCCAGATCACGGCGAGCTGCTCTCGCAGTCCCCCGATAGAGATAGGCCCGGGCAAGGTTGCGCTTGAGAACTGGATCGCCGGGGTTGATTTGGAAAGCCTTCTCTACGTCACGAATTGCGCCGTCTTCGTCGCCCTTGCCTTCCTTCGCGAGTCCCCGGCCCGAGTAAGCCAGTGCAAGGAGACCCCGGGTATCCGAATGGTCAGGTCTGAGCTTGATTGCCCTCTCGAAGTCCACGATGGCCCCATCCTCATCGCCTTTGCGTGCTCTCGCAAGTCCTCGGTTGTGGTAGACCTGTGCATCCTTTGGGTTATGCTGTATAGACTTGTCGTAGTCTTCGATGGCAGCATCTACATCGCCCTTCTCCAGTTTCATCCCACCCCGGTTGTAGTAGACCAGAGCGAGGTTACGGTGAGCATCGAGGCTGTTGGGTTCAAGTTCAAGGCTCTTCTCAAGATCAGCAATGGCGCCGTTCCAGTCGCGCTTGCGCCCCTTGGCGAATCCTCGGTTGAAGTAGCTTGTCGCATACCTCGGTTCAAGCGCGACAGCCATATCGAAATCACGGATGGCGCCGTCAAGGTCACCCATGTCCAGCTTCACACCGCCCCGCCGGTGGTAGGTCCGGGCAAGGTCGGGCGAGATGCCCGCATTGTCCGGGTCGAGTTGCATAGCCATATCATAATCGCGAATTGCGCCGTCAAGGTCGCCTCTCCAAACCTTCCCGACGGCCCGGTTGTGATAGGCCACGGGACGGTTGCGCGACGCAACCACATCGTTGGGGTCGAATTCGACCGCAATGTCGTAGTCGCGGATGGCGTTGCTCCAATCACCCTTCTCGAAATGTGCATCGCCTCGGGCGCTGTAAGCGCGCGCATCGTTGGGGGCCAGCTTGATGGCTTTGTCGAGATCCCGAAAGGCGCCATCCCAGTTCTTCTTCCTAGCTCTTGACCTGCCCCGGCTAACGTAGGCCGATGCATCCCTCGGCCCAGACAAGAAGTACAATATGCCACTGCCTGCGAGGAGCGCGAGCGCGACCACAATCGCGACGACGAGCGTTGCCCGGGAACGTACACGTCGTGTAGGCAGTGTGGCTGCCTGCGCCTCACTCGGCCTCTTCTCTCCGCGCGAGTCCCCCACAGCTGCCACTGCAATCAGCGTCATGGTCTCGGGATCGGGAGGGGCAAAGCCCGCGACCGCCAGTCTCGTCGCCCCGGCCTCGGCATCGGGCAGGGCGCTCTGGGCGGATGTCCTAATCGAATCGAGATGCCCGCGCAGCACCCTTGTGACCTCGCCACAGTCTGCATAGCGCTCTGCGGGGGTCTTCCGCGTGGCCTTCGTGATGATCGCGCAGATGGCATCGGACAGGCCCGCGCAGTGCGTCTTCGGGTCAGGCACGGGCTCGTTCCGTATCTTGTCCGCCAAGAGGAATACGGACGAGTCGGACCACGGGACCTGGCCCGTGACAAGCTGGTAGAGCGTCACGCCGAGCGACCAGACATCGGACTGCGGTCCAACGTCCTTCGACGCAACGATCTGTTCCGGCGACATGTAGTGCGGCGTGCCGACCGCCGTCTGCGTCTCGGTGACCTTCGGTGACTCCCCGGCCTGGCCCTCGGCGGCGTAGGCCTTGGCGAGGCCGAGGTCCGCGACAACGACGTCGCCCGCCTTGTCGATGAGGATGTTGTCCGGCTTCACATCGCGGTGGACGATGCCCTGCTCGTGCGCCGCCGCGAGGCCTTCGGCCGCGCCCAGAGCGATCTCGACCGCCTCCTCTTCGGACAGTCTGCCCCTGCGCTTCAATCGGCCCGCCGCCGATTCGCCGTCGACGTAGTCCATGATGATGAAATGGACGCCGCTTTCCGAGTTCACGTCGTATACCCGGATGAGGTTCGGGTGCTTGACCGAGGCTGCGGTCCTGGCCTCGCGGAGGAACCGCCGGACGTGTTTGTCGGCCTGATCCGGCGGCAACCCGACGGGCGGAGCCATCACCTTGACAGCAACGTCGATATCAAGCCGCAGGTGCCGGCCCCTGTAGACCGCCCCCATCCCGCCCGCCCCGAGCTTCTCGTAGAGCACGACCCCGCCGAGGACCTTGTAGCCCTCGTGGACGGGGACGCCCGCGAGGAGCGGATCGGCCGAGAGATCGCTGCTCTGGGCTGGCATGTCTTCCCCTGGTGCCTGCATGGAGTATATGCGCCGCGCGGGAACAGTCAACGGCGGCCTGGCGGATGCGGAGTCCCGACGCCTCCTGGGCCCTGCACAGGGCATTGCACTATCGCCGCGGGGCGGGTAGAGTCAATCGCATAGCCAGGCGAGCTGCGCGAGGCGCATGGACGTAACCGGTGGGCGAGAGGCTCCGCCGGATTCCTGGGGCGTAAGATGGCTACCGAGATAGCGGACGCACGCGCCGCCGCGGCGCTCGGCGAGATCCGCTCACGTCTCGCCCGGGCACGGGAGCGCTGGCGCCTGGTCGAGATCACCGAGAGGCTCCTCTTCTGGGCGGCCGTCCTCGCCGGAGTGATCCTCGTCACCTCCACCATCGAGGTCCTCCTGAGGCCCGGCCTGATCGTGAGGCTCGTTCTGTTCGCCGCCCTCATCGGCACGGCGGGCGCGATGCTCGTGCGCGGGTTCGCGGGGCCGCTCTTTCACACCTTCCGCGACGAGGCGGTCGCCAGGCGCGTCGAACGGGCGATCCCGGACCTCGGCAACGCGCTCATCAACGCAATAGAGCTCGCCTCCGACGACCGGGTCCCCTCGCGCGCATTCGCCGAGGCCGCCGTAATCCAATCCCGCGACCGCGCGCGCGAGGTGCGGATCGAGAAAGCCATCTCGACGGAACGGGCGCTGATACTCGCGCGCTGGGCGGGCGGGGCGGCGGCGGCGCTCGTGCTCGCGTTCGGCCTCTTCGGTGGCCCGCTCTGGAGCGCCTTCCAGCAGGTGATGCTCCCCTGGGAGTTCGTGCCGGTAAAGGGCGCCGTCAGGATCCTCTCGGTCAAGCCCGGCAATGCGACCGTCCGCGCGGGCGCCCAGGTCCGCATCGAGGTCGAGATCGCGCCGGCCGAGGGCCGCCCGCCCGAGGGGAGACTCTTCTATTCACTGGGCGGCGAGGACGAGATCGAGAAGCGGATGACCCAGATCGACCGGACGCACTATGCTTTCATGCTCTCGGCCGCGGGCGAGACGCGCTACCGGGTGGAGGTCGGGCGCACCCAGTCGCGGATGTACAGGCTCACGGTCATCGAGCGGCCGGCGCTCGAGCGCGTGGACATCGAGCTCCGCTACCCCGACTATACCGGCCGCGAAGCGGAGAAGATCGAAAACGCCGTCGACGAGAAGCTCGACATCCGCGCGCCCGTGGGGACGACGGTAGGTTTCACGGTCACCGCGAACCGTCCGGTGAAATCGGCGTTCCTGGAGATAGCCGGCGCCAAAGGCGTCGAGCGCGTATCGCTTGAAACGGTTGCCCAGACAACCAGGCGCCGCGCCGTCGCGCGCGGCCGGTACGTCGGGCTCCGCCCGGGCCGCACTAACTGGCGCGGGTCGGTGCACCTTTCGAAGCCGCTCGAGCGGCGGTACGCCATCCGGCTCGTGGACGAGACGGGGACCCCGGACGAGGCGCCGGTGTGGCACGTGCTCGCCTCGCTCCCGGACGATCCGCCGAAGGTGCGTTTCCTCGCGCCGGCGCGCAAGCTCGAGCTCGCACCGGGCGCGAAGGTGGCGCTGGTGGTCCGCGCGACCGACGACTTCGGCCTGACCCATGTCGCGATCCGCTTCCGGCGGAACAAGGAGGGCGAGGTGCGGATGCTGCGCGCGTGGGCCGGGGAGGAGCTGGCCGGCCGCGCCGATACCGCGCTCACGCACACCTGGCGGCTGGAGCGTTCGAGCTTCGGCGTGGGCGACATCGTCACGTACTGGGCCGTCGCGAAGGACCGCATGACCGGCCGCGAGGGATCGAGCTCGCGCTGGGAAATCCGCCTGGTCGACCCGGCGAAGAAGGCGAAGGCCAAGGTCTCCGCGCTCTCGAACCTGCTCAAAGCGCTCGAGAAGATCGCGGCGCTGCAGGAGTCGGCGCGCGCGCGTGCGAGGAAAGTCGCGGCGAAGAGGAAGGCCAGGGCAGCTTCGGCGTGGAAGCCCACGGTCGGCTCCCAGACGTCCGTGCGACAGCGGACGCTCGCGACGCTTGAAGCCTCGGCTGCGGCCGGCGCCGACAAGGACGTCGCCATCATCCGCGCGGTCCTGAAGCGCCTGGCGACGGGCGAGATGGCGCGCGCTACGGTCCTCGCCGAGAGGCTCGCGGGCGGTTCGGCCGAAGCGAGCGTGAAGGCCCTCGACGCGTCGCAGACGATGATCCTCGACCGGTTGCGGCGCCTCTTGGGCCTGCTCCCGCGGGCGATCGAGGAGGCGAAGAAGGAAGAGCTGCCCGACGAAGAGGGAAGCGACCTCCCGGACGAGGTGGCCGAGAAGCTGAAGGATCTCGCCGAGCAGCTCAAGGAGTTCATGGAGGAGCAGCGGAAGGTCATCTCCTCCACCGAGGACCTCGCGAAGATCCCCGTCGACGAGTTCACCGAGGACGACAAGGCGAAGCAGGAGGCGCTGGCCGCCATCGAGGAGAAGTGGGAGAAGTTCATGAAGGAGGCGCACAGCGACCTCTCGAAGCTCCCGACGCAGGACTTCTCGACCGAGCAGCTCTTGAGCGAACTCGTGGAGACCTTCAGCGAAGTCGAGATGGCGAAGGACGCGCTCACGAAGAAGTCGGCCGAGATCGCCGTGCCCGTCGAGCAGGCGGGGCTGGAGGCCGCCGAGGAGCTCACGACGCACCTCGAGAAATGGCTCCCCGACGAGCCGGACCGCGCCAAGTGGTCGATGGAAGAGCCCCTCGGCGAGTTCGAGACGCCCATGACGGAGCTTCCGTCCGAGCTCGAAGACATCGTGGGCGAGCTCATGGAGGGCGAGGAGGACATCTTCGACGAGATGGAGGATGTTTCGTCGAGCTGGGCGGACTCGCTCGACAAGGGCGCGGGTTGGGACGCGATGGACGGGCCGATCTCGAACATGAGCGCGCAGGGCGTGACAGGCAACACGCTCCCGAACTCAAGCGAGATCGGCGGTCGCTCGGGCGAGGGCCGCACCGGCAAGTCCTCGGGCGAAATGGTCGAGGACTCGGCGACCGGCAAGGGCGGCCGGAAGACCCCGACGCGGCTCTCGCCCGACGCGTTCATGGG
>SDBV01009813.1_pt1 | contig 12648 bp, 8 predicted proteins | sample 2277081 | NCBI WGS metagenome assembly SDBV01 (sample SAMN10402039, study PRJNA504765) | marine sediment metagenome | isolation source: marine sediment core GS10_PC15, 223 cmbsf | place: Arctic Ocean: Southern Knipovich Ridge | collected 2010
GTCTACCTCGATCGACCCGTCTACAGCCTGCTGATTGCGATCCGCCGCGCGGGTGACCCGGGCGCCGCCGAGCACATCATCGACGCGTACTCCCTCGATACGATTCTCCTGTGGCCCGAGTTCGGATGGGATCGCGAACTCCTGCCATACTTCGAGGCGCGATACGGAGAGGGAGAGACGATCGGGGGGGCGCGGGTCTGGCGGGTCCGGCCGTGAAAGAAGCGCTCGCCAGGATCGTTCTCGTGCTCGTGAGTACGATCTTTACCTTCGCGGTTCTGGAGCTCGTTGCGCGTGTCTTCCTCGACCCCACGGCGCAGCTGAATTTCACCCCGGTTCCCGCCTCGATCCGAACGGGGAGTGCGATCCCCAGCATTCCCTACCTGATGCGGCCTAACGCCTCTGCCGTACACGAACTCCAAACCGACACGCGGGGATACTTCGATGAGGGAGCCACCCTGACCTACCGAATCAACTCTCTCGGATTCCGCGGTAATGAGATCTCTCGAGAGAAACCGCTCGGCGTTTTTCGCATCGTTGGCCTCGGGGATTCGTTCACGTTCGGAACAGGCGTCCGGAACGAAGACACGTTCCTGGCGCGGCTCGAAGACGCGCTCAACCGAGCCGAAGGGAAGAATCGGTTCCAGGTCGTCAACCTCGGGATGATGGGATTCAACACAGTCCAAGAGGTGAGTCTGCTTCGCCACTTCGGATTGCCCCTCGATCCCGACCTGATTCTCATCACCTTCCATCTCAATGATGTTCGCAGCGGGAGCCGCTCGCTCACCAGGACACCAAGCAGCAAGTGGCGGAGGCATTCGCGACTGATCGACCATCTCGCTGAGCGATGGAGGCTCAAGCGGCGTGCGATGAGAAACATAACGTCCTACCAGGCTGACTATCGGGAAGACTCCCCGCAATGGATTGAGGCGAAGCTCGCTCTCAGGGAAGCCAAGGTGCTATCCGCGCGCCACGGTGCGAAATTGGTCCGGGTCATCTTCCCCTTGCTGTTGATGGACGATGACGGCTATCTCTTTGAAGGGATTCACACGACGGTGGCGAATGCCGCAATGGAGCTGAACATACCCGTGTTGGATCTGTTTTCGGCGTTCTCGGACTTCGTTGGTTCCGACTTGTGGGTGCACCGGCGCAACCACCATCCGAACGAAAAAGGTCACGCGATCGCCGCTGAGGCGATTCATCGATTTCTGGTAGAGAACCAATTCCTGCGCCAGAGTTCTGCGAGCGCTCCGCAAACACCCGGCTGGGCAAGCGCCCAGGCAGGATCACGCGCCACAAGAGCGCAATGATACCTTTGAGTGGTCGGAAGCCTCCTGGCCGCGGCGCTCGAACAGCAGCTCCCCGCTGGCGCCCGAATCGGTTAGGCCTTCGGGTTCACCTACTCCGTCTACCTCGATCGACCCGTCTACAGCCTGCTGATTGCGGTTCGCCGCGCGGGCGACCCGAGTGCCTCGGCGGCGTCAGCCCCGAGGTGTTCGAAATCGCCTTGAACCGCGGCCTCTAACTGTCCACAAGACCGGGTCAAGTCCAGTAAACTTAACTCGACCGTCCGTGAAAACAGGGTAGGACCCCATCGAAGAACGAGCGTCGTGATGTAACGCCCGTCAACCGACAGGGAGCGTATGCCGGACACCAGGAGTGAGAGCAAGCAGGTCCCGGAGGGAGGAGAATGTGCGGCTACTCGACGGCGATCCTACTGCATACTTCCTATAGGCACGCTCCTCGTCGGACTGATGATGAACTTTCATCAGATGTTCCTGAGTCGCCTGGCCATCACTCACGATGGACTCCGAGATGCCCGGCTGGTCCACTACTCCCTTGAGCACGGCTTTCGCTTTCTTCGCCGAGATCCACTTCACCTGAGCCTCTGGAACCCGCCGCTCTTCTATCCCAGTCACAACGCCGCCGCGTACACGGACCTGATGTTCGGCTTCGGGCCATTCTACTGGCTATGGCGATCTGCTGGGATCTCCGAGGAGACCTCCCTCCAACTCTGGTTGATTGCCGTCTTCTCGATCAACTTCGTGGTGTCTTACCTCGTGTTGAGGAGTTGCGCCCAGGCGAGCCGACTCGGCGCCTGTTCTGGAGCTTTCTTCATCGCCTTCGCCCAGCGAAACTGGGATCGGGTCCAGCAGCTGCCGCTGTTCTATGTCATGTTGGGATTTCTTGCCGTCTACAAGCTCGTCAAGCTGATCGATCGCCCCGGCGCGCCGAAGGAGAAGACGAGAAAGAGCCTGTGGTGGATCGCTCTCTTCTTCGTTGCGTTCGGCCTGCAGACCTATGGCGCAGTGTACCCCAGCTTTTTTTTCGGCCTCTACCTCCTTGTCGCCGCGTTGGTCGCTCTCAGCACAAACCCTTCGCGTGATTTCTTGCGGGCGCTGGCCGGGGACTTCTGGCGTCCGGTTCTGATCTGTGCGGTCGCGTCCCTGATCTTCCTGGCTCCCCTGGCGCATCACTATCTGGCCACCTACGTGGAATTGGGCGGTCGCGGGTACGACCCCGAAAAACTCATGCATCCCCTCACCCTAATCCAGATGAGCCCCAACTGGCTCTACGGCTCCTGGATGGATCCGTTGAGGGCCTTTGGCACGCAGCCGTTCCAAGGAGCGGGCTTCCTGACCACCGCAGTTGCGATCTATGGCATTTACAAGAACTGGCATCGACGATCCGTGAGGATCATCGTTCTTTCCGCAGTCCTCGTCCTCGCTCTGGCCGCGAAGTTCGGGAGCTTCAGCCTCTGGTATTGGATGCATGCCTACTTCCCGGGCGCTCAGGCGATTCGGTCGGTGTGGCGTATCGCCATGATCACTTTCATTCCCATATCCCTGGGCCTCGCGTACGGAGTGACGAAGTTACAGCGGAACAGAGGTTCTCTGATGGCGTTGCTATTGGTGGTCCTATGTATGGCAGAGCAGTATCATTTTCGCGGCGGGACCGACAAAGCTTTGCTTCGTAGTCACGTCGAGGAGCTCGCTCGCAAAGTCGAACCCGACTGCGAGGCGTTCTTCGTCCTCTGCAACCAGAGCAGATGTGAATACCTCACCGAGGATGCCGAATGGGCGGCACTCTTCGCTTCGGTCCCTACGATCAACGGGCGCTACGGCAATACGCCGCCGGGCTGGCGCCTTCTGCGCCTTCGCAATTTCGCCCACACGAATCGAAACAGCGGCAGTGCCGAGACCCGTGTGAGAGGTTGGATGAAACAGAATGGCAGGAGTATGGAGAAGGTTTGCCTCATCGGACACGCAGGGCTGGATTCCCATGCGGTTTGGATCGACTGAATCGTTCTGCACAGGAGCCGCGCGCTCCTCATATTCCGATACGCGAGAAGTCGCGGGACCGGAGCCTCAACTCGACCGGTTTCGGCGGACGGCGTGACGCTGAGATGACCGCTTTCAGCGGAAGCAGACGATCGGCGTTGGGTCCTCGGCGCCCCTGTTCTTTCTGGAGGGTTTGGTTCCTTGCGATGCCGCTCGCTCTCGTCACGCCAGTGTTCGTGTGCTGCAGTGAAGGTCGGTCCGAGGCGCCCCTCGAGACCACGGGTCGCGAGATCGAGTTGCTTCAAGCGTTGGGTTACGTCGGCTGGAATGAGGCGATCTCGGATCAGATCGGAGTGACGAAGCACGATCGTGAGCAGGCGTCACCGGGCTTTACGCTCTATACGGACCAGACGCTTCCCTTTGCCTACTTGATGGACATGGGCGGACGCGTGCTCCATACGTGGAACGCCCCCGACGAAACAAGCCACTGGCATCATGCAGAAGCCCTACCGAGCGGTGATCTCATTGCGATCGTGCAGAACAAGAGCGTCGATCGACTGCGCTGGGACTCCGGCGAGGTCTGGCGCGTAGCGCTTCGCGCTCATCACGACCTCGACATCGCTCCGGATGGACGAATCTTCGTTTTGCTACGCCGAACGACCCACACAAGGTTCGGGAAGAAGATGATCGGGGTCATCGAAGATGGCATTGCGATTCTTTCCCCCTCGGGTGAGGTCTTGCAGACGATCTGGCTGTTGGAGGCAGTGAGGCCCCTCCTTCCTTTGTCGCGCTTTGAGCGTGCAGCGGATGCACAGTGGTTCTTCCTCAAGGGTAAGGAGCGTAAGGCAAAACTCGCGGAGCTTCGCGCGAAGACGTCGCTCTCCAGCAAGCAACTCGTCAAACAGGCGGCCACCGCGATCAATCTGCTGCACGCGAACTCGATCGAGATCCTCGACCGGGATGTTCCGGGCCTCGGAGACAAATCGCAGATCCTTCTCTCATTGCGAAACGTGAATCGACTGGTGCTGCTCGATCCGGCCGGGAAACGGGTTGAGTGGAGCTGGGGCGAAGGCGAGATCTCGGGGCAGCATCAAGCCACGGTTCTCGATAACGATCACATACTCCTCTTCGATAATCGTATGGAGCATGAGGACTGGTCGCGCGTCATCGAAGTCGACCCCATAGAAGATGAGATCGTATGGAGCCACCCTAGCGACATACCCATCCGCGAAGGGTTCTACTCGCGCCAGCGAAGCGGCGCGCAGCGGCTTCCGAACGGAAACGTTCTCATCACCGTGGGAGAGCCGGGCCAGATTCTCGAAGTGAGCCGCGACCACGAGGTGGTCTGGGAGTGGCACAACCCAGCCCTCCAAGAGGGCCAGCGTGCAGCGTTGTACCGAGCAGAGCGCCTTCCGATCGACTACTTTGAAGGCTCGCCACGTTTCGAGAATGCGCCGGATTGATCGAGAGCGAGAAAGACGTCCGCACCGGCGCGGCCAATGGGCCATCGTCGAGGAGGCAGTACGCGAGGGCGAAACAGGAGAATCGGAGCGAGATCACCTTTTCGGATCGACCGAAACATCCAGCGGGCGCTCGAAAACCTACGAGTAGCCGCGGAATTGATGTGAGGGCAGCTTTGGTGATTCTGCGGAGCCCGGCTCTCTCAAGCTGAGAGCGCGCAGCTCATGAGAAATGCGTGGGTCGCAAGAGGCGGGTGGCGGTGGTCGGTCCTCGGACTGGTCGCGGCCGGACTCACGTTTGCGCGCACCGCGCGAATCGGGTTCGTCGGACACGACAACTATCCCATTCTCATCGCCAGTCGCATCCGTTCGTGGGCGGACTTCGTGGGAACGTTCACGGAACCGCTGATGGACGGGCGCTACGCCGGCGAGTTCTACCGCCCGCTGCTCAATCTGAGCTTCGCGGTGGACCACGCGTTGTGGGGGACCGCCGCCTGGGGCTTCCAGCTAACCAACGCCATCTTGTTCGCGGGGTGCGGATGGGCGGTTCACGTGCTGGCGCGGACGGTTCAAGGACCCGGTGGGCGCGCGCATTGGCTGGCTCCGCTCGTCTTCCTGCTGCATCCGTCGGCCGTGGATGTGGTTCCGGTGGCGGCGCGTAGGCCCGAGGTTTTGTGTGCCGCGTTGATGGCGCTGTCGGTGGCCGTCGCGGGGCGGGAGCGCCCGTCCGGCTTTACGCGCGCCGTCCTGGGCGGATTTCTGGCCGCTCTGGCCATCGCGGCGAAGGAAACCGGCTATGTGGTGCCGCTCGTGGCATTCGGCGTCGTGTGGATGCAGCCGGGGATCGGAGGTTCGGGCGCACGCACGCTCCGGGCACTTCGGCGCGCGCTGCCGCACGCGGCGGCGGCGGGCTTGGCCCTGGTGGTTCGCTGGTCGGTTCTGGGCGGCATCGGAGGCCGTGATGGGGCGGACCTCGGTCAGGCACCCGCTCGCGTCCTCGAGGTCCTTCCGGCCATCGCTCGCCGTCTGGTGAGCGGATGGGGTGCGCTCCCTTCGACCCTCGTCACGGCTGCAGTGGTGGTGGGGGTGGCCGCCGCCATGGGTGCGGTGCTCGCGACCGCCGCACGGGGACGCCGGCCATCGGATGCCACGCAAACCATCGATGCCGCCGGCGGCGGCGCTCTGCGGTTGGTTGGTGCGGGTGTCCTTTGGATGTTGCTGACGTCCCTCCCGCACGCCGGGGTGGAGAGAATCGCGGACTGGTATCTACTCGTGCCGGCAGCCGGGTGGGCGTTGCTGATGGCCGGAACCGCGGCTGCCATTACCCACGGAGTCCGCGCCGCGCGACGACCGGTGCGCGGGTTGGCCACGGCCGCCGCGCTGGGGTGGGTGGTGCTGGTCGGCTGGCAGTCCTGCTTCGGCCTCTGGATCCAGGAGGCGCCGCAGTGGCGCCGCGCCTCGGAGATCGGTTCGGGGTTTCTCGACGAACTGCGGCAGCGGATCGACGCGACTCCGGACGGTTCCGTCATTCGGATCGCCAACCGGGCACAGAATTATCGTTTCGAGGCCGGCTCCCGTACCAAAGGAGTGGTCTTCATTCTGGCCGGGCGTTCCGTGCGAGCATGGGCGGAACTGGAGTTCCCGGAGCGGCGAATCCGGGTGGAAGACCTCTCTCGCGCCCGATACCTCGCCACGGCAACAGAGGCCACGTGGGTGCCGCAACCTGACGAACTCCTCATCGTGCTGGAACGTCCGCTGCCCGTCAGTCCGCGTAGCCCAGCGACCGGAGCCGATCCTCCAACTCCCGGCGCTCCTCCTCGGTGAAATGGGTTGCGGAATCCGGAGCGGCAGCGAAGTTCGGGTCGTCGATCTCCCGGATTCGCGTCACGGGAGAGTCCGGATCGGCGAGGAACTCGGACAGCACCCGGCCCGCCATTTCCGCATACACCGGGTTTGCCAGCAGGTGCAGGGAGGTCGGCGCAATGTCTAACACGTGGGCACGCGCGCGCTTGCGCATACCGGCAATGGACGGACCGGCCGCGATCAGGATTCCCTGCAGGGCGTGGTTGGGGAGAGGGTGATCGTAGTCGCGGCTCGTCCGTCGCCACCGCGCGGCGAGTACACGCGTTGACGGCCCGCTTTCGACGATGAGATCGGGGACCACGGTTCCGTGCGGACCGGGGTAGAGCTGGTGGCCGCGTTCGGCACCGACCAGATCCGGAGAGTCCGCCACGCGCGCGGCCAACTCGTCCAACAACCGATCGACCTGATCCGGAGGAACGATGCCGTTCGGTTCGCGGCCGGCCACGTTCAACCGGATCGCGCCGAAGTTCCCTTCGCACACGGTGGCGAAGGCGCGCGTTCGCGACATGTCCAACTCCCCGATCCGGCGCCGGTACTCAGTCGCCCGCCTCTGCGCGAGGGGTCCCTGCGCGCGTTCGCCCAGTGCCTCGGCCTCCGCGCTCCGGACCGCGTACCCCTCCTGCACGAGCCACTCGTTCAGGTTGAGTCCGCGCGAGTACGTGCGGAATCCGTGATCGGAGATCAGCAGCACGTTGGTGTCCGGACCCGCGGCCTCGATCATCCGCGACAGGATGCCGTCCAGTCGTTCGTAGAGTTGCGCCACGATGCCGTCGGTCTGCCCCGTGTACGCCCGGTGGCTGGCCACGTCCAGGCTCTTGAACACGACAAGCGACATCGCCCAATCGTCTCGCGCCAGCAGTTCGTTGACGGCCTGCTCCTTGAGCGTGAGCTGTCGATCGATCCGCTCCCACGACGCCGGCTGGTCCGTGCGCCAGATCCCCATGTCCGGAACGAAGCCGCGGTCGCGGAGTTCCGTCGTGTAGTCCGCGGGATAGGCGTATTCAGCGTCGAACGGCGAGAGCATCCCGGCCACCAGATGCCCGCGCACCGGCTCCGGCGGATAGGTCACCGGCACGCCGAAGACGTTCACGCCGAGGCCTCGGCGGCTGAGGATTCGCCAGAGCGGCGTGGCAGCCAGCGAACGGGAGCTGACCAGGCGAACATCGTACGTGCCGTCCACCGGTTCGAAGAACGAGTAGATGCCAGTGTGGCCCGGGCCCTTCCCGGTGGTGATAGCCGCCCACGCCGCGGACGAGATCGGGACGCGCGTGGACTCCAACTCCGCGCTCGCGCCGCGCTCCAGGAGGCCGGCCACCGTGGGGAGGCGCCCGGCGGCAACGAGCGGATCGATCATGTCGAACGTGGCACCGTCCCAACCCACAATGAGGACACGCGGCGCGGTGGTGTGCGTGGTGGGCGCTTCGTCGGGCGCGCAGGCCGGAAGAAGCAGGCCGGCGAGCGATGCCAGCGCCGCCAGCGGTGTCATCGACGTCCGCGATGCCAGTGATGCCCGTGTGAGCAACCGTCGCCGGGCCTCCGGACGCCTAGTCACCCACATAGCCCAGCGACTCCAGCGTGCGCAGCGTGTCCACGGAGATCATCAACGCGTTGGTCGGCCCTGTCGGCGCATTGGGTGAGCACCCCATGGTGGGGGCAATCAGTAGGACAGCGAGACCCGCGCGGCACCTCAACGCGCGACGCCGCTCGTGTCGAAGACCACGAAACGACCGAGGTCATGTCGCACGGGATAGCGAGACTCCAGAATCTCCATCAATTGCCGAGCGAAGCGCTCCTTGCGATCGATCGCCACAACGGCGATGTCTCGAGCCTCGATGATCTCCTGAACGCGTTTCCGTCCACCGCGCTTCGCGGGGTATTTCAGGCTGTACACCGGTCGCGCGCTTCCGACCGTCAGGTGTCGGCCCACGGTGGCCGCCAGCGGGACGCCGGGGTAGTGCTGATCGAGAAACGCAGAGAGCTCCGCTCGCTGCTGCTGGTCAAGGGCCAGCTTGCCGGTGTCGGGAAGCCGCACCGCGATCGCAGCGGGAACAAGGATCAGCACCACGGTTGCGATGGTGGCGGTGCGCGCGGCCATGACGCGTTCGAACGCCAGCTTCACGATCTCGACGACGGCGGGAAACGCAAAGAGGTAGATCGGGAGCAGGAGCCTCTCGCCGTACGCAAAGTAGATGGAGAGGAGCGCGAAATTGCCCAGGGCGTAGAACTCCGTAGTGCGCCGTCGCCAGATGAGCAGCCCGACGAGGAAGATCAGGGTCAGAAGACCGGCGAGCCCATGCAGCACGGTGGGCAGTCCGGTCCACATCCAACGACCCAGCGAAGCCGTCAGGCGCTGGCCTGCGGACGGCGCGCGGCCCAGGACCTCGCCCCACGAAAGCTCACGCGAACCGGGGTCACCGGGATCTACATGGAACATCCCAACGGAATAGGAGTGGGCCCAGAACTCCTCGACCGGTGCGTCGGGCTCGCTCGCCAAGTTGCGCAGGCTCCACGGCAGCGACACCGCGAACACGATGGACACGATCACCGCGGCGCTGAGGGCCGTGGACCGCACACGACGAGTCAGCGGCTGCGGGCTTTGCCCGAACAGGCGGGAGAGTAGGATTGCCGGAATTAGCAATACCGCCACGGTTCGCACGTAGGTAGTCAAACCGATCAACAGCCCAAGCACGGCGTCCCGTCGCGGACCTGGGATCTCGCGGGCCCAGCGCGCGACCAGCAGGCAAAGCAGGATCAAGCCGGCGCAGGGCAAGTCGGAGAATGGCACGTTGCACAGCCTCTGGAATTCCGGGTTGAACCACACAGCGAGGGAGATGACGAAAGACAGAACAAGGCCCAGGCGAGGCCTGAGATACAACAGCAGCAGCGCGACACAGAGGATGCCGTAGAGGTCGGTGTAGAGATTCATCGCGAGGTAGTTCGTCCCGAAAAGCGCAATAACCGGCACCAGCAAGGCCGAGAACCCCGGCGGACGCACGATCACGGGAATGCCCATGTACGTGTAACCCTCGCCCTGTAGCATGGATCTCGCAGTGAGGACGTACATCGAGCCGTCGGGCCTTGCGGTGTAATACGGGTGGGAGAGCCAGAATAGACTGACGAGCGCCACGATCACAAGCGCGGCCAGGGCGATCGGCGCGTTCCAGTCAGTTGGTGCCGCGCTGGTGTCGGTATCAAGGTTCAACAGCGCACCCGGCGCCCAGTTGACATAGCCCGCAAGATCGCCGACTCGCGGAAGAAAAGCAGACTCTGGTCCATGCCATAGCCGCGAACCCCCGCGTTGATGACCTGCACCGGTCGGCCGAAACTCCGCTCGAGTCGACCGCCGACGAGGAACGCGTAGGTGTCCTCGTAGGCGACCTCGAATCCCGCTACGAGGGAATCTCCGAGGATCAGGAGGCGCAGGCCGCCTTCGACGGGCTCGGGAATCTCGGGACCCCCCAGCCCCGCCGAGTTGATTTCGATCGACGAGCGAAATTCGATGGGCCAGGGTCGCGGGCCGACGTGGGTTCCGGACGCAAGAGGCTCGTGGGACCACCCGAGCAGCGGATCGTGACGCCAGAAGAGAGACGGCTTCGAGTAGACGTCGAAGATCGGCTCGTACCCCGACATTCGGGCGATGGCCTCGAGCGCGATGAAGAGCAGCAGCATGGCAGCCGCTCCGAGCGCAGAGTTCTGGGCGAAGCATCGCAGCTTCGAAGGCCTGGGCCGCGTTCCTGCCATGGGCCGGCCACGGTACTCGAAGAGCGCCCCGCGCTGCCACTGAGTCTCAAGCGCTCGCATTCCCCGACTCGGGGGCCTACGGTCGGTGCGGAGCTGGCGCTTTCGAATGCTACCCGCTCGATCTCCGGGGGGATGAGGTGTTCAAGCCGCGTTTCGCCTATCCGGTTGTCTCCGCTCGTGACCACTTCTGACACAGGCGTTGGGGATCCTGGCCTTCAAGGAGGTCAGGATCATGAAATTCCCGCGTACCCTGTTGGAGTTCGGCGAAGTCTTCCCGGATGAGGCGGCCTGTTGGCAAGCGTTGCGGAAGGCACGTTGGCCATTCGGCTTCCGATGCCCACGGTGTGACCATCAGCGCAGCTCACAGCTGGTCAAGCGACGTCTGGAGCAATGCTGCCGCTGTCGGTACCAGGCTTCGGTGACGGCCGGCACCGTCTTGCATCGGACCCATGTGCCTCTCCGGGCCTGGTTCCTGGGCGTCTTCTTTCTGGCCCGCCATAAGCGCGGGGTTTCGGCGCTGCAGTTTCAAAAGGATGCGGGCCTTGGGAGCTACCAGACAGCACGGAGCTTGCTCCACAAGCTGCGAGTGGCCATGGGTCAGGGGGATCTCCGGGCGCTGTTTGGCCTCGTCGAAGTCGATGAGACCTACGTGGGGGCCACGCGGGAGCGGGGGCTCCGAGGTGGCCGGGAAGTCGGTAACAAGACAATCGTGGTGGGAGCGGTGGAGCACCGGGACGACCGAGCGGGAGCCCTCCGCCTCCAGGTGCTGGAAGGAATCACCTTCGATCACGATCTGGGCCCGTTCGTCCACCAGACAATCGACCCCAAGCGGGCGACCGTTCGCACCGACGGCCTTACCAGCTACCGACCTTTGCCCGCTGCCGGATTTCATCACGACCGCCAGATCGAAGGCCATCGCCGGAATGCCAAGGAAATCCTTCCTTGGATTCACCTCGTCTTCACCAACCTCAAGGCCTGGATTCGAGGGGCGTTTCACGGGGTGAGTAAGAAGCACATGCAGCGCTATCTCGACGAGTTCGTATTTCGCTTCGACCGGCGCGTAAACGAATACGGGCTCCTGCGGGCACTCCTCAACCGGGTCGCTCGCTCCGAGCCGTACCCCTACGCCCGGCTGACAGCGGAGACAATCGGATAGGCGAAAGCCTTCTAGTTACTGGTAACAAAGGAAAGGAACGACAACCACGCTGGCCGTTGCATTGGGGGCGGCGTGGCGCAACATTCGATGTTGCGTCAACTCGCCGGCGGGATAGACAGGGCGGTCATGCTATTTATCTCCCTAACGTTTGGTACAGTTGCCGGGCTCCGGCCTTTGGATACTACGCCAAGCGGTTGGCGCTTGCCCTGGCGAGCGTACTCTTGACGCTGTTATGCGCGGAGGGCGGCGTTCGTCTCTACAGTGCGCTGGCTCGAGCGCCTGCGGATCGGGCGGGCGAGTACTGGGTTTTTCGCGGCGGAGGGGCGCATAGCCCGCGCGAAGACCTCGAGCCGTGAGCGCGCCGAGCGGTCGCTCTTCGGTTGCGGCTAGAATCCGCGGATGCCCCACAGGCTGCGCAGCACCAGGCTGACGAGTACCGCCCTTGCGCTCCTGCTGCTCGCCTGCGGCACGGGGAACGAGGCCCCTCATCTCTTCCTCATCAGCGCGGATGCGCTCCGGGCCGACCACACCTCGCTGCTCGGGTACCCGCGCGCCACCACGCCGAACCTCGAGGCGCTGGCCGCCGACGCGCGGAGCTTCCCCCAGGCCGTCACGCTGATTCCGAAGACCGGCCCCTCCTTCGCGACGCACTTCACGGGCCTCCCGCCCGCCCGCCACCACGTCACGTCGAACCGCTTCCAGCTTCCCACGGGCGTGCCGGTTCTCGCCGAGATGCTGCAGGAGAAGGGGTACGCGACGGCGGCCTTCGTGTCGAACCCGATCCTCTCAAAGCGCAAGGGCTACGACCGCGGCTTCGATCGCTACGAGGAGTTCGAGAAGTCCGGTGGGCTCGACACCCAGAACGCCGCGTTCCGGGCCTGGGCCGAAGCGCAGGCGTGGGAGCGACCGACCTTCGTGTGGATCCACTACATCGACCCGCACGGCCCCTATACCCCCCCCCGCGCGCTACCGCGATCTCTTCGTCGGCGATGCCCTGTTCGCCGCAGAACTGCGCGTCATTCCCACCGAGTACGAGGTGCCCGAGGGCTGGCCGCAGAACCGGGTGCTGGGCGCCATCCCGGTGTACCAACAGATCGGCGACGAGGAACGGGTCGCCTGGTACATCAGCCAGTACGACGCCGAGATCCGG
>SDBV01009814.1_pt1 | contig 12647 bp, 8 predicted proteins | sample 2277081 | NCBI WGS metagenome assembly SDBV01 (sample SAMN10402039, study PRJNA504765) | marine sediment metagenome | isolation source: marine sediment core GS10_PC15, 223 cmbsf | place: Arctic Ocean: Southern Knipovich Ridge | collected 2010
CATTACGCCAGGCAGCTCGGCCTCAAGAAGACTCGAGAAATACTGGGATTGCTGCATTTGACTTCTGGATTTGTGGGTAAGGACAAGCCCGGGAGGGCGGGGTTGGATGTGGCGACATTCCAGGAACCCCGCCCTCCCGGGCGGGGCTATCAACAAACGCAAAAAACGGGAACTTGTTCTTGGACAACTCTAAGGAGGTTAGGCCCCCGGCTCTCCCGGGAGTTCGTCGAGCCAACCCTGAACGCGCTGGACCATGTGCGGCATCCCAATCCGCTCGTACAGCCCCCGCGCTTTGGTCCACAACTTCCGCGCCTGGGCTGTGTCGCCCCGCTGCTCGGCAACCGCCCCCAGATTGGCGTACGCATTGGCCATTCCCTCCAGCCGGCCGAGTTTTTCGTTGATCTCCAGCGACTTGCGGAGCATCTCTTCCGCCCCGTCCAGGTCGCCGCGGGTCCAGTAGAGCGCCCCCACGTTGCCGTACTGGCTGGCCATTCCCTCCAGCCCGCCGAGTTGTTCGTCGATCTCCAGCGCCTTGCGGTGCATCTGTTCGGCCCGGTCCAGGTCGCCGCGGGTCTGGTAGACCACCCCCAGGTTGCCGTATTGGCTGGCCATTCCCTCCAGCCGGCCGAGTTTTTCGTCGATCTCCAGCGCCTTGCGGTGCATCTGTTCGGCCCGGTCCAGATCGCCCCGGGTCCGGTAGATCAGCCCCAGGTTGCCGTACTGGACGGCCATTCCCTTCAGCCGGCCGAGCTTTTCGTCGATCTCCAGCGCCTTGCGGTACATCTGTTCGGCCCGGTCCAGATCGCCTCGGGTCAGGTAGATCACCCCCAGGTTGCCGTACTGGCTGGCCATTCCCTCCTGCCCGCCGAGTTTCTCGTCGATCTCCAGCGACTTGCGGAACATCTGTTCGGCCCGCTCCAGATCGCCGCGGATCTGGTAGATCACCCCCAGGTTGCCGTACCCGATGGCCATTCCCTCCTGCCGGCGGAGTTTTTCGTTGATCTCCAGCGACTTGCGGAGCATCTGCTCGGCCCGGTCCAGATCGCCGCGGGTCTGGTAGATCAGCCCCAGGTTACCGTACCCGCTGGCCACTGCCCCCGGCCGGCCGAGTTTCTCGTTGATCTCCAGCGCCTTCCGGAACATCTGTTCGGCCGGGCCCAGATCGCCAATGAACTCGTAAAGGAAGCCCAGTTCGTTGAGCCATACCGCCGTGTGGCGAGCAACGCCGTTTGGCGGTTCCTCGCCCACTTCCGCGATTCGCTGCTCGAGTTCCGCGATCCGGAAGCGTTTTTCTTCGGCGGTCAGTGCGGCGGCGGCCCCCAGACCACCGGTGATCTGGTCGGCAGTGCCGGGAAGGTCCGCGAGCTGCTCGGGTACGAACTCGAACCGGTGGCTGCGGTACCGCCAGAGGTCGCGGGCGTGGATCGACATCAATCCAGCGGCATATTCTGGCAGCCACAGGACCACCGGACACGGAAACCTCCGCTGCCAAAGCTCGCGGGAGGCGTTCAGCGAACGCAACGTCGGCTGGCTATCGCGATCGGACGGAATCGAGGCCTCCAGATCGACCAGGAACAGCGCGGCCGGCGGGCTTGCTTCCGCTCCCTCGGCAACGAACTCGAACACGTCCACCGTGCCGGCCGGAACAGAGACCATCCGGGCCGCCGGAAACGACTCGCACGCCTCCCGGATCACGTAGTCTCGCAGCGCCGGGCTGTTGCAGACCGCCACACTCAGCGAGAAGCAGCCCCGCGAGGCCTCGATCATCCGCCGCAGCGCGGCCAACTCGGCGGCCTGGCGTTCCGCCTCGCCGTAAGGGGCCGCTGCGGTAGTCGGGGAGTCCGGTTTGGTCATGATGAAACCGAGATCCGCTGGCCCGGGGGCTGCAGCGCCGCGACCATGGGGTTCAGGGCGTACCATTCCTCGTCGTTGACGTATTGAAGGATCGCCCGGCTGTCGAGCAGCTCGCGGAAGGCAGCCTCCTTCTCCTTCGTTCGGGCGAAGTCACCACTGCGCCGAACCTCCTCAATGATCGGCCAGTGGTCCTGGCGGAGTTGCCGGGCATATTCCCGGCGACCCTCGGTCGCGGCGCGCCGGAGCGACTGCTCGTCGATCGGCAACTCGTGGGTGATGATGGCCTCGCGGACCAGCGTCATCAGTTCCGTCGGCTGCCCGCCGCTCAGCGCGATCAACTCGTCGCGGATGTCTTCATTCGCGAAGACCTCTGATGCCTCTGCGCCGGCCGCCTTCAGACGCAGCGCGATGATTTTCTGAAACCTCTCCACGCCCGGCAGATATGGCCCCGTGGTCGGCGGCCGGGCGGCGATCTTCGTCATGGGGACCACGGGCACATGGCCGCCGTAGCTGCCCTTGACGGCCTGTTCGTGGTGCGAGTAAGCCAACGAGAGCGGCATGGTGTAGACGACGTGGCAGTGGAACGCGGTGAGTTGCGCGGACCGATAGACAAATAGATATTCGTCCGTGTTATAGCCGGTGCCCGCATGCTGCCGGACGACCATCTTGTCGAGGTCGTCCATGAGGATAACAAGACCCTTTTTGCCGTTGTTGGCCAGCTCCATCTCGGCCTGACTGATGACGTCGTTGGCGGCGTAGAGCCACCTATCGGTGTCCGGATCCAGCAGATTCCGGATTTTCGCCCGGGCGTCGGGACTGCTCTTGATTGCCCCGGCCAGCTTCATCAAACCGGTATCGAGCTCGAACGATTCGAAGTTGATTTCCGACGTAAAAAGGTCCTTCAGCCGCCTGAGCCGATCTTTGAAGTAACCGGGTTTCAGCTTGATCTTCGCGCGATCCTTCAATTGGGCCGCCGTCTGCCGGACGATGGCGATCAGCACGTCGGGGAAATCGACGTCGTTGCGGTCGATATCTTCATCCGCCTCAACGTACACCACGAAGAACGGGTCCGGCTCGGATTCCAGTCGCTTCTTCAACCGCAGAAGTTCGGTGGACTTGCCGCTGCCCTTGTGCCCGGCGAGCACCTGGCAGGTTGGTTTCCCTTCGGCAAGCCGGATCTTTCCCTGCAAGCGGGAAACGACGTCCATGCCGCCCCGTGCCGCGTCGAGATCGACGTACAGCGCCTCCTGGTCCGCGCGGAGCGGGGCCGGACTGAACTCTCGATAGACTCGCTGGGCCAGATCGGCTTCGCTCATGGAGAAGTCCTTTCCGCACGCTTCCGAGGCGCCGAGCACACCACCAAACATGCGCCATTGTACCTCGGGACCTAAACCGAGGCAAACGCACATCGGCCGGTTTTTCAGGCCGCCGGGACCGATACGTCCGGCGCCGATGGGCTACTTCACAGTGTCCATTTCTTCACACTTCGGAAACCGGTCCTGCACCGCCTGCACGGTCATCTCTTCCTGGCGCAGCGCCTCCATGGCGCCCACGGCCGCTTCGGCGGCCTGGAAGGTGGTCAGACACGGGATGCCGTGGGAAACTGCCGCCGCGCGGATCCGCCCCTCGTCGGTCCGGGCCCCCTTGCCGCTGGGCGTGTTCATCACCAGTTGCAGGTCTCCGTCGATCATGTGGTCCAAGAGGTTGGGGTGGCCCTCCTGGATCTTCTTGATCGCCTGGACCTCGACACCGGCCTTCTGCAACCGCGCGGCCGTGCCACGGGTGGCCAGCAACCGATAGCCCAGCTTCTGAAGACGCCGCCCCAGGGCGACCACCCGATCCTTGTCGCGGTCGGCCACGCTGACGAAGATCGTGCCGCTGGCCGGGAGCATGGCGCCGGCGGCCAATTGGCTCTTGGCAAACGCGATCGAGAACCGTTCGCTGATGCCCATCACTTCACCGGTCGATTTCATTTCGGGCCCCAGCACGATGTCCACCCCGGCGAACTTGATGAAGGGGAAGACGGCCTCCTTGACCGAGACGTGGCTGGGCACCGGCTCGCGGTCGAGGCCCTGTTGGGCCAGCGAGACACCCACCATCACCTTGGCCGCCACCTTGGCCAGCGGCACTCCGGTGGCCTTGGAGACGAACGGCACGGTGCGGCTGGCCCGGGGATTGACCTCCAGCACGTAGACGTTCTCCCGCCCGTCTTCACGTTTGACCGCGTACTGGACGTTCATCAGGCCCTTCACTCGTAGTTCACGGGCCAGGGCCCAGGTGGCCCGGCGTATTTCTTCAAGCACGCTGTCGGAGAGGCTGTAGGGGGGGATCGCGCAGGCCGAGTCGCCCGAGTGTACGCCCGCCTCCTCGATGTGTTCCATGATTCCGGCCACGATCACCTGTTGTCCGTCGGCGATGGCGTCGACGTCGACCTCGACGGCGTCTTCCAGGAAGCGGTCGATCAGGACCGGCTGTCCCTGGGAGACCAGGAAGGCCCTGGCCACGAAGCGTTCGAGTTGGCTGGCGTCGTAGCAGATCTCCATCGCCCGGCCACCCAGCACGAAACTGGGCCGGACCAGGGCCGGGAAGCCGACCTTGGCGGCTTCGAGGCGGGCCTGGTCCATGTTCCGCGCGATCCCGTTGGCCGGCTGTTTCAGGTCCAATCGCTCCAAGAGGCTCTTGAACTTCTCGCGGTCTTCGGCGTCTTCGATGGTATCCACACTGGTGCCGATCACCGGCACACCGGCGGTGGCCAATGCGCGGGCCAGGTTCAGCGGTGTCTGGCCGCCGAACTGCACGATCAGCCCGTCGGGATCCACCCGATCGCAGATGTTCAACACGTCTTCGGTGGTGAGCGGTTCGAAGAACAGCAGGTCGCTGGTGTCGTAGTCGGTGCTGACGGTCTCGGGGTTGCTGTTGACCATGATCGACTCGATCCCCAACTCCCTCAGGGCGAAGCTGGCATGGCAGCAGCAGTAGTCGAACTCGATTCCCTGGCCGATGCGGTTGGGCCCGCCGCCGAGGATCATCACCCTTCGCCCGCCCGGCTCTTTGGGCGGAACTTCGTCTTCCACGTAGACCGCGCGAGCCTGCGAACCGCCGGACGCCGTGGCCAGCACCCGCTGTCCTTGAGGCACCGCGGCGGGGGCGGTAGCGATCGGGTTTTCGTAGGTTGAATAGTAGTAGGGAGTGTAGGCCTCGAACTCGGCGGCACAGGTGTCGACCGACTTGAAAGTGGCCACGATTCCGCGCCGCTTGCGGTGCTGGCGGACGTCCATCTCGGCGGTGTCCAGCAGAACGGCCAGTTGCCGGTCGGAAAAGCCGAACTGCTTGGCCCGGCGCAGCAGCGCGTCGTCTAAGTCCTGGAGGCTGCCTCGCCCGCGCAACTCGTCTTCGAGCTCGACGATCTGCCGGAGGTTTTCCAGGAACCAGGGGTCGATGCCCGTCAGTTCGTAGATCTCCTCGATCGACATACCGTACTTCATCGCGTACCGCAGATACCACACCCGCTGATCGTTCGGCGTGGCCAGTTTGGAGCGGACCTCCTCGATGGAGGGTTGCTCGGCGGTTGCCCAGAGGTCTTTTCCGTCGCAGCCGAATCCGAAGCTGCCGACTTCGAGCCCCCGCAGCGCTTTCTGGAACGATTCCTTGAAGGTCCGGCCGATGGCCATCGTCTCGCCCACGCTCTTCATCTGCGTGGTGAGCACTGAGTCGGCCTCGGGGAATTTCTCGAAGGCGAACCGCGGGATCTTGGTTACCACGTAGTCGATGGTAGGCTCGAAGCAGGCCATGGTCTCGCGGGTGATGTCGTTGGGCAACTCGTGCAGCCGATAGCCCACGGCCAGCTTGGCCGCAATCTTGGCGATCGGGAACCCCGTGGCCTTCGAGGCCAGCGCGCTGCTGCGGCTTACCCGGGGGTTCATCTCGATCACCACCATCCGGCCGGTTTCGGGATGGACGGCGAACTGGATGTTCGACCCGCCGGTCTCCACGCCGATCTCGCGAATCACCGCAAACGAGGCGTCGCGCATCCGCTGGTATTCCTTGTCGGTGAGCGTCTGGGTCGGGGCCACCGTGATCGAATCGCCGGTGTGGACGCCCATGGGATCGAAGTTCTCGATCGAGCAGATGATCACGCAGTTGTCGTCCGCATCGCGCATGACCTCCATCTCGAACTCTTTCCAGCCCAGGATCGCCTCCTCCAGCAGGACCTCGTGTACCGGCGACTGCTCCAATCCGCGGGAAACCAACTGGTCGAACTCGCCGCGGTTGTAGGCCACGCTGGAGCCGCTGCCGCCCAGGGTGAAGCTGGGGCGGACCACGCACGGCAGGCCGATATCGGCGACCACCTTGCGGGCTTCCTCCAGGCTGCCGATGGTCTCCCCGCGGCAGACCTCCAGGCCGATCTTCTCCATGGCGGCCTTGAACTGGTCCCGTTCCTCGGCCTTGGCGATCACCTCGGCGGTGGCGGCGATCATCTCCACGCCGTATTTCTCGAGCACGCCGTGGTGGGCAAGGTCCATCGCCAGGTTCAGCCCCGTCTGGCCGCCCAGGGTGGGCAGCAGTGCGTCGGGCCGCTCGGCCTCGATCACCTTGGCCACGATCTCCCAGGAAAGCGGCTCGATGTACGTGCGGTCGGCCATCTCGGGATCGGTCATGATGGTGGCCGGGTTGGAGTTCACCAGCACCACCTCGTACCCCTCCTCCCGCAGGGCCTTACAGGCCTGGGTGCCCGAGTAGTCGAACTCGCAGGCCTGGCCGATCACAATCGGCCCGGAGCCGATCAGGAGAATCTTATGGATGTCGTCGCGACGTGGCACTTGGTGCGTATCCCCTGGTCTTGTGGGTGGTTCGAGCTGGATTCCGGGCCGGAGGCACTCCGGGCACCCACTGCCGGCGGGCCACCCTGTGTGCAAAATCCCTTGATCTTAACACGGTAGCGGGATGACTTTCAAGTGGCGGGAGAGCAAGGGGCACTGGAAAGCTCGATGAGAAAGGTGGGCCCACTTTGGCCAACCGAGCTCTTCGGGGATGCTTTCACCCCATATGCTCACAACGAGAACGGCAAGGCCTTACCGTTGCGTTTCAGTTCCGCACATGTTCCCTGGGCTACATTGCTTGCAAAACCGTCGATCTTCGGCCATTTGGTGACCAACCAGACGGCTTGCTCCCATCGGTTCATCTTCGACCAGAACGGACCAAGGAAGAGCGCCGTGATTCTGCACTGTCGCAAAGCCTTTGCCTCTGCCTCGCGGCGCCGGATTCTCTGATCTCCCGTTAAGAAGACGTTGTCTTTACCATGCAGCCCCGCAAAGAGATCAACGTCGCTGATGTCTTCCGGAAACTCCTCTCGCAACACCCGGACCCGAACGTCCAGGGCCCTCAGCATCTCCGCGTAACGGTACGAGATGTTGTTGTCGAAGAAGTATATCACGAGAGGAGGGATTCCTCGAATCGAATGGCAGACCGAACCGCCCGAAGAGGCACGTTGAACCACTTTGCCACAGCGCGTTCATCCTGGCTCTCGGCCGCACGAAACGCGTCGTACAGTGCGCTTGTCGGTACGCCGGTGTCCGCATTGATCGGCTTGCCGAACTTCCTTACTGGATCCAAGACGATCCCCCCCGATCGCTGCAAGGGCCAGTAGCGTAAAACTTCTTCGGTGCCTCCGTACTCGAGCTTCCTGAAGAACGGGCGCATGATATGCTCGAACACCTGCTGGCCGTGCCCCAGGTCCTCAATGATTCGTTGCCGGCCCCGACCGCTTACCTTCTTCTGAAGTGTCACGAAGATCCTCTTTCCGTCAGTGTCAAACCGCTTGACGGCAAACGGATAGTCCGTGTGGAATCTCTCGGCGCCCGCTTCAGCGGCTCGGCGGATTGTCTTCATGGAAACGCCTTCCGAACGGAACATCTTGATGAAGTGCAGCTCTATCAGTTCGAGGAATGTGACAAGCTGCTCACCCTGGTCGAATTGACGCTTGATCAGCGAGTGGTGACAGTAGCGCGTGCCCTGGCTAGTGTATTCATACTCACGAATCCATCGGCGTAGCGTGCCCGGTGCAACTCCAAGCAAAGCCCCGGCTTCAGGTATCGGATACAAGCCGACGTTCAGATACGGCACAACGGAAGGCATGTCTGTTCCCGGGTGTTAGCGGTTAAGTCAGCAATACAGCTCCTTGCGACGGGTATCGTAGCAGTCCGTGCCACTGCGGCCAAGCACACTTCTGCTCTTCGCGTCAGAAGGGCCACGTAGACTGATAGCGGCCACTACCCAATGATATATGAATATACGTACAGTGTCCAGGCGCTTCACGCGACTTGTGCGTCACGTATTCGTGACACGGCAGGCCAAACCCGCTCAACTCTTTCCGTAAGGGGGAATCAGCCCGGTCGTCACACCAGCCAGAAACAGCACCACAACCATCGCTACGATCGACGGCAGACCAACCGGGTTCGCGTCGGGCATGTGAAGCGTGGCAAAGATATGCACTCCAGGACTATACCCGAGCAGCCACTCGCCTGAATAGTGCCTCACACCCCCCAGTGGCCAGGACGATGATCCCTCGTAACCGCTCATTGACACCCCGGCCGTCCCCATTTACATTGGATCATACGGAGTTGTATGAAATCTGTGCAGCCTGCTGAAAGGTTGGGCATGGCCGAAAAGCCTTGGGGTGGTGTGTTTGACGAGGCGACGGACCGCCGCGTGGAGGAGTTCACCGAGAGTGTGAGCTTCGACCGGAGACTCTATGCGCACGATATCGACGCCTCGGTGGCCCACGCCCAGATGCTCGCCCAAGTCGGGCTGATCTCCGATGAGGAATGCCAAGAGATTGGGCAGGCACTGGAGGAAATCCGCCAAGAGATTGAGCAGGGGCACTTCCAGTTCAGCTCCGAGCTGGAAGACATCCACATGCACATTGAACGGGCCCTGATCGACCGGATCGGCGACACCGGTCGCAAGCTCCACACCGCCCGAAGCCGAAACGACCAGGTGGCCACCGACATGCGGCTCTGGGCCCGCGAGGCGATCGACCGGATCGACCGGCGGCTGGTCGAATTGCAGCGTTCGTTCGTGGGGCGCTGCGACGGCGATGCGGAGGTGATCCTGCCCGGCTACACGCATCTGCGGCGGGCACAGCCCGTGCTGGCCCCGCATTACTGGCTGGCCTACTGCGAGAAATTCCAGCGCGACCGGGACCGGCTGGCCGACTGCCGGCGGCGGACCAACGTGCTGGGGTTGGGCACCGCGGCGTTGGCCGGGACGAGCTTGCCGATCGACCGCGAGTGCGTCGCCCAACGGCTGGGGTTCGACGGCGTGGCGGCCAACAGCCTCGATGTCTCCAGCGATCGCGACTTCCTGCTGGAGTTCGCGTTCGCCCTGGCGGTGATCGCCGAGCATCTGAGCACCTGGGCCGACGAGTGGATCCTCTGGTCGACCACCGAGTTTAATTTCTTGAAGCTGCCCCAGGCCTTCTGCACCGGCTCGTCGATCATGCCCCAGAAGGTCAACCCCGACGTATTGGAGTTGATCCGCGGCAAGACGGCCCGGGTGGTCGGCAACTTGCAGACGTTACTGGTGCTGGTGAAGGGGCTTCCGTTGGCGTACAACCGCGACCTCCAGGAGGACAAGCCGCCGGTGTTCGATTCCTTCGACACGGTCGAGGCCTCATTGGAGTTGGCCGCCCCGTTGGTGGCCGGCGCGGAGTTGAACCGCCGGGCGATTGCCGAGCGGCTGGATCGAGGGCATCTCGACGCCACCACGCTGATGGAACATCTGATTCGCCTGGGCATCCCGCAGCGAACGGCCCACGGCCTGGTGGGCCGGCTGGTGCGCAAGGCCCTCGACGGTGACGTGCGGCTCTCGGACCTCTCGCTGGAGGATTTCCGGGAGGCCCATCCGGACCTGGACGAGGGCGTGTACGAGGTATTGGGTGTGGAAAAGGCGGTGGCGGCAATGACCAGTTACGGCTCGACGGGCCCCGAGCAGGTGAGAGCACAAGTGGCGCGATGGAAGGAGCGTCTGCAATAGCCGGCAGGCAACGCCTGCCGGGATATACCGCGGGACGTTATCCCCCGGCTATCAACGAGCAAGTTTAGCGGTCGTTGTACCGGCGGCCCGAGATTATGCCGACAACCCAGACGAGAGACACCATGGACAACCGGAAGTTGACGTTTTCGTTGATCGCGATTCTGGCAATCGGCCCGGCCGGTTCGGCTTGGGCCCAGGAGTTTGGCCCCGGGCCCGGCCAGGCGGCCGCCCTGCCCCGGCAACAGCCCGTCGAGCCCGAAGATCCGGCGGTGGCGGCGGTCCTCAGGGGCAACCCGAGCACGCCGGAGCAGTTGGCCCGGGCCGCCAAGATCCTGTCCGACCTGGGCAGGCCCGACCTGGGCAAGCAGTACGTGCAGCGGATCATCGACGCCAAGCTCCCCGATCAGCAGTTGTCGGCGTTGGCCGAGCAGTTCGGCTTGTCGATGTTCCTGGGCATGGCCGCCCGAGAGGAGATGCAGCCCGAGGCGGGCCAACTGGCGGATGCAATTCTCAAGGCGGTCAACAGCTCGCTGGAAGACCCTGCGCGGATCGCCGGACTGATAGGGCAACTGGGAGATGCCTCGGCCGAGCAGCGATTCCGGGCGTTGACCGGGCTGGTGCAGGCCCGAGGGGCCGCCGTGGGACCGCTGGTACAGGTCCTGGCCGACGGCTCCCGGGCCGACGAGCATCCGGCGGTGCGGGCGGTATTGGCGCGGATGCACTCCGACGCCAGCGGCCCGTTGGTCGGGCTGCTGGAGGCATCGGACCCGAAGCTCGTGGCCCAGGCGATTCGGGTCCTGGCACAGATGGGCGCCAAGGACGCCGCGATCTACCTGCTCAGGCCGTATGGTTCCCAGAGTAGCCAACCGGAGGTCCGTGCCATAGCCGGCGCTGCGCTGAAGCGGCTGGTGGGCCGCACGCCGACCAGGTCCGAGGCGGTCCGGCTGTTGGCCCAGCGGGCCAAGGCATACTTCGACCGGCGGCAGCCGATCAAAGAGGGCGTCGACGGGCAGGTGCAACTGTGGTATTGGGACGAGGCCCACAAGCGATGCGCCTCGAAGAGCTACGGGGCCGGCGAGGCTGCCGCCGAGACGGCCGCCCGACTGGCCCGCGACGCATATGCCCTGTCGCGGGAGGATCCGCAGATTCGCCTGCTCTACCTGGCCACGATGTTGGAAGCGGCGGCGTATGCAGCGGGGTTGGACCAGCCCTTACCGGACGGTGAAGGGACGACCGTGGCTGAGGCTGCGGGGCTTGGCACCAGCGTGATCGAGGACCTGTTGCAGGAGGCCATCGCCGGGGAGCACGTCCCGGCGGCCACGGCGGCCGCACGCATCTTGGGCCGAATCGGCACTGCCGACGAGCTGCTGCGCCAGGGCACCCAACCCGCTCCGTTGGTCCGGGCCACGCGACACGCCGACCGGCGGCTGCGGATGGCGGCCACCGAGGCGGTGATCCGGCTACAACCGGACCGTTCGTTCCCCGGCTCCAGTTACATCCCACGGTCGCTGGCTTTCTTTGCGGGCTCCAGCGGCACGCGCCGGGTCCTGCTGGCCGGTCCCAGCACCGAGGGCTCACGGCAGCTTGCCGGGCGGTTGGCCGGGGCGGGATTCAAGGTCGACACGGCGGTCAGCGGGCGCGAGTTGATCCGCCTGGCGACCGCCTCGCCGGACTACGAGCTGGCCCTGATCGACGCGGCCATCGACTCCCCGGCGGTGGACCTGTTGGTTCAGCAACTTCGGCACGACTGCCGCAGCGCGACGTTGCGGGTGGGTCTGATCGCCAGGGACGGCTACCTCGAGCGGGCCGAGCGGGTTGCCCGGCGCGATCCCCTGGCACTGGCCTTTTCGCGCCCGCACAGCGACCAGGCCTTCGCGTGGCAGATGCAGCAGTTGGCGGGCCTTGCGCCGCGGGCGTTTGTCGAGCGGGCCCAGCGGCAGCGCCAGGCCGCCGCGGCCCTGGACCACCTGGCCGACCTCAACGGCGCGGGCAACAAGCTATATGACGTTCGCCGCTGGCAGGATTCCGTACTTACGGCCTTGCATACGCCCGGGCTGGGCATCAAGGCGGCGGCCGTGCTGGGCAACTTAGGCACCACGGAAAGCCAGCAGGCGCTGCTCGAGGTGGCCAGCCGTTGGACGCAGCCAATTGAACTCCGCAAAGCGGCAGCCGAGGCGTTTCGGCGTCACACGCAGGCCAGCGGCATCCTGTTGACCAGCGGGCAGATCGTCCGCCAATACGAGCGGTACAACCAGAGCGAGACCCGGGACGCGCCGACCCAGCAGATTCTCGGATCGATCCTCGACAGCATCGAGGCCCCCACCCAGCCCGTGCAGGTAAAGGAGGAAGGGGGAAGGCAGCAGGCGGAAGGGGAAAAGGGCGTTTAGCGCGTCGCTGAACCGGAAAGCCAATCGTCGCTATGACCGACCAGCAAGGAAGTTCCACGGCCAGCCCCCTGGATACCGCGCCGCCGATTCCGGAACTGATCGGTGCGGGGCCGGCGATGCAGGAGGTCTACCGGCTGCTACGGCGGGTGGCGCCGGCCAATGCCCCGGTGCTGTTGTCGGGCGAGACGGGCACCGGCAAGAGGTTGATCGCAGAGGCGGTCCACCGCCTCAGCCCCCGCGCCGGCGGACCGCTGGTGCGGGTGAGCTGCGCCGAGCTGACGGAAGAGCTGCTTCAGAGCGAGCTGTTCGGACACGCCGGCGGCTCGCTCGGCGGCCAACTCGAGGACCGCACCGGCCGCCTCGAGACCGCGC
>SDBV01009815.1_pt1 | contig 12647 bp, 16 predicted proteins | sample 2277081 | NCBI WGS metagenome assembly SDBV01 (sample SAMN10402039, study PRJNA504765) | marine sediment metagenome | isolation source: marine sediment core GS10_PC15, 223 cmbsf | place: Arctic Ocean: Southern Knipovich Ridge | collected 2010
GGTGGCGCCAAAGTTACATATCAGATGGAGTTTAAAATATTTGACAAAGTTTCCGGTTTTAATTTTGATGTTGGGCTTGATACTGTAAACGTAATTGAAATTTACTTTGAGAAAAACGAAGAACTAACAGATGAGTTCGATATCAGCTTTGAACTGAAACCCACTATTGAATTTATCAAAAACCGAACGGCTCGACAAGACACAACCAATTTTATCAGGATAGTTCTTGGAAAACGCTATACAGGGAGATTAAATGCGCTATTTAAACGTAAGTAAAGCTTTATTATTATTTCTTTTTTTGGTAAACTGTGTTCAGGCGCAGATAACTTTTCAAAGCGTAACGGCTGGCTCAGCTACAACCAATGATACGTTGACGATTTCCTCGATACCAGGTGGAACAGATCAGGCTTACATGGTTTCTATTGTTACGGATGAAAATGTTAATGTCACAGATGTGGAAGGTGGTAGCCTTACATGGACTGAGGAAGATGAACAGTGTGCGGCTTTATCTGGCGGCGGGAATGCATACGTCTATCGAGCTATCGGTTCACCATCGACCTTTACTTTAACCATTGGAACGGCTTCAAACACTACGATCATAGCTCATGTTAATAGATATACGGGGCACGATACCACTACTCCGACAGAAGACCCGACAGGCGAAAACACCAACGGCGAAGATGGCGCTTGTTCAGGCGGTACAAACAATTCCAACTTGCAGGTGACAAGCGGTAGCACGAATGCAAATTCTTTACACTTTGTTACATCGAGCACGACCATCAGAACGATTACTACTCCTGATTCTGACTATACAGAGAGAGCTACAACGGCAGCGGGTTCTGGTGCTGGTCAAGCGAGATTATATACACATGACTTTATTAAGTCTGCCACGGGTGACGATCAGGTTAATCACACTTTGAATAATGTGACTTCGTGGTCGGCGGTTAGTGATGTCTTGATAGTGGATCAGGCTGGTGCAGCAAGAAGAAGATTTATTGGGGTATTTTAAAATGAAAAAACTACTTTATTTTATCTTGATGTTTTTACCTGTTCTGGTGTTTGCTCAGACGGACACTTTGACCTGGAGTCCAAACTTTGATAGGATGCAATTGGAGTGGGATGCAAACGAAGATGGGGATTTCTCGCACTATGAAATACTACTAGAAGATCCATTAACCCTTATTAGAACAACCGATACGACATTTACAATTATACTTCGACCAGAATTCGTAGGATATTACAGATGGGGGGTTGTTGTCGTAGACACGAACGACAACAGAAGTGATTTCGAAGGGACCAGTATGGTATTTGTCCAGGATGTTGATATAATCCCTCCCGCACCTGTAAGGAATCTGCGGGTCATATTTCTTGAGCCGGGCACAAGTTTTGGGTTCCAGTTTGATGGAAGAGGTAATGACCATATCCTTTATTATGCTCTGAACGATACCTCTGATTACGACAGTCTTACGATAGGAAAGTACAGGGATTTTGATATTTCGTTGCGAGAACCAACCTGGCTTCAAGTAGGGTATCATTATAAGAATACCGCAATAGATACTATGTTGAAAACTGCATGGATTAGGGCGGAATAAATGGAAATGTTAGTCCTTGAGAATCTTAGAACCGGCGAAGCTGATTGTGAACCCTATATTCCAATGCCTGGTCAAATTGATTTAGAAAAAGGGGCGCATTTCAAATGTTCTATTGTAGATAGCGAATTACTTGCTTTGTGTTATCTTGATAGATCGGTTGATTTAGCTATTAATAGTGAAAGCGTTAGAATAAAAATTATTAAAGCTCTTCAATTATCAGACTGGGTACAAAAGGATGCAGCTAAATTGTTAAAGATTACACCAAAAGCCATCTGGGATAGAATTAAAAAATATAATATAGTACATCCTAAAGGAAAGTGGTTTCAAAATGGTGGCAGAAAACCAAAACTTAAAGTAATGAGGAAAACAGCATGATAAAATTTATTGCAATCTTTTTGTTAATAACGACTTCTCTGTTTGGACAGCAAATACTGGAAATTGAAAGAGGGCAAACCGTAACTTTTGAATGGGATGCAGTAACGACCCTGAGTGATGGACGAACCACTTCTGATAGCATCTTCTATCAAATATATGCTGCTCCAATCATTGATGGTGTCCCTCAATGGGCTTCTTCTGGGGAAGTTAATATGTTGCCAGAAAAATACTATTATTCTGGAAGTAATGTTGTTACAGAAGTTATTGCAAATTTACCTGAGGACAGTTATAAAATAGTGGTCACTGCATATAGGTTTGGTCCTAGTGGAGATGTGTTAGAAAGCGGCCCGTCAAGTGAGCAGATTTTCTTCAATATGGTTGAAACGAACTTACCGCCATCTAAACCTGTCACTGTTAAGGTCCGGATAAACTAATTTGAAAGAGATCTATATTGTCATTGACAGTACATTTGGAAGTGTGGCAATTTTAGACAAGGAGACTTTTATCAAATTCAGAAACGAAGGTTCCCTGGAAGGTAGTGATTTTTTGGTTTGCTCCACGGAACGATCGTTTGTTGTAGAGAGTGATGGAGTCATAAAAGAAAAAAAATATGAATTTACATTAATACCATGATTTTTAACTAAAACTTATAGGTGAAATTATGTGTTCACTCAATCCTTTTACAAATTGGTTTTTTAGATTATTCCAACCACTTACCATTGCGCCGATTGTCACTGCCAGTCTTATCAGTGCTGGATCAAAACTTTTCGCTAGTCTTTTTGGTGATAGTGGATCGAAAGTTCCACCAGAGGCTCAGAGAGCCCGACAACTATTGCTGGCTTTTGCGCAAGGCGGTTTTCGTACCAAAAGAGGGCGATCTGTAGCAGATTTAGAAAAATTAATAGCCGCCGGTGGATTTTTTGACGATCCAAACAATCCCGCACAAACCAAGAATATTAGAGAGAAAGAAGTTGGGATATTCAAAACAAGATTGTCCGCGTTACAAGAGAAAAACAAATCCCTCGAAGGGCTTTTCCCAGAGGAGGAAATTTTGGAGAAATCATTTGGTGCCATCAGTTCGAGAATTAATCGCCAGAAACAGGGTGCGAGTGCAAAGTTTGCTTCTCTAGGCCTGGATCCGCGGTCGGGTTTAGCTCAACAGGGATTGTCCGGTATTCAAAGAACGGAGGCTGGGCTTCGTGGTGGAGCACGAACCGATGTCAGTCTTGCTAAATCACAGGCACGTATGAGTGCTTTGCGTGCATTGCTTGGCTTGCCATCACAGCAAACCGGACTTGATGTTCCCAATACTATTGCGTCTATCGGTGGGGATGTTTCACAGACCTTGCTTTTGAAAAGTTTATTCAGTCAGCTAAAATAGGTACATATCATGGGCTTAGATCCAAGAGTAGCGCAGCAATCTAATAGAAATATTCAAATTCTTTCTCAGATTTTATTGCAGAGAAAGAGGCAGCAGGATATAAACGATGCTGAGATCCGGAACGCTAAAATCAATTCAGCCACACAGTTGATGAAAAGCAAGGATCCTGGTGTTCGCTCTCAGGGTGTAAATGAGTTGCTTGGCGTATTTGGTGGCGATCCAGTCACAGGAGAACAGCTAAAGAAGGGAACACAAGCTCGGGGATTACGCGAATCAATGAGCAATATCTTTGAAAATGTTAAAGCAGACCCAGGGGAACGTGCAGAAATTGGAGAGTTTTTAGGTGGGAGAGCCCCGGAGGAAGATGTCACACAGGAGCTCGCACCTGAAAGCGCCGCCAACGTAGACGCAACTACTGCACTTGAAATTCAGCGTGAAACCGCCGCCGCTGTAAACCGGATGCGCGAAAAGGTGTTACAACAGTCTCTATTAGAAAACAAAAAGGGCAACAAGACAAAATCTGCTTCTAATTTATTGGCATTGATGCGCTTAGATCAAAAAATTATATCTGACTGGCAAGACTCTTTTGCAAAATTGGGCGGCGAAGAAAAGCCAGAGGAAGTTGAGGACGCAGAGAGTCGTTTAAAATTTTATACAACCATAGGTGAATCGCTTATCGGGGAGCAATTTAAGAAACAGGTTGATGCTTTAAAGAAGGCGCAGCAGAAAACGCAAACAAAAAAGGTTCCAGGATTCAATATTCGAGTTCCTGATTTTTCAGGTAAATCGACCGATCAGTTAATAAAAGAATTTTCAGAGAAATAAAATTATGGGTTTGGGTACAGAAACATTTACTGACAAGCAACGACTTATACTTGCTGAACTTAATGGGCGTCGTGCAACAATGTCGTCCAAACAAACCGCAATTTTAGATGAATTAATAAAGAGAAGCGCAGCACCACGCGCACAAGAGCGTACAACCGCGGGCCCCATATTGGATACCCCGCCAAGTGCGATGCCGTCTTTGCAAACCCCGGGGGATACTTCTCCGGGGTTATTATTCCCACTCGGTAGTTTCACGACGGCACCCGCAGTTTCTACCGGCGTACAGCCACGGCTTACAGAAGAATCTTTTAAATTCTCCAAACTTCCGCAAAAAGGGATATCGGCCAGGGAGAAGCCACTTAGAAAGCGCACTACGGAAGAAAAGAAAGAGTTTTTTGTCCAACGCGCAGCCGATATTGTTGGTGGCGACATAAATAAACTCATACTCGCCCAAGTTCCCGATCCGGAAACCACAAGCCAAGTGGAAACCGCCGCCATAGCATTAACCCATGGCCTGTTTCCACTCATAGCCGCCAAATCTCCGATCGCTCAGGCAGAAAGGGCTAATTTAGAAGAAAGGTTTCCTATTACATTTATGGCAAGCGAACTGGCCGGAGCCGCACTACCGATTACTGGCGCCTTCAAGGGTACTCGCTTTGCAATACAGCCACTCGCCAAGGCGATAACAAAAGCCGTTGCCAAAAGCAGTGAATCAAAACAGGTGTTGACACGATTCGGATTAAAGGCTACCGAGGGTGCCGTTGCGGGCGCCGTCTTTGATGTGTTGCGGGGTGAAACACCGTCACCGGAAAGCGCGGCCATGTTTGCAGCCTTTGAGGTTGCCATCCCAGGTATGCAAGGATTGTTTAGAGAATTAAAAATAACCCTTGCGAATCCACAAACTGCAGAACCAGCCAAGAAAGCAGCGTTAGCCTCAGCACTTGAACTTTTTGCACAGACGAAAGGCCGGCAGGAACTAACCAAAGCAGCCAAGACCGCCGAGCAAGTACAAGCCGGTTCCCTGGTAGCCAAAGAAAATCAACTTATTGGTGATATCCTTACCGACAGATTCAGGGATCCTTCCCTTGCACCAAAGCAATTAGAACGCGGCCCGATACTGCAGCCCGGCAAAGTACCAAAACCGAAACCAACAGCCAAACAAAAGAAGATAACCGAGCGTGCTCAGGAGATTAGAAAAGAGATTGAGGCCGAGCTAGCAAAGAAGAAAGCCGCGAGGACATTACCGAAGCCGTCATTTATACCGGCGAAACCGGCTAAAAGTAGTGGTCAAGAGTTGGTTACAAAAAGAAACCCCGAAAGAATTTGGTTTCATGGAGAATCAGTTGATAAACCTGTATCCGCAATTAAAACTGGTGAAATTACCGGAGGCGTAAGTCCAAGAATTGAAACAGCCCGGCAATTCGGGAAACCGGGAGGTCGTATATTTTCTATAAAAGAAAAAGACCTACCAGTGGGTGCGTTGGCTGAACTGGACGAACAAATTGCAAGAGGTGGAGCTTTTCAAATATCTAGCATGGGGACTATTCCTGCTAAAAAATTTAAACTGGTCGAACCCACAATACCCCCAAAAACCCCAAAAACCCCAAAGGTGCCGCCTAAGCCTGTTAAAGCCAAAACCCCTACACCAACTGTTGCGCGGCTTAGAAGTCTTGGGGAGTTGCCGGAACAGAAGATAGGGAAGTTAGAACCAATTGAAAGACAACGTGGAGCCTTACTGGAACTCCCAGAAAGAGTTTCAATTCACATAGCACCTGGGAATCGCAGACAAATTGTTGTAATGTCCGATCAAGGAGTACAGATACCTCTTTCAAGTGTAGGTGAAAGTGATCCTAAAGGAACCGATAAATTAATAAAAATTGTAGGGGATTTTCTTAATTCACCAGAATCTCAGGCTAGGGCAAAAAAAGTTTTTGGGTCTGCGCCGACATTCAAAAAAGCGGTTGCGGAAAAACGGGAAATAGGGGGGAAACAATTTCTAAATTTGTTTTTTCCTAAAAAACCGCCTACTGAGATACCGGTCATATCAAAAAAGGTCAAAGGATTAAAACCCAAACAACCCAAACCTACCCTCGTAAAGGGTGGCAAACCTCAAGAGAATCTGGCGCTGGGAGTTCAGGCCACCGTCCCACCCGGTAAAATCAAAACCGTTCAGGGTCCAAAAGAGGGGTTTTTTGCTCCCAAGGCTGAGGGTAAGCAGGCTAAACTTGGATTTGAGGCCGGCGCAGTACCGAGGAAACAAAAACCGCCCGTAGTTGACTTTGACCCCATCGATGAAGTTGTGAGTGCGGGAATCAAACTTAGAAAGGGCGACTTCTTCCGGGGGAAACTGCGCGAAGAAATTGTAGACCTCAAAAGAACGCTGGCTAAAAAGTTCCCAGGGAGAAAAATCTTCGATAAAGGCGGCCAGACCCTAGATGAACACGCCTCTAATTTGGGAATAACCGAAGAACAGCTCAGGCAACAGTTGATGGGCCACGTTCCACCATCGGTACGTGCTAAAAATTTTGCCGAAGCCGAGAGATTCTTTCAGGAAAACGCTGTCAGATCTGCGATTGGTGGTATCGCCGGCCTTGGGGTGGACGACGAAGGCAATCCTACATTCAATGCCACGGCATCGCTCATCGGGATTGCAGCCACCGTAGCCGGATCCAAGGTTTTAACTTCTGCCAGGCTAAAAAGAATTGGCCTGCAGGCCATAGAGACGTTCCAGAACTCTCAAATCCGGGTACGCAAGCTGCAGGAACTCAAGGGCGTTAAGCTGCGCGGCAAGGCACTAGATCTGTATGAAACAGAGATTAGATATCATGGTAAAATTGGTGGTAAACTGAGGAACGTAAAAGAGGTTGCGGAAAAAATCGACAAAGGGATGGCACATGGTGAAAAAAAGATTTCAAATACGTTCAGCAAAGACATAAATGATTATGTGGTCGCGTTACACGCACCAGACGTAAACAAGGTCCTCAATAAGCCGAAAGCTGCCGGCATAACAACTGCCGAAGCAATTAAGAGAGTCAATGAAATCAACTCTTTGCCACACGCAAAGCAAATCAAAGATGTGGCGAAACAAATAAAAAATTTAAGCAACCAAACTCTTGATATCCTTGTCGATGGACAAATAATCGATAATGCTACGCGGATATTTTTTAGAAAACGATATCCTAATTACGTTTCCCTTAATAGGGTTCTGGATAATTTGCAGGATTCTGAGATTGCTAAAGCCTTAATTTCTGGGCCCGGGCGCAATATTTCTGTTATAGGCACGGGATTAAAGAGAATAAAGGGCAGCGAACTGGAAATATCGAACGTTCTCACGAACACTGTTGCAAATGTTGAGCAGGCGTTTGCCAGAGCAGAAAAGAACACCGTTGGCTTATCAGTTTTAACTTTTGCCAGAAATAACAAACACCTGGGTTTATTTAAAGAACTAAAGTTTGGCAAAGACATTCCCGTGATTGGAACCGGACCCAAGGGCAGGCCGATATTTGATACAGGCAAACTTTTTAGGGATGAAAGTATTTTGGGGGTCAGGGAAAACGGAAAACAGATATTTCTCAAAATCAGCGATCCCTCCTTAGCAACCGCAATAAGAATGGATCCCCAGAGCCTTGATCCGATTACTCGAGCAGTTGGTGTGTTCACGAGATATATTACCCAAACAGCCACTAGATTTAATCCGGCATTCCCACCCCTAAATATATTCAAAGACACACCGGAAATGGTTGTTTTTTTAATGGCTCAAAAAGAATTTGGAATCAGGGGTGCCGTGGGTGCGACAAGCAGGATACCAAAAAGCATGAAAGACATCACAGATGCAGTTTTTCGTGGCCTGGATACCCCTGGGACAAAACTTTACCGTCAACTGATAGCAGACGGCGGAACGACCGGAGGCTTTGCCTCAAGCACGCGCAAGGCCATTGAAATTAATATGGAGAAAATAAGGAAAACCAACCGATCCCGTCCTCGGAAAGTTATAAAATCTCTTGTTGATTTCATGGACAAATATAATAGTATTTTTGAGGACGCAACTCGACTTTCTGTTTACAAAACAGCGTTGGCTCGGGGATTAACCCGGAAAGAAGCGGCTGTATTCGCAAAAGAGGCGACTATCAACTTTAATCGTAAGGGAACACTTGGAGCTCAAATTAATAGTTGGTGGGGCTTTGCAAATGTTTCGGCTCAGGGTTCGGCTAAAATGTTTAGAGCTATGACCAATCCGAAAGTAGCCGCCACCGTAACCGCTACCGTTGCTACCGCGGTTTGGGGGCAAAACCAGTGGAACGATGCTATCTACCCGGGTTGGCGAGACGAAGTACCGCCATGGGAGAGAAACAACAACCTGGTTATTATAACTAGCCCAAGGAAAAAGGGCGAGAAATTAAATCGTCTTCTTTGGCCTGTTTCCTGGGGAATTAAGCCTATTAAAACATTTATGGATTATGCAATAGATTTAATGCAAGGGCACGACAGGGGAAGCAAGGGAGATATTGTGGCCGGGATTGCCGGGTCTGCCCTTGATGCCTACAACCCCATTGGGGGCTCAAATTTAGGGCAGGCCATAATGCCCACCATAGCAGATGTGCCGTTTGATGTATGGACAAATACAAAATGGTTTGGTTCTCCAATCTCAAACGAGGATCCGTTTTTACCGGATCTCTCGGATCACATGAAATATTTCAGAAGCACGCGAAAAACACAGTTTGGCAGATACACAATAGCGGCTGCAAAATATTTGGACGAAAAAGCAGGTATCAGTATTTCGCCAGAAGTTCTCAAGTACAATATTGAGCAGTACGGCGGAGGCACCGGTAGGTTTTTAACCAGGAGCTTTAATACTATAACACAAATTGGAACGGGGAACCTGCAGGACATAAACGATGCGCCAGTTATTCGGAGATTCTTTAAGTCTACTCCTGCGGACGTAGTTGAGCGCTACAAACAAACCAAAAAATTAAACGATCCCTCCCTAAAAACATTGCAGCAAGCATCAGACGATCAGGAGAAGGAAAGAAAAATAAGTGTTCGTGATGCGTTTGATCAATTCAAGAAAGCAACCGAACCGTCCGAGAAAAAACAAATATTCAAAGACTTGCTTAACAAGGACCCGAAGGCGTTTAAATCTCTTACCAGAAGAATAAAAGACGATCTCAAGGGGATCGATTATTATGATAGTGTGTTGAAAGATCTAGAGCCAAACTTCCGGGCCGAAAGAGTTATGATAGAATTGAAACGTGCGCAGAACAAAAAAGCGAGATTTGTTGAGTTAGTCAAGGCCAAGGTTGTTGACGCTGAGACTGTCATAGAACTAAAGAAATTGGGCTTTACAAAAGAATCGCTACTTTTTACCTCTATCGTAATTTTGGGGAACTAAATATTCGCAACCTCCACAAAAACTTTTACCTTTGGTTTCCCAATGAATACCTTCGCTCCATTCATCAAAAAGTGATCCGCAGATACTGCATCTCTCAATATGGTCTGGCAATAAAGGGAACTGTTCTTGCAGATACCAGATGATTGAAAAGGCTTTTTTTTCAGACAATTGCGGTTTGTGTCCCCGCGGCAAACGCATGCCATCGGGGACTTCACCTTTAAGGAACTCGTAAAATTCTTCAATCCACTGGATATCTTCCCATTTTCTTTCGGCATTGTTTTTCAATAGATTTATTTCGCTCATTTCGTTTCCTCCTTTTTGTGGGTTTCACTAAAATTAAGAACTTCTTGACTTAATCTCTTGGCTCCGATTTCGCAATACTTTTCTTCGATTTCTATTATAATACATTTGCGGTTTAATTGCTTGGCTGCGACTGCTGTGGTGCAAGAACCGCCAAAAGGGTCAAGGATGGTTCTCTCTGTTTTACTTAGACCAATACACCAGCGCATTAAGCGAATCGGTTTTTGAAATGGGTGGAATTTATCTCCTTGGCGCCCTATATTTTCTTCACCAGCCCTACAGATACCCTTCCAAAGCTGAGTATGCACCCGAGCTGGGCCGCCAAGATTTGACCACGCCATCTCACAGTCTGCATTATCGTCACTTGCTACCCGCCCACGCTTATCCCAAACAAGCCAACTCGTAGAATTCGGCAATTTAGACGAAAAATGAATTGCTCCCCACAAAATTACTTCAGTAGAAATTCCCAAAAAAGGGTTAGGATTAAATGGCTCGTCATCCCCAACTAAAAAACCCCAATCCTTTGGGACTGTTACCGTTCCCTTTAAATATTTCTTTCCTCGATTAGCAGTAGCATTCATTGTTGTCGCCTTCTTACCATTAGCCAGAAGATATTGCGGATCTGTCAAAACCAAATCAACCTTCGGCATCTGAGGCAAAAGCTCAAGGCAGTCACCGTGTGCAATCGCTGTATATTTATCAGAATAATACCAATTAATGCCCTTTGGAGGCCATTGCTCTAAATTTTTAAAGTCTTCCATCTATGCCTCGTAGGTTTCCCCACAGTTAATGTATCTCATTTGGGTTGTCCAAACGATATGCGCTAAATTCGGATTTCTAAGCAATGGCATTATGGTTCCCTTATTGTAACCTTCAATGTTTTTTCTTCTCCAGTTTCAAATTTCAATGCTGTGAGAAATTTAGAAACAGAGCATTGTTCTATTTGAGGACACTTCTGCCAATTGGGATTGCCTTCAATCAAATATACATCGGATGCACATGCTTTAAAAGCGTCAGTTCCAACTTCTTTGAAAATTATTTTAAATGTTTTTCTTTCTTTTATCTCGGATTGGTCAACAGCATCCAACAACATTTCGTTGCTTTCTTCGAGGGCTTTGTTTTCGGTTTTGAGTTTTTTGATAATGGATGTCCTGAAATACTCCATATCTTTTAAGCCTTTTATTTCTTGCCTGTATTCACGCCCCTCTTTCCGTAAAACCTCAATCATTCTTTCGTCTGTCATATCACTCATTTGGTTTCTTTCTCCTCCCCTCTTTCGGTGTTATTGCCCTGACCAATTCGTCTATACAAATCACCTTGACCTATTTCTAGCGTTTGAACCCGGCCAGTTAAATCCTTTAAGCATTCATTGAAAATTTTCTTAATTGCTTCTTCGCTGTGAACAGGGCATTTTTCGCTTCCCGTTACCCACCCCAAATCTCCTTGAGTTGCAACGCTACAAGTACACTTTCTTTCACTCATTTGGTTTCTTTCTCCTTTTGGGCTTCAGCTTTTTCGATGGAGTTGTTTAGTGTTCGTATAATTTCCTCAGTCAAACCCCATGAGTCTTCGTTTTTTGTTACAAAGACCAGGTATCCACGAACAAGTCCCAACAACTCATCCCTGCTTGATTTGAGGGCTTTGTTTTCGACTTGGAGTTGTTTTATTTCTTCGGCTTGGCGACCGATGTATTCTCTGTCTAATGTATTCATTTGGTTTCTTCCTCCTGTTAGGTCTGTTTAAAGTTTAATAATTTTCTTAAAGATATGTCTATCTCCTGTTCTTCCGACTATGAAATATATTCCAGGAGCCGCTTGAGAACCATCCCAAATGTTTCCCATTATCATATCAACCTTTTGGCCTCGTACATTGTATATTTCGTAAAATTCGTAGCCTTCAACATGAAGTAAGTTGATAAACGGATTAGGGTAAACCTTAATTTCTTCTAATTCAGCACCTGGAGTTAATATGCCTGTAACTGGGTCATAAAATACTTCGTTCCCAAAACTGCTTTCATTCCCTGCTAAGTCAGTTGCGGTCAAGGTAAAATAAGTTAGGTCATTGACCTCTATCTTGTATTCAGTTACATTACCTAAGTATAGAGATTCATCGTACGCCCTGGAAGCAGACCCCAAATAGAGCCTATACCCAGCCAAATCTGACTCAGGGTTGGGATCCCACATAAGTAAAAGAACTGCCAATAGAATCATTTTGTTTCTTCCTCCTTCAGGGCTTGGGCGCTTTGGATTGTTGTTTTTACCATTCCGCATGGTAAACCAAAATCCTCATTTTCGATACGTTTATGAATATATTCTAAGGCATTCAAAAGCTCATCTCTGCTTTCTTTGAGAGCTTTGTTTTCATCAAATAGCTTTTTAAGTTCATTGTAGAAAGTACCGCCCTCATTGCTTCTGCCGTCTATTTTTTGCCAGTATTCTTGAAATTTGTTTTCACTCATTTGCTTTCTCCTTTTGGGCTACAACCTCAATTCTTCTTTTGGCGTGCGGGTTTCTATTGATCGCACCCTTTTCCTCGAGCTGTTTTATGTGTTGCCCGATCGTGTTGATACTAACCCCAAACGCTTCAGCCATATCCGCAAAGCTGGGCGTGGTAAGGTTCTTTTTTTGGTATTGGGTCAGCCACATTAAAACTCGTTGCTGTTGGGTGGTTAGATTGTTCATACTGTTTCCTCTGTTTCTTTTATCCCTTTCATAAACATATAAGCTACTTCCCATTGGATTGTGTTTCCGAGGGCTTTCATTCTTTTGATTCGCTCACCTTTTTC
>SDBV01009817.1_pt1 | contig 12646 bp, 25 predicted proteins | sample 2277081 | NCBI WGS metagenome assembly SDBV01 (sample SAMN10402039, study PRJNA504765) | marine sediment metagenome | isolation source: marine sediment core GS10_PC15, 223 cmbsf | place: Arctic Ocean: Southern Knipovich Ridge | collected 2010
CCCTGATAATAGTACCACAGCCTCCTTGAGAGATAGTCCTGTATCTACGATGTCCTCAACAATAACTACATGCTTGTTCCTGGTTGCAGCTACATCGGGAACATCTAGTATCGCAACTCTCTGAGTACTTTCAGTACCATCATAGCTTGATAACCATAGGTAGTCTACTTCTGTCGGGAGCTCTGGGGGGTAAGCCCTGAGAAGATCCGCGAGGAACAAAGTAGCTCCCTTTAACATCCCAACAAAGGTTACCCCCTGCAGAGCGACCTCCCGATTAGCCGCAAGCTCCTGTGCTAAAGCGGCAACACGTAATCTAATGGTCTCCTTGTCATACAGAGGGTTCAACTTGTACATCTGCACTCCTTGGTTTAATAATGAGATCCCAATCAAGACCTCCCAATGAGGCAACGTAACCACGAGCCTCTTCAAAAGTGAACTCTTCGGAGATGTCCGCTAATATTGTTGCGAGCCCTGTAGGGCCAGTACCCCAGTACCCCCAAGCTAGCCCGTAAAAAGCGTAGAACGTTCGCCTTCCCAGGTGGCTCTGAGCACTATCCCAAATCTTAATGTGCTGCGTACCTCCTCCGACATAAGCCTCAAGGAATTTCACGGGCCCGAAGCTTTCACGTCTTCGGTACCACGCGGCTAGACTGTAGATAGTAATTCCTGGCTTCGATGCGTCGTTACCGTCCCAATCGGGGTCGTTTATCGACACGTGGATATGGGCTTCATAAAGCTTCATGAGCTCTATTGTGATACCTCCCGTACCCTCGCACAGTAAGCAATCGATTTGCGCGGTGCCTTCTCCCTTACAAGCGCTGCAAGCTTTGCAATGACTAGCTAGGGAGTTGAACTTAAATCCCTTACCGTTGCAAACTACGCATGGTACCCTTGGGGCCCACCCCCAGCATCGTGGACACACAGCACTTGTCGTTTCTGTTTCGGACATTTTTTACCTCCTACAGGACTCTCATGAATGCGTACAAATGTTCGTGCCAAGGGCCCCACCGGTAAGTGTAGTTAGTATACCAGAGACCATTCAGGTTCGCGTTGAGCATCTGGCCGTTTCCTACTATAATACCTACGTGGGAGATACGTGGTGCGGGTTCTAAACCCATGTTATATGTATCCGTGAAGAACACTAGATCACCACGCCGTTCCTGACCCGGTGGAATATCTTTACCCCAACCCTCAGCGATTGGTACTGTGTACTGGTACTTCGCCCACACAGGTAGGTTTATACCTGCTCCTTTAAGGAACGCCCATCCAACTAATCCAGAGCAGTCAAACCCAGTATCTGGAGTCTTTCCACCCCATACGTAAGGCTGGCCGAGAAACTGTTCGGCAACTGCAATTACAGCCTCGGCCTTAGGATTGTGGGGATTCGATCAACCGCTTGGCAATCGCGAGCATCTCATTCAAGTCACCGCCCCCAGTTACAACTAGTCCTTCTAAGTCTTCAATGCTTACAGGCATCCGCGCTGTCGCTTTCAAGAACTGGACGAATCCTGAATTCAAGTGCCCCTTAGCACCGCGCCATGCTCCGTATACGTCGGGGTGCTCAAGTACCTCTTTCAGATCTTCTCGTACGAGATCAACGATCTCATCGGGAATTTCTATTGTCGCCATGTTTGATTCACCTCCCTTCAATTCATCCGCCAGCGTCTTTAGTTTGGTTACTGCTGACGTATCTCTTATCGCAAAGGCTTTGTGGTGGTCATAGGGAGTCTCATATAGGAAGTGGGTCGCGGCAATTAACTGATTCTTTTTGGCTTCCACACCATCCGGTCCGACCTCGAAACCACCGAGAATTTTTAGCACCCATTCCATCTCTGTGCTATAATCCATGTAATCCCCCTCGGCGAGATTACGATTGAACTCTGAGAGGATCATCTGATGCGCAGGGAATATGTTAAAAACCCCGCCAGGATCTCTTACGTCTTTCATTCCAACGGGTCTTATAGGACGTAGACCATACCAAAAATCTCCTGGACCCCAATCTAAACCATCGGGTAACCAATAGGCATGCACTTGGATTCCATCGCAGATCTCGATTATATCGCGGCAGATATCATATCCGTACCACCAGCGACCATCAAGTCCTTGTACTGGTAGGTCTTCATTATGTCCCGGGGACCATGGTGGGAAGTCTACGATAATCATAGAGTCGATATGCTGTACCTCGCTTATCGCAATCTCGAGCCAGTCATTGATCCGCTTGTAACCCTCCTCCGAGTCCCAAGCAAAGTTCTGTTCGAGTGCATGCTCGATTGCGAGGTTGAGTTCGTTGGCCATTTTCAAACGAACGTTCTCACGTGTGAATCCCGCCTGATAACACCTATGAACCATCGCGACACACATCCGAGCCCACACTCGGGGATTATGACTCATCACATCTTTGTGGTAAGGACGCAAGGTAATCATAGGCTGCTCGGACCACTGTGCGAGACTATGGTAATGAACCATATCCTCTTCTAAAATCGTAAATGCTCGGAAACCTCGTAATTCATTAACATCTGAAAGGCCTTGAATGTGTACTCCAACATGCATTAGATACACTCCTCCATATCACAATCTGTACATACAACGGTCCCCATTATCGAGACACTGAACCCTGTCCAAGGATTAAAGAAGACAGCGAATGCCGTAATTTCGTTAAACTCTTTCATAATGTGATCAACAACCTTCGGACAAAACAAACAGGGTGGCGATTCGGGTGGCACTACTTTTGTCCCCGACAAAGGAAGGTCTCTCTAGGTCCAGCGTGTGAGGAGACCGTTATAGCGTGTGTCACACTACTGAAAGAACATTCAAGTAAGTAATCCCGTACATCCTCTACGGTCTCTAGGAAGGGGACTCCGGCACCTCCGCTACCCTTCCGTGGTATCTCAATGAATGCATGGCGACAACGTTCTGCCAATTCCTTAATGTAATCTTTCATCGCCTGGTCACCAGCACTAATTCGGATCCAGTGGAGCACTGATTCGGCAATTACAACGTCAGTGACCTTATCTAAATAGTGTTCAATTCTGCCCTCGTAGAACGTCACCGCACTATCGTATCCGTAGGCATCCTTAAGCATCTCGCACACTTGATAGTTCTTTTTGTCGTACTCCACACCTATCACTTCAGACGCTCCCACATCCCGCGCTCCAAAGCAGAAGAAGCCTGTATTGCAACCAAGGTCTAAAATCTCTCTATCCTCAAAGGGGATAATCTTATTCATGGCCGCGAAGCGATCATATGAATCAGGTCGATGATGTGGTATGTCCCTTAGTTCATCAAATGGAATAGGTAAGTATGAGTACCCAGGCTTACCACTGGAGCCCGATACGTAGGGCTTCCCTATGGTCTCTATCTTCATCTTAATTTCATCTAACTGAGCAGGCGATGGAGTTATATGTCTCTCGCTCAACGTAGTCCTGCCTTTCCCCCATAGATGTGACCCCTCGCGTAGCATATGTAAGCAACCCTGAAGGGACTAAAATACATCCGACTCATGCACGCACTCTGCAACCCCACAAAATAGTACTCGTAACTCGGACATCTATACGTCGTTGGCTCGCGCGTCGATAACTTTGACATCTGGCTCTCTTTCTTTCTGCTCTTCGATGTGCCACTCGGGATGAGTTGTAAGACGCTCCACTAGATTTTGTAGAGCCCTGGCGAGCGACTTCTGCTTTGCCCATTCCGGACGTGGGTCTACGGCCATGCCCTCACCCACAAGATGGCCTCTCATTGTAAGAGAACAATACGCCGTACCGTCGCCACCATATTTCCAATCTGGGTGAATGTCGTCATCCATACGTAACTCCTAACCTTCCATGTCCATATAGCAACCGAAGTGTACCTTTACTTCTTTCGGTGGGCAATACGGCCCGTTTGGATACTCAGCCTCCGTGATTATTGTAGTGGTAGGCCCGGTATCACCACAGAGCCAGCAGTCATCGGGTCCTACAACATAATCAACCCAAGTCATTCGGGCTCCTCTATTATGATGTCCGAAGCATCATCCGAGAATGTCCCTTTAAGTTCGTTCCACGATGCGACGTCCATTACAAGTTTGCCGCACAAGCCAAGAGAGCCGGGAGTCTTACCTGAGCGTACCGTTATGTGCGCGTGTGTATCTAGTTGCGTCACCGTAAACTTAATCATACGGGAGCCCCTTGATGGTCGCGCTTCTCTTCTGCGACGCTTTCCACGACCCAGGTGTCTATCTGTAGCCTATCCAACTTTTCGAGTATTGGATGGACTACGGGTTCTACAATCTCATCGTAGACGTCGTCCCCGAAGTCCGAATTCAGGAACTTTCGTAGAGAGTTAACAGCGTCACAGAGGTGATCGTTTCTACGTACTTGGGCTAGTCTCTCTATTGACATCCCACTCATTATGTCACACTCCACACTGGCTGTGAGTAGTCCAGGGAGTCCATCCTTGGAGTCTCCAGATCGTCGCAGCCACTTCTGCATTCGGTCGTATTTTTAACATATCGTCCATCGTGTATCCCATTGTCTTTATCAATCCCTCGTGCGAACGATTGATTTGAAAGAGGCCCCAGTCGTCAGTGGGACTGATAGCATCTATCTCAACAGGTCCCCAACCATGTTCTGCGTTAACGATACAGACCGCTGCGGTCCATTGCGATTCTGGAAAGTAACTGTGAATCGCATCCAATATGGGGTCTGCAGGTGCCACAATAGCGATCTGCATCGTTAACAGCGTTATCAGCAACTTAAGTATGTAGGATATAATCGGAATCATTTACACACTCCGGGATATTGCTTATGTCAACTCGCGCTGGCTCACTCCGTTTAGTTGCATCGTCTCACTTGGTGATTCGCTCGCTAGAGGTGCATTCGTCAACTCGCATTGGCTCACTCCTCAACTATGCTAGGGTCATGTAGTCTGATTCGCTCACTTTATACGCATTCAACAGCTTGTGTGGCTCACTCATTATGCATGCTAAGGTCGTGTGGCTTGGTTCGCTCCTCAATTTTGCGTTCTTCTTTATCAATGACTCTCGCTCGATTGTGTTGCGTTCTTCTTCATCAATGGCTCCCTCTTGACAGCTGCTAAATTCGATTATACTGGGTCTCTCAACCGTTTCGCAAGAGTCTCAAGATCTGGATCCCTCAGCCTCACTGCGTTAATCATTTTGCATGGGTTAGTCATCCGATTCCATAGGCCAGTTAGGCGGCTCTATGTAGTGACGGTCGTCGTGTTGGAGTACTGCGAAGGCGTAAGGTACTGCCGGAGGCTCGCCATATGTAATCTCCCACATCACGTGGTGCCAATGAGAGAGGAACAACTTAACAGCAACTCTCTCGGCACGTTGTTGAATGTGAGCTGGGGGCAACTTCCCCTGGATGTACCACTTGTAGGCGTCTGTATCCTTCCCGATTTTGAATTTCTTTAACTTAACAGCCGCCTGTGAAGCGAAATCACCACGCTCGTTTCGTTCCTGCTCTAGCACTTTACGCTTCTGGTACACAGGGCCGTAAAGGCTGTCCTCGCGGTTGGATTGGTATACGAAACTCTTTCCGAGATTCCAACACAGGGTCTTGAGGTCTGCGTTCCAGGGTCTTTTCTGGCCTTTATCCCACTGAACTGCGGGGTCTAATCCCGCGAAGCGCCACAGTGCTCCTGCTGTGGGTGCTTTGGTAATATCGATGTGGGCTAAAAGACCTGCCGCAATGATCGGTCCGATACCTCTTATCGACTTAGACCAGCGGCCCACCTCGTGAGAGTCCGAATAATGATCTAGTGCTACTACGAGTGCGCGCTCAACACGTCGAGTGTTCTCGTGAACCCAATCAATAATCTCGTGCGGACTCTCGGCCTCAACTAGTGCGCGGAGCTGATTACCAGTACCCTTACGCATCTTTTGTAGTTGGTAGTAAGCGCTAACCATAAACCGTGCCTCGTCTGTACCGACGTCCTCAGCAGCTCTCTTTAAGTCCCTGCTGAGGCGTTCAGTCGTTTCAAGTTCCTCTGTGATTGATGTCACGTCTGCCTCCTTACGTACACGCTCTTGCGGTATGCTTCAATCTTGATCCGTGGCTCGCTCCAGTAGTATGCTTCGGTCGTCAAGAGTGGCTCGTTCGCTGCATATGCATCGGTCCATCGGAGTGACTCGCTCGGAAGGAGTGAGTTCATCACGTAGCTTGACTCGCTCGGGAGGTTTGGATTCGTCAAAAAGCTTGGCTCGCTCTATGAGATTGCATCGGTCTCGCACCTTGGCTCACTCGATATCGTTGCATCCTTCTCGATGCCTGGTTCACTCCTTCAATGTGCATAGGTCTCTCCGGTCGGTTCGCTCGCACGTAGTGTGTTTATCGAGTAGTTTGGCTCGCTCACGTATAGTGCGTCCATCGCTCGGCTTGGCTCGCTATCTTTGTATGCATTTGTCGCTCATCATGGCTCGATCGCAAAGTATGCATTGGTTAGGCCGTCTGTCTCGCTCCTGCAAGTTGCAATGGTCGCGACCGCTGGCTCGCTCTTATGTATTGCTACCATCCCTTAGCTCGGCTCACTCGCCTGATTTGCTCGGGTCTATTAGATTGGTTCGATCCCAAAGTGTGCATTAGTCAGGTTGCTTGTCTCGCTCTTCGAAACTGCATTCATCGTGTGAGCTGGCTTATCCATCTGCGCCGTTTCTCTGCTTTTCGACGTCCGGACCGCTTATGTATGGGGTCACGTAGTCTTGCCTTTTTTCGGTCACTCTTCTTAGTATGTCGGCCTCCCCTACCGCGCAGGCTCAACATCAACCCCCCTTCTCTTAAGTTCGTTAATCATCGCCTGCCGCATATAGGTCGTATACTCCATGTTGGTGCTCTGGTCTCGACTATAGTGACGGTTCGGATCTGGGGCTTGGGCGAACGATCGCTCGATCCAAGCGGCTGCATTCTCGAGATGATCAGTTTCCATTTCACAAACGCGAAGAAATTGGTCGTCCTTGGTTCTCAATATCGAACAATCACAATCCTCTAAGTGCATCCACGCTAGATCTTCTACCGACCCCGTCTGTGCGAAGTCGAGTTCTGTTGTCACATTGTCCTCGATCCCGGCAATAGCTTCTATACCTAATTCGATCGCATCATCGTCGCTATATGTGTAAGAGGGTTTAGAACCCTCGAATGCAATGGTGAGTCGTCTCATTGCATTAGTAGCCATCCGAACTGTTCGTACCAATCCGGCATATCGCCCGGGCGGTATTTGTCTCTCTTCCGGCATTACTCCTCCAAAATTAGTATGTCGTAGATCTCCCAACGCTCTGTTGTTTCCACCCGAGCGACTTCGTCACCCTGGTAGTTAAAAATCTGTACGACGACCTTTCCCCCCTCGGGACGACCATCCCAGGGAACTCGACTTGACCCAGCTATGAGGTAGTCTTTGGCTAGCGCGAGCCCACGGGCGTATCCTACGGTAGGGAACGGTAACCCATTAACGAAAACTATATTTTCGGGACTGTGGCAGTACGCGGCTTGCCCCTCAGCAGTGACCTCGAGGCTGTGCATCCTGCGTACTACTCCATTAAGAGGTAAGAAAGACCGATCCTCGAGCTCAAGGGCCAGAGCGCGTGAGCTCTCGAGTCTCGGATCCAAATGAAACCCTACGTACATCTTCCCTGCGGGACCAAAGGCCACCGAATTAAGGTGATGGAAACTTCCTATAGCCGCAGGTTCCTTATGTCCGATAGTGAAGACCTCGGTTTCGTTGTCTAAGTGGGGCAGGTCGTAACGGAGAACTCTGTCCTCTCGTGTTGCAGTCGCGTATAGATAACCATTATGTATCGCAATGCTGTGTACGTCCGCAGTTATCGTTTCCGGTTGTGCCAGCACCTTAAGTGAATGATCCAATACTACGTACGATGGATTATACCATTGTAAAGCACTAACAACAAACTTTTCATTTGCGGCTAACCCAGTTCCTCCCATTTTAGGATTCCCTGAGAAGCCCACAGGCATGTTTAATAACTTGAATGAAAGGGGCCCTTCGTGCGAGGGACCTTCTATGACACCTAACCACCGTCGATCTCCGGCTAAATGTTTGTCGAAGAGTCCTACAAAGGAGACTAGTGCTTTCATAATATGTCACTACTATAGCCGGGACTGCATGGTGCGGGTTTCGCTTTATACAGACTTGTGACTGTCAATGCAGCCCCGGTCCTAGAAGCTAACCTCCTACGATTTGGGGTACTTGGTAAACATCGATCTGAGTATGCCCGGTGGCCTCAAGGGGCTCGGTAACTGCGAGCAACTCTTCGTAACTCTTCACGTGAGTGCCGTCAGCTACGATCATCAGAGGCCCGCGATAGTCCCAACCCTTCGCTTCTTCGACCTCTACCAATGCCTCCGCGTGTCCTTCCTTAGGACTTGCCGTGTGTACGAACAACTTCATTGTTCCATCCTCCCTAATTTGAACTGAACGTCCCCGGATTATTCGCGAACGTCTCTTCCAACACTCTTATGTACGGCGACAACGTACTTACTTGCAAACGTGCGTCGGTGGCTAAAGATAACATCTTCGCGGCCACGATGTCTCCTGTTGGGTAAGCGTACTCAGAACCACGATCGCCTTGATACTCGTTGTACGGGACCACACAAACATAATCGTTGTTTATCAGTACCGTACCATCTAATCCAACGAAAACTCTTCCACGAGTGAAGCCCCCAGGATGTTCTGCTTCACCGGACAACTTAAAACCGAACTGGTCCGCAATCTTATTACGCAAGAAGATCGCACGTTGTTCTGCAACCTTCCTACTAAGCTTGAAGTCCGTGATAAGCGTACGACCAGCCTCAACAACCTCACCCACAGTCGCGGAGAACCCACTGAACCAATCGACCCGATAGAGATCAACCGACTCAAAGTACAGTCTGAAAGCAGTGGTGCCATCCCTTAGAGTCGAATCATATGGAATGTCGCCCCAAGCCTTCGCAGCGTACCATTGCTCTAAGAGATCACCCACGGTCTGATCTTCGATACGCACTGTGAAGTAGGACTGCAATACTGTGTAGGCGCATACTCTCGCAAGAAGTCCTCTAACCATACCCAACATTGAAGCCTGCCCAAGTAAGCGTGAATTCCACCGCGCTGGTAGTACGAGGTCCCACAGGGGTCTGCTCATCTCATCGGCTCGAGAGATTAGATCGTCGCCGAAAGCTACGTGATAGAACGATGGTGGCTTCGAAGTTAAGTCCGTAGCTGCGTACCATCCGGGCTGTCCATCGATTACCGCGAAGCCCTTATCGAGCTTCGGGTGCTTGACGACCACCTTACTTCTAAAGCCGTGCTCACCCCTACTCGACTGAGCCTCGTACAACACCAAAGGATGAGTACCCCTCGGGCCCTTAACCGTAATCATGCTCTCTTTGATGTCACTCAAGTCGATGCCGTACCGCTCTTGGTAGTATCGTTTCTTGTTGTACGCGGCCCGCTTCGCCTTAGCACTCAACGCCCTCTTTATGACCTCGGGGTCAACTCCGGGGGGTAAAGTCTCGAGATATTCGTCGTCAGTCATTCGTTATCCACCTCCCTTCTATATGATCGTATATTATAATTATATAACATCTAAACAAACAAATCAATAGGCGGATTCAGATGATGGATTATAGTATACCAAGGAATCGCTCATAAGTGTCGTCATCCCAGTCAGCTTCGCCCTTACACAAGGGGCACACCCAAAGTGAATTAGGTGCATCCATTTGACGAAGGTACTCCGCTTGGTCGAGGGGCATGAGACCGTGGTCTTTTCTAAGCATACAATAAACTGCATATCGAACGTTCTCTACCGTGTATCCTCGAAGGGAGTCCAACGCGCCCTCTGCAAGGCCTCGCGCTCCTGGATCGCCTGGCACCGTGTAGGACATTCGACGAAGCTGATCGAAGGTTTTGACTTCCTCGACGTCAGGGTTATTCTTCATAAAGAACTCGATTGCCTGTATCGTGTACTTCTTACTCATTTGGTTTCTCCCACTTTATGTTCTTTATGCCTTCCTCTAATTGCTTAAGTATTCGTAGTATCCCGGGAGCCACAGTTCGCCTAAGGTCTGCAACCGCGGCATTCATTTCATCGGTCATTTCCTGTAAGGTCTTACCCATCCGAGATGCCGGCGCCGATCGTCCTCATCAACCGATCAGAACACTTGGGGCAGGATACATATTCTTCACGTAGTAGCCCCTCTGACTCATCCTCGAAAATGTCCTCTATATGTACGTTGATCGGTATCCTGGGGTTCCTTGTAGGATTACCACAATGCCTGCACTTATACTCCCAACCGAGTGGGGTTTTCCTAGGTGTCATCTGGATCTCCTGTCTCAGCGGCTTGGCGTTGAATATTGGCGTACAGGTCGATAGCATCCTCTACACAGGAGAAGCACACGGGTGGCTTGAGTCCGAATCTTGGGTAGAGCCTATCGGGTTTCGCCCCGCAGATGTCACATGGGATCTCATATCCTGTTCCTGGAAGTCTGCCCATACCCAAGTCTCTTCGTTCGGCATCGGGCGTCAAGCGGTGTCTCCCACTCTCTTCGCTTCGTCTTCCCACAGGCACTCTGCGGAGCAGTATATATCGCCTGGTTTGGTTAATCTCCCGTAGCGGTCACCTGTGATTCGCGTGTGACAATTCTTACACCACGCGGCTTCGATTGCTTGGCCGATACAATTCTTTTCATTCACGTTTCAGCCCTCCGGGGTGGAAAAACTTCGGGTTGTTTCTATATGTTTCTCGGGCCATTATAAGGTTCTGCAAGACATGCATCCCATATGTGAAGTCGTCACTATCTGCCGGGTGCGCGGTCTCGAGATTTGTAAACTCGTTGTGTGCGGCTGCGAGTAGTGTTAGTACTCGTTGTTCTCCTGGTGTCATCGTAACCACCTTTGACGGTATCCGCAGAGACTGCACTCTGCTTCCATGTACCAGCAGTCGTTGTCGTAGGTAAGCGTATGTCCAATAAAGGACAGTCTACAAATGTATCGCCAGCCGTTACCCCTATTTAAGACACCTAGTTTAATCGGCATCTGGTATGAGGGTCTCTTTCACATGCCCGCAAACGACACATACCGCTATTACAAAACCCTCCCGCTGTTTGAACTTGCTGTTGTGGCCTGCGAGGAGCCACCTACAGGCAAACCTTCTCAGATCACCCTTTTCAACTTCTGTCCATTTAACTGGTTGTGGTAGTGTCATACGAACATCGCTCCTATGATTCCAATTAACGACACTAGTAATCCGCCCCCCATAAGCAGTGCGCTTAAGTAACCGGTCAGCGTCCATAAGAGGCAAGACTTGAGTACTTTAGTGAAGAGGAAGAACCCGAACATAAATATGCCCATGAAGAAAAAGAATCCTCCGAAGAACCATAGATTCGTCATTACTCCGATGGCGGTATCCCCTTAATCGTTACGGACTTGATATTTGCCCAAGGGATAAGCACCCTACGATCTCCCGGTTCGACGTAAGCGAAGCATCCCAAGAGGGTGTCGTCGTACTTATAGGCATTACGAATATGTGTCTCAACAGGCTCGTCCAACCTCTGGGGGTGCAGGGTTAACTCGTAGCCCGCCTCCTTTGGCCCCGGCTTACTCATTTGTTGTACTCCTCCTCGTTGAGGGGTAAGGGCCACAACTCCACAGAGACGACAGAGTCCCAAGGAAAGTACCACGACGGCCCGCCTATCCGCGAACAGTGAAAGTGGGTCGGCTCTGCAGAATGTAAATGAACATCCTCCTCGAGGACTTTATATGTGCCCTGTGTTTCACCTACGCCACCTGTGAAGTACTTAAGTCGTAATCGTTCCATTTAGAACTCCTTGTACTGGTCAGCCACCGGCCGGTATAACTCCTCGGCTGTTATCTCCACTTCGCGCCTGCATCTCATACAAGAGTAAACATGCGCTTCGGGAGTTGTGGGCTTTGCTGACTCTTCAAACACCAACATTCCCTTGCAATGCCAGCAAGTTGGGATCCATTGAGTTACCATTACGTATCCTTTCGTTGGTGTAACGGTTCCGTTACAATCTCCCATCTCTTTAATATAAGTGTTACCTCACCTTCACGTTGTGCTACCTCGGTCCATATCCGGTTAATCATACCGACATCCCGGCCTCTCTCATACGTCGGCCTTGTGAACTCCACTTCCAGTAAGGCTTTTAAGAGGGCCTCTATACGATCACAACGTGGGCAGGCTAGATCCTGCTCGGACATATGACCCCAGTCGTGCATACTGTTAGCGTTGTCCATGACGTGCTTGACATCCTCGGAACTGATCTCTATTTTCAAGGGCATTACGTATCCTTCCGTAGATCTATAAGGGTGACGCCGTGGAAGTTTCGCAACGCTTCTACCATCTTCTCGGCGAACGCTGCCTGCTCTTCTTCCGAAGCGATAATGACTGTTCCCTGCCCGCCGCAACAGGGGCAGCCCACCTCTTTGAGCCCGAGATAATTGAATACTTTACCCGTAACTTTGCAGTAGCTGCATAGCTCTATTCTTTCACCAGTCATTACGTAATCTCCTGAAACTCGTCCAGTAGCTGCCAGAGGCGGTTTCTGATCTGAAAGCCCTTCCCTTCGGTTAGGCCCTCACCACCCTCAGTAAACTTCACAGTGAGCAGCCAATGCCAAAACGAGTCCTCGCTTATGC
>SDBV01009818.1_pt1 | contig 12646 bp, 11 predicted proteins | sample 2277081 | NCBI WGS metagenome assembly SDBV01 (sample SAMN10402039, study PRJNA504765) | marine sediment metagenome | isolation source: marine sediment core GS10_PC15, 223 cmbsf | place: Arctic Ocean: Southern Knipovich Ridge | collected 2010
CCCGTGCTCTGTCGTTTGAAGACAGATGCAACGGTAAGAGCGGGAAGAATCTGCCAGCCCTGTCACCACACTGCGGCGGGGTACCTTTCAAAATTGAATCCGCGATTCCTTGGTAGGTTGCTCCTCGGCAGAGCCTGCCTCCGCTTCACCGGATATCGGTATTATGCTCCCATGACCCCGATTGGGTCAATATACTTTTGTTAGCCCATGCCCTAAAAAACCTCGTACGAAGCACGGAAATGTGAATGCAAGGCCACTTTCACCCATTAAATTGGGCGAAGAACCAATTCACCGTTACCTTCGTTTAATGTGCAATTAGGGTTTTCGGACAAAGCCTACCCGGTGTGCTTGGCCAGTGGCGAGATCCTGCTTGCCGGCTACCGGTGGGATCGCTCAACGAGCGATGCTGAAGCCCCTTACCGTCCGGTCACGGACGCTGGGTCGACCGGCAAGTGCTGGAATTGTCCGGCACAGGCAACGATGGCAACTACTGGCGGAGCGAGAATATTCCCTTTGAACCCGGCCGCCTTTACCACTTCCAGATACGAACTCGACGCACTGCGGGCACCGGCGGGGCGATCAGCGGGCCCGATTTCGCTGTTCGCGACGTGAAGCTTTCCCACCACTGGCAATGGTACGGGCACGTCTTGCATGCACCGGACCATGGGGGCCAAGACCACTTCCTCCGCTTCGGCCAGTGGCACGCTCAAGGCACGATCCAGTTCGGCGGCGTGCGACTGGACCCCGTCATTCCGGTCCACGCGAGAGTCGGCGGCTTGCTCCTCGGCCAAGACGAGAGCCTCCGGCACGGGCAGTACACTTTCAATGGTACGTTCACCCCCACAATCCAACCACATGAGGGAGGTCAACATGGCAACGATCTATGAATTCCGCGTATACAACCTGCATTCAGGTCAACTGGAAGCGTTCAAGAGGCGTTTTGGGTCCGCCAGCGTGCCGCTGTTCGCCAAGCACAAGGTCCTGGACGTGAACTTGCGCGGCATGTTTCTGTGTTGCCAAGCGGTGAGCGGCCGGATGTGAGAGAATCGCAACGACGGTGCGATCGTGAACATGTCGGCCCTGGCCGGCGGCAGTTTCGCCACGCTGGCCGGCGCGCACTACGCCGCCGCCAAAGCCCAAACCGCCGCAAGCGGCTGGGCTCACATATTCGTTGCTCATCCCATCTTTTCCAGCACCCCCAGCACGATTTTCGCCAATTTCGGCTCGGCCGCGGCGGCGGTCGCCAGGATCGTGTCGATATCGGCCGGCTGCAGCGCGTCGGGTAGGCACATGTCAGTGACGATCGATAGCCCCAGCACTCGCAGCCCGGCGTGAACGGCCACGATCACCTCGGGAACGGTCGACATTCCCACAACGTCGGCGCCGATCATGCGCAGGAAACGGTATTCCGCGCGGGTTTCAAGGTTCGGACCGGTGACGGCCACATAGACGCCCTTGTGCGCGGCGAAGTTTTCCTTGCGGGCGATGGCCAGCGATTGTTCGATCAGTTGGGCATCGTAGGGGCGGCACATATCCGGGAATCGCGGGCCCAGCGAATCGTCGTTGACGCCGAACAGGGGATTGCCGTTCATGAGGTTGATGTGGTCTTCGATGACCATGATGTCTCCGCCGGCGAATTGCGGATTCATGCCGCCGCAGGCGTTGGAGACGATCAACGTGTCGCACCCCATGGCCTTCATCACTCTGACCGGGAAAGTGATCTGCTGATACGAATACCCTTCGTAAGCGTGGAAGCGTCCCTCCATGGCCAGAAGCGGGACGCCGCAAAGCGTGCCGCAGACGAGTTGGCCGGTGTGACTGACGGCCGTGGAGCGGGGAAAATGCGGAATTGCCGTATAGTCGATGTTCGCCTCGGTGGCAATCTTCCCCGCCACCGATCCCAGGCCGGTGCCCAGAATTATGCCTACTTTTGGTTTGCCCGGCCAATGGTTGCGTATAACCTCGACCGCCTCTTCAATATGGTTGGATAGGTCGCGCAAGAATAGAATTCCTTTCCATGGGTTCGTGCCGATTCCCCAGAGTCTTAATCGTCCTCGAATTCGTCCTCGAACTCTTCGTCTTCGTCCGAATCTTCGTCCGAATCTTCGTCCATATCGTCTTCGAAATCGTCGTCGAAGTCTTCATCGAAATCGTCATCGAAATCGTCATCGAAGTCGTCGCCGCTCGTGCCGCCGCTCGTGCCGCCGCTGGCCGTAACATTATTTGCCGCAATGGGCGGCGTCACGCAGTCAGTGCTCGGCGGGCTGATAAGAGAGTTTTCTTCGGCTCCCAAAATAATGGCTGGGTCAATTTCTGCTATCATCGATAATCTCCTCGACTAATGAGTCAATCCGTACTGCTAAGATTCCCGTTTGGTAATAAACATGGAACTGTTTGTCAACATTAGTTGTTGGGCCAATTCTGGCCAAACAAGGAAATTTTGCCAAGACCGAGCAATGAAGGCAAGCGCTTTTTGGGCGAGTCGGGCAAAAAACAGACCGATCCAAAGGAAAAAATCCAAGAAATCAGCCTCTGGGGACATTCTCCATGCATTCTCGGATGCTTATAGTCCTTGAGTCTAGTGCTAACAGGTGGGATATCGGCGCAAAAAACAGGGCAGAGCCACTCAGGATGAATGGCCCTGCCCAAAACACGGGGTGAGAAAGCCAAAGTTGATGGATTTACGGTCATCATTACATGCACCGCTCATCCAAAAAAGTGTACAACAGATCCGGTCTCAGTAAAGAGGGTGATTTAGCGAAATTGAGCATATTAGGCTGTTTCGTTCGCCGCCAGATCGATTGTGCCGTTTGTGGCATTTTTTCACGCGGGAGACTAATCCGGCACTAGCTGCCGGCTTCGTCAGCCGTCGAGGTTTGCGCTATAATCGGCATCTGCGAACAGTCGGTATGGAACACCTCCACGGCCGGATCTACTCTGTGCCACCGTGAACCCACTTGTCCGCCGGCTTCCTGGACATTTGGTTGGTAGAATTGACCGGCCGCGGTGTCTATGCAGATCCCCGTGTTGGATTGCTGTTGCATTATTTGCTGCTGTATGGCATCGAGATAGCGGCTCGGTTCCGGGCTTTGGGGTTCGATCATTTGCCACTGCCGCAAGATCGGTTGGGCCTCGTCGATCTGGCCGTTTGCCAGCAGAGTGACGGCCAGCCAGCGGAGGCAGAGCGGCTCCCGGCACCCCGCCACGTGGGCGCTTTGCAGATGGCCCAAGGCCGCAAGCCACTGGCCCAAGGCGGCCTGCGAGGCACCGCGAATGGCAGACTCCAGCGCCGCTTTCGATTCGTCGTCCATCGGCAGGTCGTCGACCAATGGCAGAGCGTGATCGGCGTTTCCGGTTTTAACATACAGTTCTATCAGACGCCGTCGCAATCGCTCGGAGCCGGCGTGGCGTGCGACGGCATCTTGCAAAACACTTGCGGCCCGCTCGGTGTTCCCTTGAAGCTGCAGAGTGATCGCCCAACAGGCGGTGGCAATCTCGATAATTTCCGCAAGGTGCCAAACCTCAATGTTGATCTGGCCGTGTTCAACCGCGCTGGCAAACGCCCTGGCCGCCAGGTCGATTTGGTTTTGTGCTTGCAGGTAGTTGCCCAAGGCACAAAGCAGTTGGGCATCGAGCGGAAAGACGTCCAGGGCTTCCATGCAGATATCCATCTGCTTTTTGGGCGGATCGGCCTCGTGCGTGGTGAGAAGCCCGTAGTAGGCCCCCAGCATGTCGGCCGAACACTTTTTGGCGGTGGCGATACCGATGGCCTGGCGAAAGACGGCTCGGGCTTCTTCCTGACGGTCGAGGTTCGACAGCGCCTCGCCCTTGGCAATCAGCAGATGGGCCGATCGAGCGGCCGTGGGTTCGAGTTCGATCAGCCGCAGGTCGCGTTGTGCGTTGCGGATTTTTCTCGCCACGTCGTGCTGCCGGGCATGGCGGTGGATCATGGCTGGGGCGGTGCTGATTTCCAAGCCGGCCCGCTCGATTGCGGGCAGTACGGTTTCTCGAACCCGTCCTTCGAAACGAATTTCCGGGCGATTGGGCAACAGACGCGGTTGGGCGATCTGTTCGTGCGAGCCACCTTCGCCCTGGGGCGGCACGTCGATCAACACCAAGTATGCTTTGTCCGCTTCGGCTTCTCGCTCGACGTAAAGCCGTAGAAGCGGCGCCGATTCGCTCACCAGGCACTCGCCGGCGTCGAGCCACAAAATCCACTTGCCACGACATTCCGATAGCAGTCGGTTACGCGCGGCGGAAAAATCGTCGCTCCACTCGCATTGCACCACGCGGGCGCCGAATTGCTCGGCGATTTTGACGGTTTGATCGTTCGAGCCCGTATCGAGAACAACAATCTCGTCGGCGATAGCTCGCACACTCTGGATGCTCTGGGCAATCACATCAGCCTCGTTGCGGACGATCATTGCCACCGAAAGACAGAGATTTTGCTCATTTTCTCCAGTATTGGCCATCTTACCCTCCTTGGCAGGTTGGCGGCACCGACGGATTTTGATTATCAAACGCCAGAGTATAGCGGATGCCCCGGGGAAATAACAAACTCGCACGAAGTGTACCCAACTTTTCCGATAGCACAAAGGGCGATTTCAACTTACCTTGGCCGGTTTACAACCCAGTACATCTATTTCGCCTAACTGGTTGTGTGCTACAGTGTGCCCTTGGTGCTGGGGACTCCGCAGATGCGGTCGTCGGCCTGGATCGCCATCCGCAGCCCGCGGGCGGTTGCTTTGAACACGCCTTCGGCCAGGTGGTGGCTGTTGCGGCCGTAGTGGGCCGTGACGTGCAGGTTGGCGGCGACGTTTACGGAGAACGCCCGCCAGAAGTCGTCGACCAGTTCGCTGTCGAAATCGCCGATTTTTGGGGTCGAGAAGTCGACTTTGAAGACGAAGTAGGGCCGACCGCCCAGATCTACGGCCGAGGTTACGAGAACCTCGTCCATGGGCAGCGTGAAGTGGCCGTAGCGGCGGATTCCGGCCTTGTCGCCCAGCGCTTCGCGCATCGCCATGCCCAGGCAGATGCCCACGTCCTCGACCGTGTGGTGCTGATCGACGTGCAGATCGCCTGCGGCGCGGATATCAAGGTCGAAGGCCGCGTGTTTGGCCAGCAGCACGAGCATGTGGTCGAAGAAACCCACGCCGGTGGCGATGTTGGACTTTCCCGTGCCGTCGAGCAGCAGTTCAAGCTGGATGTCGGTTTCGGCCGTTTTTCGGTTGATTTTGGCGGTTCGTGTCATGGTTTGATATTATACCTCATAGCATGGCGCGAAGTTGGCCGAGACAGCGGTCGATTTGCTCGTCGGTGCCCACGGTGATGCGTAGCCCCTCGCCCCAGGCCGTGTAGTCCATGTATCTTACCAGGATCTTGCGGCGCCGTAACTCCTCGAAGATCGGCTCCAGCGGTTGCTCGGAACGGGTACACCAGGCGAAGTTTGCCTGCGAATCGAGCACCGAGAAGCCCAACTCCCGCATGCCTTCGATCAACCGCCCGCGGGTGGCGAGGATTTTCGTCCGATTTTCGGCCAGCCAATCCTGGTCGCCGATGGCGGCCGTGGCGGCGGCGATGGACAGCGCGTCGCAGTTATAGGAATCCTTGACCTTGGCCAACTGTTCGATCATTTGCGGCTGGGCCACGATGAAGCCGAACCGCAAGCCGGCCAGGGCATAAGACTTGCTCAGCGTCCGCAGGACCATGATCTTCTCGCATTGCCCCACCAGATCCAGGCAGTTGCCCTGGGCGAAGTCGGCATAAGCCTCGTCGAGCAGCAAGGGACATGGCAGCCGCCGGGCCAACTCGAGAATCCGCCGCGGCGGAATCACCGTCCCCGAGGGGCTGTTGGGGTTGGGCAAAAACACCAGACGTAGACCGTCGCCCGCTTGGCAAAAATCGTCGCCCAACGTCCAGTCTTCTTGGAAGTGAATCTCTTCGCTTCGGGCCCCTTGGATCGCGGCCAGCGTTTTGTAGAGGATGTAGCTGGGATAGGGCAGACGCAGCATTTGGCCCCGGCCGACCATGGCCCGGGTGACGATTGTGAGAATGTCGTCGCTGCCGTTGCCACACATAATCCAATCGCTGGGCACGCCCAACAGCACGGAAGCCCGGCGACGGAAGGGCTCGGCCATGGCGCTGGGGTAGCGTTGCAGATTCATACCCCGCGCATTGTCGTCGCCGCACTCGGCCACTTCCCGCACGGCCTGGGCAACGCGGGACGAAGCCGGGTAAGGGTTTTCGTTGGTATTTAGCTTGATAATCTCGCAACTGTCGGGCTGTTCGCCGGGTACGTAGCCGCGGAGGGCCTCTATTTCGGGTCGAAAATAGCCCATTATTGCCTCCTCCGTATTTCAACGCTTTCGCGATGGGCCGTGAGACCTTCCTTGCTGGCCACTACCCGCACGTCGTCGGCCATGTCCGTCATTCCCTCTTGTGAGAAGTGCAAGATGCTGTTGCTGCGGAGGAAATCGTTTGCCGAAAGTCCGCTGGCGAAACGGGCCGTTCCGCTTGTGGGCAAAACATGCGACGGTCCAGCGGCATAATCGCCCAAGGCCACGGGCGTATAATTGCCCAGGAACATGGCCCCGGCATGACGGATCCGCTCGGCCATGGCCTCGCAGTTTTCGGTGGCGATGTGCAGGTGCTCGGGGGCGATCTGGTCGGTCAGTTCACAGGCCTCGTGGGCATCTTTGGCCAGGATTACGGCCCCGAAATCTTCGAGGCTTTGGCGAACGAGTTGGCCGCGTTCGACTTGTGACAATCGCGTGGCGATTTCTTCCACGACCGCGTCCAGCACTTCTTGGTCCCAGCCGATGAGGATGCTGGCGCCGGGCGAGTGTTCGGCCTGGGCCATGATGTCGTAGGCCGTGTAGTCGGCTCGGGTGGAACCGTCGACGATAATAACCACCTCGCTGGGGCCGGCGATGGAGTCGATGTCGACCTCGCCGTAGACGTGCCGCTTGGCCAGGGCCACGAAGAGGTTGCCCGGGCCCACGATCTTGTCCACCCGCGGCACGCCCTCGACGCCGTAGGCCATGGCCGCCACGGCCTGGGCGCCGCCCATGCGATAGACCTCGGTGATGCCAAGCTCGCGGCAGGTTGCCAGCAGATCGACGTTGTAGGAGCCGAACTTGGTGGGTGGGGCCACAACCGCAAGCTCCTTGACGCCCGCCACCTGGGCCGGAACGGCCGTCATCAGCACCGTCGAGGGATAGGCCGCCGCGCCGCCGGGTACACATATACCCACCCGATCGAGCGGTAGGTATCGTTGCCGCAGGTATCCGCCGGGCCGCTCTTGGCGAACGTCTTTGTGCAGGATGGCCTCTTGAAACTCTTCGATGCGGTCGCGGATGCTACGCACGGCAGTGAGCAAATGCGGATCGGCCGCCCGGTGTGCCTCGTCGAGTTCTTGCCGCGTGACGCGAAGCGTCTGGGGCGTAAGTTCCGCCTTGTCGATGCGGGCACAATAGTCCAAAACGGCTTCCAGGCCCTTTTGTGCCACGTCCGCACAGATCCGCTGGACAACGCCGGCCGGGGAAAGAGCCTCGCCGAAAATCTCCATCGTGCGACGCCGGCCTTCCTGGCTGACCACGTTTCCCCCCGGGCCGAGCCGCTGGCGCAGCTCGCGCATGGCCGCGCGGATGTCGTCGCGGCGACTGTCGATTCGCAGGATATTGAGTTGTGATTTCGGTCGATTCATCGGCAAAACTCGCTGCGCGGGTGGCAGCCTCTAGGCAAAGTATGACACTGGATCCGTTGGTGCGTCGCGGACGCACCCTACAAAACTAGTCGACTTGAAAAGATGACATACAATAAGGTCCATTTTGTTCCGTCTGGGGCTCGGGCGGAAGGGGTATACGTCTTTGCTAGTCACGCGGGGGGGTGCGGCTGCATGCAACGCTATGGCTCGCCCCCCGCTCGTGTCTGGCTTGTGGCCCACTTTCTGCTATTATTTGAAAAGGGAGAGTGCCAATTGCACCGATCAAAAAAATATCGTGGACGTGAGTATATAATGTTTTTGCCGTGCCAGAACCATCGCGGCAGGCAAGTTCCCGAGGCAAGCCAATGGATAAGAGTAAACCGCCGTTTGTAAAGCGTGTAGTCCTGAAGAATTTCAAAAGCTTCAAACATTGCGACGTGGAGCTTGGACCGCTGACGATATTGGTCGGCCCGAATGGGTCGGGGAAGAGTAATTTTCTGGATGCGTTGGATTTTGTGTCGAATTTTCTTCGCGGTTCGATGCAGGAAAGGTCAAACGCCCGGCAGTTGTTGTCATCTCCAGTTTACCTGGGCGAAGGCGATGCAATAGGATTTTCCATTGAACTGACATTAGTTCTGCCGGACGGAAGGTTAGCGTATTATGGGCTTCGCATTGCCACCGATCCCTGCGAATACGGCGATCTTAATTTTGCCGAAGAGAACTGCCGAATTGAGAAAGGCGATTCTACCGACGCCGAATATCGGGTTGAGCACGGCAAAGTCGTCTCGCACAGTTTCGAGCTTGTACCGTCACTTTCGCCCGGTCGTCCTTATCTAACGGTGGTTTCGGGATACCCAGATTTCCGTCTGCTGTATGAGTCGCTTTCCGGCATGAGGTTTTACGATATCATTCCGAACGAAGTTCGGGAATTGCCGTCGATATGCGATCTTTCCGTTCTCTCGTCCAACGGGTTTGGAATGAGCATATCTCTCAACTACATGTCGAAACACCATCCCGATATTATCGACAGGATCACGGAATATCTCCGTGCGTTTGTACCCAGTTTCAAAAGAATCATTCTCAACAGTTTAGTGGTTTCCGGTAAGAATGCGAATACGGATTCCTCAAAGCAGTACAATCTTCTCGCCTTTGAGTTTGCCGCTAAATATGGACCTCTCACTTTACCTCCCGAATGCATCTCTGACGGCACACTACGTGCTCTTGGCATCCTTACCGCCCTTTATCAATGCCTTCTTCGTCCGGATAACTATCCCATCCCACTGGTCGCCATCGAAGAACCGGAAACCTCGCTCCATCCCGCGGCCGTTGCGGTTTTGATGGATGCCATGCACGAGGCTTCGGGTTTCACACAGGTTATTGCCACCACGCAAAGCCCTGAACTGCTCGATAATCTCGATCTCGAATCCGATGTCCTTCTCATCACCGACATGGGCGATGAAGGGACGGTGATTACTCCGGTGGATGAAGCCAGCCGTTCTATTGTGCGAGACGGACTTTTTACGCCAGGTGAATTACTGAAACAGTCTCAACTTATGCCACAAAACAACAGCACGATTTCTGTTCAAGATTCGATGTAATTTGTCCCCAGACTGCCCATGTCGCTAATTCAAAACACCCTTAATCTAGGCTGTATTGTCGAAGGTCATGGTGATGTCAAGGCGGTTCCCGTCCTTGTTCGTCGCATTCAGCAAGAGTTGGCCCCGAGCGTGAATCTGATTATCCGACAACCTTTCCGTCTCCCGCGGACAAAACTCGATAAGCCGGATAAGCTTAAGAATGCATTGAACAGCCTGGCAAAATATCTGCCTCCTCCCAGGGCTATTTTGATTCTCGTCGATGCTGACAAGGATTGCCCCGCCACACTCGGGCCTGAACTTGTCAAGCAAGCACAAAAAGCGAGGTCTGACATTCAAATAGGCATCGTATTGGCTAAACACGAGTTCGAATCGTGGTTTCTGGCAGCCGCGTCCTCAATTGCCGGACGCAGGGGCTTAAGGCCGGAACTTCCGGAAATATCCGACCCCGAGGCAATTCGCGGCGCAAAGGAGTGGCTCGGCAAAAACATGCCGCCTTCGACAAAATACAAGGAAACTGTCGACCAAGCTTCACTTGCCGCCGTTTTTGATCTTGAACTTGCCCAAAAGCACTCCCCCTCTTTCGATAAATGCCGTCGGGAGATCGAGCGGCTGCTTAAAACGGCTGGTTCGTCTCCTGCTCTATAGTCGGGTGGTTTTCCCTCGCCAAATGAGTGACTTTTTTGTCTGGGTAGGCTAGAATGATAGGTGAGGCGGGCCGTGTGTTTTCATGTATCGGTCCCAAAAATCACTCTTTTTGGAACAGAGAGCGTGTTTTCTATTACTTGCACAACGTGCCATGCGCGGCTGAAGGTGCGGGACGAATCTACTATGGGGTCGATTCTGCCTTGCCCTAAATGCGGAAGTTTTGTGGAAATTGTACGCACTGACGCAAAGCCAAGCGGCGAGACGCCGGGGCAGGAGGCACAACCCCTACAAGCTCCGCCGCCGGTAGCGGCTCCTGCGACCGACGATGAAAAAACGTTGAAAGCGGCAGCGATCACTGCCGCCGCGGTTGTACCTCCTCCGGTTGCCGAAACACTGGCTGACAAGCAGCCAGTGCCACCCGCCGATACAGCCGGCGGAATGCCAAGCTGGACTTCGCCCACCGAGTTGATGTGGCGAAAGTGGCTGATTTTGATCGGCTCGCCTGTTGCCGGGTTGGTGCTGATGGTCGCTCTGATGTCGGTTTTCTTTCCCACCGACGCCACGACGCCCGGGCAGAAAACTTCGCCGGCTACCGACGCGGCACTCACCAGGGACGAAACTGTCTCGCATGAAACCGCCTCGGACCAGTCGCACGACAATGCCAAAACCGTTCGAAACTATCTCAAAACAGGAGTATTGCCCTATGAAACCCGCGTTGTTCTGAGCCTGACTCCGGCCGAGCTCGCGGGTCAATCGGGAGTGCAGCGGTTGCTGAGTGCCGCCGGCCCGCTATGGACGGCGGCCATGGCTCCGGCAATCGAAGGACTGGGGCTCGATCTTGGCCAGATCGCTCGCGTGACGCTGTGTGCAACCGATGCCCGTGCAATGTCGGAAGACGTGGCCGCCGCGACTCGCAGCGTGATCGTCATAGAGCTTGAACCGCACGTTGATTTGGACGCCCTCGCCGAGAAAGGGCAAATCGACTCGGCCGCCTGGGGGCATCCCTTCGAGGTTTGGCCCCGGACGAGGACCATCGTCACCGGCCCGGCGGAACTTATTCGAGAGATCGCGACCCGCAGCGCCACGAATCTCGCCAGTCGTCCCCTGTCGCGGCTGCTGGAAAGCATAAATACCGAGGCCAATCTTATTGTTCTGGCCGATGTCTCCGCGACCGCTGCACAGCGATACGTGCAGCGGGCGAAAATGTTGCTGGACATCTGGCGGGACGGTCGGCAGGCCTGGCAAACAATTTGCGAGTTGCCCACCGGGGTGGGTGTAACGTTGCGATGGCCGGCGGGCATCGAGGCCCACGTGGCACTGGTATGTGCCGACAAAACCGACGCCCAGCGGCTCGATGCGGCGTTGGCCACATTGATTCCGGCCGCCAGAACGGCTCTGGCGGCTCGCATTAAACGCCTGGGCCAAGAGGTCGGTTGGGGCCAGGTGCAACCGCTGTGGGCTGATCGTTACGAGACGTTCTTGAAACATGCCCTCAGTGCGATTCGGCCCCTTCGTCGCGATGTTGTCGACGACGTGCTTTGGCTACGTTCGGGTTGGGACAACGACCCGGTGAGCACGGCTCTTACGTCGTTGGACGCCGTGGGGCCGGTCAAGACGGATTGGTTGGCTGCCGCCGGGGATTGCGATCGAGGCAACCAGCAAAAGATCCTCAGCGGGCTCGACGATTACCGTCGCGCCGAAGGGAGCTATCCGGCCGGGGCGGTGGGCGGGGCGCTACTTCCGCCCCAAACCCGTCTGAGCTGGCTGGCTTCGTTGTTGCCCTATCAAGAGCGGCGCGATTGGCACCGTCGCTTGCAGTTCGGCTATCCTTGGAACAGCGAGCAGAACACGCCCGTCACCACGCGGCCGCTGGCCACGGTCGTTAATCCCGCCCTGGGCGCTAGCAAGACCGACGACGGTTTTCCGGTGACGCACTATGTGGGCGTGGCCGGATTGGGCAAAGACGCCGGCGGCCTTAGCCGCAGCGACCCCAAGGCGGGCGTGTTCGGCTTCGGGCGAACGGTGAGGCGGCAAGATATTGCCGACGGCGCGAGCAACACCATCGCCGTGCTGGGCGTCTGCGACGACTTGGGGCCCTGGTCGGCCGGCGGTCATGCCACCGTGCGGGGCTTGAGCGAGCGTCCATACATAAACGGCCCCGATGGTTTCGGCAGCGGGCAGCCCCAGGGAATGCTGGCCGGCATGGCCGATGGTTCCACGCGTTTCATATCGAAGGACATCGACCCGCGAGTTTTGGAGCAGATGGTCACAACCCACGGCGGAGACGGCAGTGCAGCGTCGACGGTCGCCGCGGCAAAACGGCCCGCCGCCATGTCGTCGGCCGTCAAGGCGCGACTTCAGGCTCGCATCGCACGCATCGAATTCAGCGATATCCCGCTAGCCGAGGTCATCGGTTTTGTGGAAGAGTTCACGGCCCTTAGAATCGCGTTCGACGCCCCCGCCATGGAGCGTCTGGGGATTTCGCCTGGGGCGCCGGTCACGGTCGATCTTTCCGCCGCCAGCGTGGCTGAAATTCTCGCAGCGGTGCTGGCCCCCCGGGGGCTTGAATGCGTCGAGCGCGAGGGACGATTGTTGATTACGGGGCAACGATAACGATTTTTTTTAGAATTACCCTTGCCAGGAGGCGGTTTTGCGGTATATAGTAGAGTTATGGGAGCTTGCTTGAAGTCTCCCCAAA
>SDBV01009819.1_pt1 | contig 12642 bp, 11 predicted proteins | sample 2277081 | NCBI WGS metagenome assembly SDBV01 (sample SAMN10402039, study PRJNA504765) | marine sediment metagenome | isolation source: marine sediment core GS10_PC15, 223 cmbsf | place: Arctic Ocean: Southern Knipovich Ridge | collected 2010
TCCTTGACCCCAACCATAAGAAGGGGGTTCCGATGACGATGCTGCAGGCTTCACTTCATGTTGCGGACCGGTCAGTCGCTCACCCGCCCTCAAAGACAGGCTTTGTCACTCCGCTTCGACCACCGACGTTTCCCTCCGAAGCCGGGAGATAGCTACCAGGGTGCCTTGGCACCTCCCCAGACCGGACTCTCACCGGCTGGCTACCACAAGCTTGTCGTTCGGTTACGTCATCATGAGCCTCCTCAGACTCGATGCGCCCGAACTGCTGGACGCACGCCCGATAATCGGAACTACCGAGAAGCCGCGACCGCCCGGTATTACCCGATCGTAATAACAGGTCGGTGGGCGTCGATAGCGCCCAGGCCGACCTCCACTCGAGTATGATCAAGCGGTCCAGGCAGCCATCTCGCCCGCTGCTGAGGAGAGCCCCCCACCCCCGCAGTCGGTTATCCGGCAATACAAGCCGCGGTCTCTAGCTTGAAGAAGAATATCAATAAGTCTCTTCTCCACGATGGGGTTGCCAATCTGAACCGAGCTAAATGAAACTTTGTTTGACTCCTCAGTAAGCTGTTCTGAAGCAAAGGTCACACCATGTATTCCATCGCGCCCGGTTCTGCCGCCAACCAATACCACTAAATCACCCGCCTGTTGCTGACCTCTCTGAGCAAGGTCCTTTGGCAACAGTCCTAGTGTTCCACAGTAGACAAGCGGATTAGCCACATATCGTTCATCAAAGAGTATGGCACCATTAAGGGTAGGAATCCCCAGGCGATTGGCATAATCAGCCACCCCCGCCCGAACCCCCTTAAAAACGCGACGCGGGTGTAAAACTCCTCCGGGTAGTTTCTCATAGGAAAAATCAGGGGGGCCAAAACAAAACACATCGGTGTTCATAATTGGCTTAGCCCCTAACCCGGTGCCAAGGGGGTCACGCACCACCCCACCTATCCCAGTTGAAGCTCCTCCATACGGCTCAACTGCCGAGGGATGATTATGGGTCTCAACTTTAAAACACAGTGCCCAGCGACCGTCAAAATCAATCACCCCAGCATTATCCACAAAAACGGAAAGGCACCATGGTTTCCTTAGCTCCTCAGTAGCCTTCATAATAGTGCTCTTGAGCAAGTTATCTATGGTTATCCCGTCAAACTTGATTCTGCCCTTAAATGTTTTGTGCACACAGTGCTCAGACCAGGTTTGTGCCAGTGTCTCAAGCTCGACATCGGTGGGGTTTCGCCCTTGCTCGCGATAGTAGGCAATAATAGCCTTGAGTTCATCCTCGGTAAACCCAAATTGTTGCCTCACTTTCCGAAACTCGGCTCTGTCTGCCTTCAGGATGTCTACATGGTTTAATCTGAAGGTATATTTTGGGGTTTCCGGAAAAATGAATGATTCTGGCTCGATAATGTGCTGGATAATCGGGTTTACCAGCAATCTATTGCATATGGTTTCTAGCTGATAATCATTTAGTTGCCCTTCAATAAGGTACCGTTTTGCCGTTTTAACTGCCCTGACACCATCTACCTCCAAATCCCTGACCGCTTTCATGATAGTGTCCTCAACGGGGTCAGTGACACCAGCATTGTAAGCGACCTCAATAATGTGGGGGGTGGTGCCAACTTCGCCCTTGTCTCGTGGACTTTGTCCCCGCTGATACTCCTGAGTCACCGGGTCAGCCAGAAGGCTTTGGCAAATCAGGTCTAGCTTATCAGGTGTCAAATCCGCATCCAGCCAGTATATGTCCACTACACGAGCATTGGAGACCGTCGTTATTCCCAGGTCGTGTATATCCTTAACCAGACCAAGCCCTCTGGCATCCGGTAGGTGACTCTTCAGGCGAACTTCTACTCTATGCATTGAATTACACCTTTACGCGAATTAAGGAATTAGTAAGAGGGGCATCAGCCCCTCTAAAAAGTTATCTTTCCCGTTTGCCTTTAATAAGAGATAGAGCAATTTATGAAGTCAGCAACTCAGTTACTACCTCATTTATCTCTCGCCCGTCGGCTTTGCCTTTAAGCTGGGCGATAAGCCTGGGCATAACCTTGTTCTTGTCGCGGGGTCCCTCTGCCCCCGTCTCCTCAATAACTCGGCGAGCCTTGGCTATAATCTCCTCCCGACTCATCTGCTGGGGTAAATACTCTTTTAGGATAGCTAGCTCAGCCTCCTCTTGAGCTACCAAGTCCTGGCGGTTTCCTGATTTAAAGGCTTCAATGCTCTCTTGACGTTGCCTCGCCTCCTTGGCGATAATGCCAAGAATATCGGCATCATCTAAAGTAGCTTGCCGAGTGATTTCCATATTGTTAATTGCCGCCATCACCAGTCGGATAACCGAGCGTCTTCCCTTATCCCCACTCTTCATTGCTTGCCTAAGGTCACCCGTTAGCTTTTGCTTTAAGCTTGATTCCACTTTGACTCACAATAAGTAATATTTATTATTTTCCTGCTGCTCTAGCACTCTTGCGTTTCTTAGCCGCTCCCTTGCGCTTACGCTTAATGCTAGGCTTCTCGTAGTATTCTCGGCGGCGTACCTCAGACAGAATGCCGTTCTGCTGTACCCTTTTGTTGAACCGCCGGAGCAAACTCTCAAAGTTCTCATTATCACCGGCTACTATGTCAGCCACATGGCATCAGCCTCCTTCTCATATACCGCAATGCTTTCTTTCCTGTAGTCATATTTTAGTCATCTTAAGCTGCTGTGTCAAGAGATATGAAGCAGTTAACTTATCCTAAAAGTGATGCCTCATTCCCCCCTTTCTTACCGGACTTACTCAAAAACAAAGTAAGCAAGAGGGCTATAAGACTCGTTACAGCAAATGCCCCAAAAGCCAAACTATAACTGTTGGTAACATCAAATATGCGGCCAGTTAACACCGGTCCGAGGCTACCCCCAAACATTGCCCCAAAGGTGATAACCCCAAATATCGTGCCATGAGATTTCAAGCCAAATAATTCTGCCGTTATTGATGGCATTAAGGCTAATATACTGCCAAAGGCGAAGCCAAATATCACGGCAAACACGAAAACCATCCAGATGGTCGTGGCTACCAATAACCAAAGCATCGCCACGACTATCAGGCCAAAGTCAATAATAATCGCTAGCTTCCCTCCGATTTTATCAGAAATGCTCCCCATTATTAGCTTACCAAGAATAGCACCTATTGAAAGAGCCGCCAGTATATTGGCTGCCACTATTGCTGAAAACCCAATATCTGTAGCATGCGGAGCCAAATGAATAATTATACTGAACGAACAGAACTCAAAAAGTAAATATACTATCATGAGTATCCAGAACTGCCATACACGGCATGCTTCTACCAAGGTAAAACCCTGCCTCCCAGATATAGTCTTGTTTTCTCCTTTCATCGAGTTTTTATACTCATCATTACCTGTTTCTCTAGCTATTTGCTTCCTCCCATATGGTAACAACCCTATATCCTCTGGACTACGCCTCATAAACTGCGCGGCTAACACGGTAACAACTAGAATGACAATGCCAATGACGATATATGCCATCCGCCAATCATAGGTAAATATGAGCCACCCAGCCGCTGGAGCCATAATCAACAGCCCAGCGTTATCCCCGGCAGTAACAATGCCTGTAGCTAGGCCTCTCTTCTCGTCAAACCACCTGGTGATAGTCGAAACCTGTGGAATCCAGGCCCCGCTCATACCTATCCCGACCAGAACACCATAGAATAGATATAACTCCCAAGCTTCGCTAATCCGTGACATTAATATGAAGCCAGCAGCTAGAAAGAGGCCGCAAGTGGTGACTACTATTCTAGGCCCGTATTTATCAGTTAGTCTTCCCGAAATAATGCCGAATACACCGTGTGTCAGTATAGAGAGGGAGAAAGCACCTGCGGTCATCGCTCTAGTCCAGCCAAACTCAGCTGCTACTGGCTTAAAAAACACTCCAAAGGTCAAGAACGTGCCATACATCGCCATTATCGTGGTGAAGGCGGCGATAACTACTATCCACCCATAAAAAAGTTTTGGAGCTCGGGCGTCTTTCAAGGCTGAGCCTCCTCATTTTCGGGGTTATGATGCATGGTAGTAAAGGGAGTTATGGAATAGCCAGCGGTAGACAGATTGCACCCTCCTTGGCTTCGCCACATAGCTCGGCTTTGCCTTGGAAATATAAAAAGGCAGTATAAGCAGCTATCGCCGCATCACACAAATCGTGATTAAAGCCATCTATATTGGGAGCGATGTTGGGCAACAATCGGCTAATATGATGCTTCAAAAATGCCAGGCCAACCTGTGTTGTCTTTTTAGGAATATTCCCTCCAAAAAGTCTAACTTTACTGGCGTAGGGGTAGACCTCAAGAACCTTACAACCCATAGATTCAAGCTCGGTTTTGAGTCTGATGCCCCGATAAATTAGTTCTTTAATAAAGGTTTTTTTGGTTGTGGGGAATACATGGATACCTTGCTTTCTCAATTCCCGCTCACAACTCCGGCTCTTACCGCCAGCCATCGGCTGGCAAGAACAATTTTCCTCCAGGCAGCACAGCCCTTTGGGTAGGCTAAGTGGGGCATCAATAGCTACTAACTCACACTGATGGTTACTTGCAATTCCCAGGATAGCTGAATCCTGATGCAGAAAACCAGAGTATATGAGGTGAAGCCCTCTATCTAATCCTAGGTAAGCGCTAGGTTTAGCGCCAGTTGAGGTGAGGTCAATACCCAAAAAATCAGCCCTAATGTCCAATCTTCTTTAGTATCTCAGGAGCTACAGCCGCCCCAGAAGCGATGCTTCGGCATAGCTCTAAGGCGGTAAAGATGCCCGCTGGACCGTTCCCTACAATAATAACATCATATTTTTTAATCATCTTACTTCAGTGTTGAAATTGTATACTCCATAACTTCAGCCGTCAAGAAATAATGAAGTTAATAGACATGAACAATCTCTCTAAAGCTATCTCCATGCTGATAAGATTTTAACAAAATTTTGACGAGATTTTAACGCTATTTTTATGGGTTATTAATCCCCGGTACTCTAAAATATAAAGTAGAGGATAGATAACTTGAGAGCCAAAACTGGGAATCAAGAAATGAGGGGTGAATTAAGAGGATGAGGTTAATGAATCTTATAATTCTCTATTGCCAATTGGCGTAATTTGCTATTGACATTTGCCATTTGGCGAATTATAATATAAGGTAGATATTATGAATGATAGTAACAGGAATCATTTAGGCGAAATAATCAGGCAACAAAGGGTTAGGGTGCCGTTGACTCAGCGGGAGCTCTCTAGCATGTCAGGTGTGTCTCCATCACACCTTGGCCGCATAGAGAGAGGAGAGCGTTTCCCCTCAGCTTCAGTTCTGCGAAAAATTGCCAAGCCTTTGGGCTTTGAGGAGGATGAGCTGTTTACTTTAGCTGGCTACCTGTCCCCCCTGTCTCCTAGCGTGGCTGAGAGTCGCGTAAGCTATAATGAGAGGGGGCTTGACCCTTATGTAGCCAGGGTGTTGGCGCAAGAGCCTGTCGAGGTGCAACGCGCTGTCATTGGAATTCTCACCATCTTAAAGAGCCTTGCCAAGAGCGGGGGCTAAGAGGAATTGCAAACCGTGCGGTTGGGCACTGCTCACCCCCTAAGCAAGGAAAAAATTATCAACTAGAGCTTAAGTGGTAGGGTGATCTGTAGTCTACGTCACCCAAGTTCTAACCTTTACCAGAGTTTAACCACTGGGAAATTACAGGTTTTTCAGTGGTCTTTTTATTGAAATCCCCCTTGATAAGTTAGCACAGTGAGAGTATAGTTTTAGATGTATTAGTGGATGAAGAAAGATTTGAAGCTATCTATTGAGCCCAGAGCGGCACTATTATTGACCGAGGTAAATAATCTTCTCACCAAACAGGGCATAAAGTCGTATCTTGTTGGGGGGTTTGTGCGTGATGTACTGCTGGGAAAAGATACGATTGATATTGATATTGCCGTAGCGGCAGATGCGCTGGAGATTGCTCCTAAGGTAGCTACGGCTCTTGGCGGCAGGTATGTCCAGCTGGATGAGGTAAATAGGGTGGGCAGGGTGGTTCTGGTTAATGCGGGAGCAGCCTCAGTGAGGGGGCGGTGGGATCTTGATTTCTCCACCTTTAAGGGCAGCATTGAGCAGGATCTGAAACGGCGTGATTTCACTATAGATGCTATGGCAGTTGACCTTGGGCAGGTTGTTTGTCAACCTCACCCCCTCATAGACCCCTTTGGTGGCTGTAATGACCTTCACCGAGGTGTGCTTCGGGCGGTTACCGAAACGGTTTTTGAATCAGATGCAGCCCGCTTACTACGGGCAGTACGTTTGGCTGCCGAGCTTGGCTTTAGTATTGACCACCAGACCGAGTCTCTAATTCGGCGTTACTGTCATCTCCTAGCTAATGTAGCTGGTGAACGGGTAAGGGAAGAGCTACTTCGGCTACTGGCTATTCCTCAAGCGGGACAATTTTTATACTACCTTGATAAGTTGGGTTTATTGGTAGCAGTGATTCCAGAGCTGGCTCAGATAAAGGAGGTCAAGCAGCCCAAGGAGCACTTCTGGAATGTTTTCGACCATTCAATGCGAACCGTGACAGCGGCTGAGTTCTTACTCCGCGAGGGAGCTTGGGAGGGTACCGAGAATGATGAGATATTAGCGGTTGTCCCGTGGACAGAGGTGCTGAGTCAGCACTTTGACCTGGAGGTTAGTAGCGGTAGCACCAGGAGGTCATTACTCAAGCTGGCGGCTCTTCTTCATGATATTGCCAAACCCCAGACTAAGGCTATTGATGCTCAAGGTCGGATGCGTTTTTTGGAGCATGCTAAGGAAGGGGCAACAATAGCAGTTAATATTCTGGAAAGGCTAAGATTTAGTGCTAAAGAAGTAAAGCTGGTGGAAATTATGGTGAGGCATCACCTCAGGCCGGGGCAGATGAGTCATGATGCACTCCCCTCTCATCGGGCTATCTATCGTTACTTCCGTGATACCGGGGAGGCGGGCATTGACATACTTTTCTTAAGCCTGGCTGACCACCTGGCTACTAGAGGTCCGCAGTTAAATATGGCTCAGTGGCAAGAGCATGCCCGAATAGTGGAGTATGTATTGGCTCAGCGTTTTGAGCAGGAGAGTCAAGTTCTTCCCCCGAAGCTGGTTGATGGGCATGATTTAATCGATATTTTTGGTATGAGCCCAGGACCCAAAATTGGAGAACTTCTGGAGGCAGTGCGTGAGGCACAAGCAGCGGGGGAACTGACCACCAGGCAGGAGGCTCTATCTTATATCCGTGAGCGTTTATCAAGCGTGTGAGTAGCTATGACTAGAAAAAATATACTGACTCTTATAATAATATTAGCTCTTTTTGCCTTTGCCATCAGTGCTCTTACTTTCCCGATGCTTGGCCGGGAGGCAATGCGGCTGGGTCTTGATTTGCAGGGTGGCATCCATATGGTTTATCAGGCTGACCTATCCTCGGTAGAGCCAGGCACGGAGGCCGAAGCCATTAATGGCGCCATCGCCGTTATTGAGAAAAGAATCAATGTTTTAGGGGTAACTGAGCCGGTTATTCAGAAGCAAGGTGAAGACCGCATATTGGTTGAGCTACCTGGTATCAGTGAGGCTGAGAAGGCAAAGAAGCTCATTGGACAAACGACGCTACTCGAGTTTGGTGAACTGGTAATTGGGGAAGGAGAAGAGGCGAAGTGGGAAAATGAGCTTGGTAGGTGGAAACCAGCTACGGCAGTAATTAATGGGCAGGAGAAGGAACTGACCAGTGCTTACTTTAAGGAAAATGCCTATGTAGATCGGGATAACCTAGGCAGAATACTGCTAATTTTTGAATGGAATGAGGAGGGAAGTAAGCTATCTGAGGAAATTACCGGCCGCCTTATTAATAAGCCTTTGGGCATTTTTCTGGGCGATGAGGCTTTGTTAGGGGAGGATGAACGGCCCATTGCTCCTATTATTCGTTCCAAGATTACAGACCGGGGCCAGATTGATGGATTAAGCTTAAACGAGGCTATGGAATTGTCTACACTGCTTAATGCTGGTCGCATCCCGGTTCCCTTAACTCCTATCTATGACCAGACAGTATCCCCGATACTGGGCGCCGATTTCATTGATAAGAGTATTAAGGCGGGAATAATCGGCATAATATTGGTTATGTTATTTATAATGGTGTATTACCGCCTATCTGGTGTTTTAGCCTGCCTGTCTTTAATTTTCTATGGGGCGTTGGTATTGGCGATATTCAAGTTATGGCCAGTTACTTTGACACTGGCTGGACTGGGTGGTTTTATCCTGTCCATAGGTATGGCGGTAGATGCCAACGTGCTTATCTTTGAGCGGATGAAGGAGGAAATTAGAACCGGACGGACATTAGGGGCAGCTATTGAGGCTGGCTTTAATCGGGCATGGACGGCTATCCGGGATAGCAATGTAACTACAATTATTGTCTGCATCATTCTATTTTGGGTGGGTAATAGTATCGTCGGCGGCGCCCCGGTAAAGGGCTTCGCCGTGACCCTGCTTATCGGTGTGCTGGCGAGCATGTTCACGGCGATAGTGGTTACCCGGACGTTACTGCGGCTTTTTGTCGGCAGTCGTCTGGCAAAGAGGACTTCGCTGTTTAGCGTCAGCGTGAGGAAAAGCGATGTTTGATATTATCGGTAAAAGATTTCGGTTCCTTCTCATTTCCGGGGTAGTCATCCTGATTAGCATTATTTCCTTGCTGACCTTTGGTCTCAAATCAGGGATTGAATTTAGTAGTGGCTCTATGCTGACCGTGGACTTTGAGCAAGAGGTAGAACAGGGTCAACTAAAGCAGGCATTGGTTGATTTGGGCTACTCTGATGTTATCATCCAGCGTACCGGTGCCGGAGATTTCATTGTCCGCACCCGTGAACTGAGTAGTGAAGATAAGGCACAACTGGAGGAGGCGTTAGAGTCCAGATTTGGCCGTCTCACCGAGCCCGAGTTCTCTTCGGTTTCACCGATGATAGCCGCAGAGACGGCACGGACTGCAGCCATCGCCGTAGCTGTGGCTGCACTGGGCATACTCCTCTATGTTACCTGGGCATTTCGCCGTATGCCCAAGCCCTTCCACTATGGCACCTGCGCCGTGATTGCTTTGACACATGATGCTCTGGTGGCATTAGGGGTCTTCTCTATTATTGGCGCCATATTAAACTGGCAGATTAATTTAATGTTCATTACCGGCATCCTGGCGGTTATTGGTTATAGTGTGAATAATACGGTGGTTGTCTTTGATAGAATACGTGAGAATCTGAAACAGGGTGTAAGCTCCGATTTTGAGGTTGTAGTTAATAACAGTCTGGTTGAGACTCTGGGGCGTTCCCTGAATACCAGCCTGACCACGCTTTTTGTGGTATTGGCTCTGCTAATCTTTGTCGGGGCATCAATTCAGAATTTCGCTATAGTCCTATTGGTTGGTATCATTGCCGGAACTTTTAGCTCAGTTTGTATTGCCCCCTCGCTACTGGTAATCTGGGAGAGGGGTGAGTGGGGTAGGCTCATTCAGTGGCTACCTGTGGTCAAGGGTAGGAGCAGGTGATATTTTACGAGATTAAGGCAGGTTGTGCGTTTCTTTTATTCTCTTAAGGAGCCACTGAATATCGGGTGTCTCAAATCTACGTGGTGATTGCCCTAGAGAGTCCTCAATATCGGTGTTACCTAGAAGGACATCAAAGGTGGCTTTTACTGAGGTAGTAAGTGCCGGGAGATTGTAGCCACCCTCCAGACTCAGAACCAAGTGACTATTACATAGTTCATCGGCTAATCCCTTGATAATTCTTACCATTTGGCTAAAGCCAGTGGTGCTTACCTGCATCAGCGCTAGTTCATCAGCCCAGTGAGCGTCATAGCCAGCGGAGACCATAATAAGCTGTGGCTTAAAGCGCCTAGCAGCAGGGGCGATAATTTGCTCAAAGGCCGCTAGATATTCGGTATCACCACTGCCAGCTGGCAGTGGTATATTAATCGTGGTTCCCTCTGCCTGTCCCGAGCCGCTTTCTTCGGCACTACCTGTTCCTGGATAGAGGGGATACTGATGAGTCGATATATAGAGCACCTGAGGGTTATCATAAAAGATATCTTGTGTTCCATTACCATGATGCACATCAAAGTCAATGATAAGGGTGCGTTCCAGTCTATATTTAGCCAGAGCATATTCGGCGGCAATAGCCACATTATTAAACAGGCAGAAGCCCATCGCTTGCCGGGAGGTGGCGTGGTGTCCCGGCGGTCTGACCAGGGCAAAGGCGCTATCTGCCTCTCCATTCATAACTGTCTCGGTTGCCTTAATAACACCACCGGCAGCGTAAAGGGCGGCTTCATAAGAATTGGGCGACATAACGGTATCAGTATCGAGCCAGCCACCCCCCTTTTTAGCTACATCCTGGATATGTGAGATATGCTGTTTATTGTGCACCAGTGACAACTCTTCAATGGAGGCAGCCCGAGGTTTAATGAGTGTCAGTTGCCGCTTAAGCTCAGTCTGTTCAAGGTAGGCAACGATTGCCTCTAACCTCTGGGCATTCTCTACATGTTGACCGGTGTCATGTTGCAGATAGATAGGATCATAAACAAAACCAGCTTTCATAGTGTATTCCTCTTGTCCAAAAGATTAGTTTTGATGATAGCAGATACGATGCTTGGCAGGCAATAAGGTGATGCCAACAGCAAGAGCCTAGACCATCAGTTGGAGACCAGATATCAGAAACCATCCCCCAAACCCAATAAGTAACAGGCTACAGGCAATAAAAACCCCTTCTTGTAATTTCCTTCCCCAGAGCGAGTGGGTGCGATAAACTAGGACAGAAACCAGTGAAAGCCAGACCAAATCAACTAGCCAGTGAACGACAATAAACACAATTAACCCCATTGTGCCGAAGTCGAGGAAATTCATGATAAGCAAACTACCTATAGTCACCCACCACAGCAGGAAGAACGGATTTAAGATGCTGGTAAGGATACCAGCGGTAAAGGCATTATAGGGCAAATCCTTACCCCTTTTTACTATCTCGGCTTTGGCGCGAAACATGGTAATACCTAGCCAAATAATCATCCCACCCCCTAAAATACTCAAGACGAGCTGCACCACACTGTGCTGAAAGAATCGGGCAAAGCCAAAATATATAAGCAGTATCAGCGGAACCTCTATCACGGCGTGCCCCAGGGCTATCTGGGCACCAGCAAACTGAGACTTATAACTCTTAGCCAGGGTCATGGCAAACATTGGCCCGGGCATCATTACGCCAGAAAATGAGATTACAACCAAACTTAATAGTAATGGGAACATAAAACCACCATAAGCATTGTAGCATACCAGGTTTCTTCAATGCCTTCAGCGTAATATGGGGAATCTAGTCTTAGACATCGTTGCTTGAGTCCATCCCTTTAATGAATTATACTCTGTTGATAGAGAGACCTATTTGAACAGGCGCTCAACTCTCTTAGGGGGCAGGAGAGGTGTCGTTAGATTTAACTAAGATTGTCTTACAGGTTGAGGGGATGATAGCCAGGCTGAAGGCTGGTTCAAAAGAGAGGCAGGAGCATCTTCAGTGTGCCTTAGAGGTTCTCTGTGACCGAGATGCCGACCTTGAGCATCTTAAAAGGAAGATTGTCTCCAGCAAGACCACCTGGTTAGTGGCTGGTCTGGTAGACGGGCTTGACCGGCACTATAAAGCACCATCCCTCCCCACAGAATTCACCGTTATCGCTAGTGATGGCTCTCACATTGATGTCGACCGGCATAAGTCAACAAGGTGCTACCTGATAAACATCGGCGCTGCTGTCTTGAGCTATGGTACCGAGCCTAGCGCTCTTCTCGATAGTTCCCCCCGCCTCTATGCCGGAGACGAAGACCTGGTAATCGCACCGGCTGGGGCTAAAGGTCGTGAGCAACCGATAGAAGGCGTGCTTTTAGGTATCAAGCGCGGTGTAGACGAATGCCACCGGCTAGCCCAGCTGGCGGAAGAGCTGCCAGCGAGTAGCTCAACTCTGGCATTGCTTGATGGCTCACTTATTTTGTGGGGTCTGGCGGGACAGACTTACCCTGAATTTGTCATTGAGGCACTGCTGGATAAGGGTTTTCTAACCTATCTTGATGACATAAGGAAGCTTAATAGGGATAAGAGGCTTGCCATTGCCAGCTATATCAGCTTTCCCCGCAGTACCGATGTAGTCAATGCGCTGCGGGTGGCTCTTTGCCCGCATGACCCGGCTGACTGTGACCGCTACTGCCCTCCCGGTGAAAAAAGGGACTGCGATACAGTGGCGGGCGTTCAAGACCGGGAGCTGTTTTCCAATTTACTGGGTCAGGGGGAAAGGTCAGCCGTCTTTTTCAGTCAATCATCTATAGTTCAGAAGCGTTACGGGGTGCACCAGGTCTATTTTTTCTACCTTAAGGTGGATGATGAAGTAGCCAGGGTTGAGATTCCCCAGTGGGTGGCGGTGGATGAGGGTCTGCTCAGTCTGACCCATGCCCTGGTCTTAGACCAGTGTCAGCGGGGTCAAGGTTATCCGGTGGCGTTAAGCGAAGCCCACGAAAAAGCAGTGGTAACCGGGTCAGATAGAGAAAACTTCTGGCAGTTGGTGGAGTCATCTCTAGTGGAGGAGCGTCTACCCAGCCTTAGCTCAGCCAAGAGC
>SDBV01009820.1_pt1 | contig 12642 bp, 10 predicted proteins | sample 2277081 | NCBI WGS metagenome assembly SDBV01 (sample SAMN10402039, study PRJNA504765) | marine sediment metagenome | isolation source: marine sediment core GS10_PC15, 223 cmbsf | place: Arctic Ocean: Southern Knipovich Ridge | collected 2010
CATTCCCCATTTTCCTTTTTACAGACAATTGTCCATTTTGTATACGTTAGTTTACTACCATTTTCATCTTCTCGAACTGCTGTGCCATATAAATTTACTATTGCAATATCGTCCGTTATTCTTATGGAAACAGGCTTGCTTGTGGTACGATGAATTTTGGTTGTACTGAGCCAATGCTCTTCCCAGAGTTGTAGAGTTTTTTTGTCGAGAGCGTTAATCCCGATTGAATCTAATGGCTTTTTGCGCTGCGATGGGCCTGTCGCGCTGGAAGCGATTACGCGGTCCCCCACGCACTTTTGCGGCGGCTTTGCCGGCTTCATGTTTCGGCGCAGCACGTGGGAGCAAAAAGGAGGGCTCGACGAAAGCCTGGCAAACGGGGATTTCGACGGTGTAGCCGAGGTCTGCGACGGGGACACCGACTCCCCGACCTGCGGCATGTGCCTCTGTGATACCAGCTGCGGCGGCCCCTGCAGCGGCGACCTGAGATGCGACGACAACCAGTCGTCACCGACCTGCGGGCATTGCATCTGCAAATTGCGCAGAAAAAGGTCAGTACTTCCAGCAAAGAATTAGCTGATGTGGTTGGCGTCAATTCATGGCAGGTCCGCAAGGACTTCTCGTACTTCGGAGCGTTTGGTAAGCCCGGCTCCGGCTATGATATTGAAAATCTCAAGAAACAAATCCGCAAAATTCTGCGGCTCGATTCAGGACGCAAGGCGGCATTGATTGGGGTCGGCAATCTTGGCTCGGCTGTTCTTGCATATCAGGGATTTTCACTGTATGGGTTTGATATCGTGGCCGCCTATGACTGTGACCCTGAAAGAATCGGTAAGAAAATAAACCGTATTACCATTGAGGACGTGGCCAAACTTGGTAATCTGAAAAGAAAAAAAATCAGCCTCGCTATCTTGACTGTACCGGAATCGGCAGCACAGCAAATCGCCGATCGATTAGTCCGCGCCGGCATAAAGGGAATATTGAATTTCTCGCCAATACGCATCCAGGTTCCCGGCAGAGTCAAGGTTCTCACCATCGACATAGCTATGGACCTGGCCCGCCTGCCTTATTACATGACCTGACACTGTTCAAATCAGAGACCTGCATCACCCCCAAAACCTGCCATAACAGCCCATAATCCGCCTTTTCCAGCCTAACCGAGCAAGATAATGCAAAAAAAAGCGGCTTGATTATACCCCCTGAACCCCTTCTTGGCGATAATAAAACCTGTGACGAAGACTACCCGAATGTGCCGGGGTCGCGAATTTGTTTATTTACAGACCGCTCTAACCGATAAACAATTAGCACGTGTTCCGGAAGGTAAGAGAGAAATAATGTTAGGAGTATGACCAAAACCATGAAATTGGACCCGACGAAACTGAAAGACTGGCAAATCGCCGAAGCCGCAGAAAAGAACGCAAAGACCATTGAGCAGCTTGCTGATGAGCTTGGGCTCAGAAATGGTGAGCTTCTGCCGTATGGTCATGCTCTTGGTAAGATTGACCACGTTAAAGTAATTGAGCGTCTCAGTAACGAACCTCAGGGAAAATACATTGATGTAACAGCTATAACGCCCACACCCCTGGGAGAAGGAAAAACTACTACCACTATGGGCCTGATTGAAGGTCTGGGAAAATTGAACAAGCGTGTTACAGGAGCCATCAGGCAGGGCAGCGCCGGTCCTACCTTCAATATCAAAGGTTCGGCAGCAGGCGGCGGCCTTGCACAGTGCATACCCCTGATACCATTTTCGATAAGGCTTACAGGTGACATTGATTCTGTTACCAATGCGCATAATCTTGCGATGGTGGCCCTGACCGCACGTATGCAGCATGAAAACAACTATGACGACGACAAACTTGCGGCAAGGAATCTAAGGCGGCTGAATATCGACCCTAAGCAGGTACAGATAAAATGGGTGATGGATTTTTGTGCCCAGAGCCTGCGTAATGTTACCATCGGAAAAGGCGGCAAGATGGATGGCTTTGAGATGGAATCCGGCTTTGCCATAACCGTTTCAAGCGAAGTGATGGCCATTTTGTCAGTAGCTCGTGACCTTGCAGATATGCGGCAGCGCATGGGTAAGATTGTCGTGGCGTACGACAAACAGGGCAATGAGGTTACTACTGCAGATTTGGAAGTCGATGGAGCGATGACCGCATGGATGGTTGAAGCAATCAATCCTAATCTGATGCAGACAATTGAAGGTCAGCCTGTGCTTGTACACGCCGGCCCCTTCGCTAATATCGCCATTGGACAAAGTTCTATAATCGCCGACCTGCTCGGCACTAAGCTGTCTGATTATCATGTCACCGAGAGCGGCTTTGGGGCCGATATTGGATTCGAGAAGTTCTGGAACCTCAAGTGCCGAATGTCACAATTGACACCCGATGCAGTGGTCATTGTTGCGACGATTAGGGCGCTGAAGATGCACGGCGGCGGCCCGACCGTAAAACCGGGAGTACCGCTACCAAAAGAATACCATGAAGAAAATCTTGGTTTACTCGAAATGGGTTGTGAGAATCTCCTCGCCCACATCGAAACCGTTCAGCTTAGCGGCGTCCAGCCGGTTGTCTGCATCAATGCCTTTCATACGGACACCAGGGCTGAGATGGACCTTGTACGCAAAATCGTTGCCCAACAGGGTGTGCCTGCTGCCGTATCGGAACACTGGCAAAAGGGTGGTGAAGGCGCCATTGAATTAGCTGAGGCTGTAATCGAGGCCTGCGAACAGAAAAATGAATTCAAATTCCTTTATGACCTTGACACGCCCTTGAGAAAACGGATTGAACTCATTGCTAAAAAGGTTTACGGAGCTGGCGATGTCAGTTATAGTGAAGAGGCCTTGAAGAAGGTAAAAATGTTTGAAGCCGACCCGAGCATGCGAGAGCTTGGCACGTGCATGGTTAAAACGCACCTGAGCTTGTCGCACGACCCGACTCTGAAAGGTCGACCCACAGGCTGGACGTTGCCGATTCGTGACATCTTCGCTTACAAAGGCGCCGGTTTCGTCACTCCGATTGCCGGAGCGATTAAACTGATGCCAGGCACCAGTTCGGACCCGGCATTTAGAAGAATAGACGTTGACTTAAAATCTGGCAGGGTCCAGGGCCTGTTTTAGAATAAGACTAATAGCAGCTGTTAATACATAGTTGCCAAAGACAAAGGAGTACTGGATGACCGCACGGATTATCGACGGCAAGCAATTGGCCGCGGATATGCGGGCCGAGTTGAAATCCCAGGTTGAACAACTCAAGGCTGAAGGTGTAATTCCCGGCCTGGCGGTTGTGCTGGTCGGCGAAGACCCTGCTTCGAAATCCTATGTTACTGCCAAGGAGAAGGCCTGCGGAGAAATCGGGATATATTCTAATGATAACAGGTTGCCGGCCGAAACAACACAGCAGCAACTGATGTTGCTCGTCGATAAGCTGAACAATGACACGAAAATCCACGGCATACTGGTGCAGTTGCCCCTGCCGAAGCATCTTAATGAAAATGAAGTTCTTCTGGCCATCAATCCTGATAAGGATGTTGACGGGTTTCATCCGGTCAATGTTGGCAAAATGGTTGTCGGAGAGAAAGGCTTTTTGCCGTGTACTCCTCATGGCGTGATTCAGATGCTCCTTAGGAGTGGTGTGAAACTCGAAGGCGCTGAAGTAGTTGTAGTCGGCAGAAGTAATATTGTCGGCAAGCCCTTAGCCAATATGCTGATTCAAAAATCGCCGACAGGTAATGCGACCGTTACAGTCTGCCATACCAGGACAAAGAATCTGGCTGAGCATGTAAAGCGAGCAGATATCATTATCGCCGCAGCCGGCAGGCCCAATACGATTACCGCTGATATGGTCAAAGATGGTGCGGTGGTAATAGACGTCGGTATTAACAGAGTCGAGGACGCGACAAAAAAGCGGGGATATCGGCTGGTTGGCGATGTGGACTTCGAAGCGGTTAAAGAAAAGGCCAGTCTCATTACACCTGTCCCTGGCGGTGTTGGGCCTATGACAATCACAATGCTTCTTTACAACACCGTTGAATCAGCCAAAAGAGCAGCCGGTACAGGGTAATTGCTCGGCTGTAGGTTTTTCATCAGTGGCCACGGGCTAATTCGAGTCTTTATTGACAACAAAGCCGCATGTTCCTACACTACCTTTTCCTCTGACCAAATTGGCTATATTGTTTACTTAATTGAGGATACGCACAAAATGAAGAACGTGATACTTTTAACAATTGATACGGTGCGCAAAGATGTTCTCGGTTGTTATGGCGGCGGAGCGAATTTAACTCCAAACATAGATAAATTGGCGGATAAGTCACAGAATCCAGGGCGACAAATGGGAAATGTATGACCTCAAAGCTGACCCGGAGGAAAAAAACAACGTAATTGAGGCACATGGGCAAGCGGATTTGATGAAAACCAAGTTGAAGGAACGGATTAGCTGGTGGAATGCGGCCGAAGAGCCGGTATATCGCGTGACTCGATTCTGATATAACCCAATTTTTTTTAATAAAATTCTAACATTTTTTTCAAAATTTCCTTTGAATCGGGCGGCCAGTCGTTTTATATTACCAAGTAGAATCCGCTTACAAGTGGAAACTTTGGTTGGATGAGCGCTATGTGCAGGAAGCACTGTCAACAAGAGGGGGGATGTAATCACCTACACTATCTTTACGGGTTCATGTTTGGAAAGGACATACTATGAATAGAAGAATCTCTCGGTTGATACTTGTGTTTGTGCTGGTTGGAGTATGGGGTTCAACGACATTTGGTCTTACTCCGATGGGCAGCCCCTTGCCGGATTTGAACAAGGGCCAGTTTGATGTCGGCGTCGATTACTCTTACACGAAAATGGATGTAAAGATTAATCACGGTTTCTCACCCGGCGGCGGACCAAGCAGGACGATAGAGAATCTAAAAACCCATTATCTCGGAGCCAATATCGGCTATGGCCTTACGGACAACTGGCAGTGGGCGATAAAAATAGGCGGAGGTTCCATTCGCGGAAAAGAAAGCGGAGGCGTCAGCTTCAACAGTGATAATGGTTATGCAATCGGCTTTGCAACCAAGGCTAAATTATTCGAATGCAAAGAGCTTGAATGGGGCGGTTTGTTCCAGGTGCTCTGGGTCCAGGCTGACGGCAAGACCAGGGCAGGCGGTGCATCCTGGAGTGCAGAGGAAGATTTGATGGAAATTCAAATCGCGTTAGGCCCTGAATATCGCATGAATGAAAAAACGGTTCTTTATGGCGGGCCATTCTGGCATATTCTCGACGGCGATTTCGTAGCTAAGGGAAGGGCGGCAGCGACCCGAATAAAGTACGACCTTGACCAGTCAGGCACCTTCGGCGGATATATTGGCGCAGGTATTGACGTCATGAAGAATACTGTGTTCAACATTGAGTATCAGCACACCGGAGGCGCAAATTCAATCGGAATGAAGCTGGCGTACAAATTCTAAAAAATCTCACTTAGTAATAAAAATAACAATTTAGCAATAAATAAGGCTGCGAGGTTAACCTCGCAGCTTTTTTTTATCAATTACCGCAATGAACTTCGCCACATTTTTATTGGTGTCCGGTTTTAGTTTTGTGGATGAACGGTTGTGATAACCTTTTTCATGACAATAGCTTATATAGACCGTTTTTCGCCCGAAAATGAACAAAACACAGAAAAGGTGATGTGGCCTTGTGTCCTGAATCTCTCGACGAGACTCGCTTGGTTAAAGCTTATACATCGACAAGTCGATACTACTATTATAGGTGATGAGATTTTCCATTAAGGGTTACGAATACGGGCAATAGCAATAATCGCGATTATTTTTGGTATGGCCCTTTGTGCAATCTCGATCGCAGGTATAGAGCCGATATTCATGGCTACCCAGCCTACACCAGCTTCTGCGGTTTCTCAGCAGATTGTTCGACGACCCTTGCCTTGCTTTTACTTGGAGGATTATTTCTTCTGCCGGCATCACGTCCCGAATCCAGACAGAAGTAAGTGAAAGGATTCAGTAAGGATGGCGGATGTGACTGGGCCCGGAAGGATTCGAACCTTCGACCAATGGATTATGAGTCCACTGCTCTAACCGCTGAGCTACGGGCCCGAAAAGCAAAACCGCCGGCAGGCGCGTAGCAATTGAAGCGGACTTAGCTGATACAGCGAATATCTCCATGCTTTTTGACAGTGCGGGAAAGGATTTTGGTCCTGTGGATGTTTTAGTAAACAATGCCGCATACTGTAAACTTGACACCTTTATTCCGCAAAGTGAGTTAGAAGGAAAAAAATTGTTTGCTAATGCTTTCCCAATGACAACCATAACAGCGACGTCTCATGATAGTCACTTTGCGGTTAACTGCCGCGCGACGGCTCTTATGATGAGAGAATATGCCAATCGTTTCATCGAGAGAAAGGATTCCTGGGGACGAATTATAAACATCAGTACTGATGGCGCATATTCTCATCCAAGTGCAATATCGTACGGTGCAAGTAAGCTTGCAATGGAAAGCTATACAAGGGCCGGGGCTGTAGAGCTTGGGCCTTATGGGATTACAGTCAATGTAATATCACCAGGCGCTGTCAACACCGGTTGGTTGCCATTGTACATCGCGACAGAACTTGCTAAGACCTATCCGTTGCGCAGATTGGGCAGACCTGAAGACATTGCTAATGCAACGATTTTTCTGGCATCTGTCCAGGCGGATTGGATTACGGGTCAGGTTTTACAGGTTGGCGGCGGTAATCGAATGTGATTATAATTTTACCACCTGCCTGTTATTGTGAATCTAAGCCCGTTGGGCCGATGGCGGAGAAAAGTAAAAGGTAAAAAATAAAAAGTCAAAACTGTGGAGTCGCTGCGCGACGAGATATTGTATTTGCGAAAAATCCCTCGCTCAAAATCGGTTATTGCCTCGGCTTCGCTGAAGCTACGCCGCGGCAGGCAGGAATTATAAAGGCCGGTCCCGATTAATCGGGATCGGCCTTTTCCTTTTGCGCATAGCCACAGAGAATTTAAACACCAAGGCACAAAGACTCAAAGACACTAAGAAATCTTAGCCACAGAGCACATCCGCCGTCGCCGAAGGCTTCTACCTTCGTTAAGACTACGGCGGATAAAATGGCGGGACAGGCAGAGTTCACAGAGAAGTTCTTTAACAACAAATTCCACGAATTCCTTCGACGATGCTCAGGACAGGTAACACGAATTATATTTAGACACTGATTAACACTGATTAACACTGTATTTCCATGATTGAATAAAGCCAAAAATTGGGTTTGATTGGGTTTGAATTGGCTTTGAATTGGGTTTGAATTGGCTTTGAATTTGGTGAAATGGCGGTTTTGGGGCTGGAAAACGGGAAAAATTGGGTTTGTTTTTTCAAAAAAGGTATATATCTGGTTAATTGGTTAGTGGTTAAATGGTTAATTGGCATTCCAAGGCGATAAATCACGAAATATTTGATTGCGGAGGAATTAAAGTTCATAGTCTTGGGTTGCCTGGGTTAACAAAATATCTAACAACGCCGGTATTATACCATATTTAGAACAGGATACAAGCAAAAAGTGAGGTTTTTTGGTAAAAAATGCTGATCTTTTTGAAGAATAGCTGGGATATGTTTTGTGTTGCGGATGGGTGGGAAAATTGGATAATAAATGTTACGTATGAAAAAAGGAAAGTTTTGTTTAGCCACAGGACGTAAGGAAATCAGATGGCAAAAAATGACAAGATTTTACTGGATGGCATCATAGATGATCGAGTAGAGATGAGGTTGCCATCTAGTCATTGTGATGAAGCCTTTGAATATCTGGCCTTTGAGCAAATATTAAAAGATGCCGATCTGTCTAGAGAAGAAATCGATAATGGGACGGTAGATGGTAGAAATGATGGAGGTATAGACGGCTTTTTTATTCTTATCAATGGGCGCTATCTTTCGGATCCTGAGAATTTTGTATGGCCTAGAACTGGATCACAGATTGAACTTTGGATAATTACCTGTAAACACCACGATACTTTCAAACAGTCCCCACTAGATAATTTAGCTGCTAGCCTGACAGAACTTCTCGACCTTGGGTTGAATTCTAGTGATCTGAAAGGCGATTATTCTGAGTTAGTATTGCAATGCCGAGAAAATTTAAAGCTTGCATATAGGAAGCTTTCGCCAAAACTAAGTGGTTTCTCAATAAATTTTGCATACGCGTCAAGAGGTGATACATCCAATATTGGCGACTCCATTCGATCAAGAGCAGAACAAATTAAAGCCAACGCAAAAGACTCTTTTGGAAAGTGTCAATCTGAATTTTATTTTTATGGGGCGACCGAATTAGTTGAACTACATAGGAAAATGCCCAACTTTTCTCTGGAATTGCCTTTCAACGAGGTTCTATCGAGAGGGGAAAGGTATGTCCTTCTTTCAACGTTAGAGGATTATTATAATTTCGTAACTGATCCTGAAACAGGAAAACTTAGAAGATATCTTTTTGATTCTAATGTAAGAGACTTTATGGGATTTAACAGGGTTAATGAAGATATAAGGGCAACTTTAGAAGACGATCAAAGCCCGGATTTTTGGTGGCTAAATAATGGTATAACAATACTATCTACAGCCGCAAGTGTTACGGGAAAATCAATTCAACTTCAAGATATACAAATAGTTAACGGCCTACAAACAACAGAATCTGTTTACCGATATCTTGCGTCAGGAAAGAGTGATACAAAACAGCGATCTGTTCTTATAAAAGTAATTGTTTCATCTGAAAAGGCAGTTAGAGATGCGATTATTAAGGCTACAAATAACCAGACAAATGTACAATTGGCTTCTCTCCATGCTACGGATAAAATACAGCGAGATATTGAAGACGTTTTAGTTCGAAGCGGATTTTTCTATGAGAGAAGAATAAATTTCTACTTAAATCTTGGGCGCTCTCCTTCTGAAATAATTACTCCACTATACATTGCAGCGGGTTATGTTAGTTTAATACTAAAATCTCCACATAAAGCTACTATTCTGCGCGCCAAATTCATGCGTTTTGATGAATCTTACAATTCTGTCTTCTCCTCCAAAGTACCAATCAACGTTTGGCCAAAGATAGCAGTAGCATTAAAAAGAACCGATGAGGTCTTGGAAAACCTTAGACCTACCGGGAAAATAGCCATTGAACGATTCCTTAAAAAATGGCGACAGATCACATGTTTTTTAGCTGTTTCCAAAATACTTGGAAAGTTTGATTTTTCAGCAAATGAAATGTCTATGTTTGATGAAAGCAAATTATCTGATGACGCCATAAAAGACACTTGGTTATTTATAGGGTCGAATATTCCTGGGGCATTGACTGGTAGGAACTGGAGGAAGAAAAGTGTTTTGCTCCGCACATGCCATACTGCGTCAGAACGTTATGGCATCAAAGGTATAGAAAGAGTAGAGAACAGCCTGGGCATTTTTGACAGGGGATATAGAAAAAAGCTAAAGGTCAATATGGAATTTGCGTTAGAGGTAAATAAGAAATTACCCAATCAGCCGTGGAAGCGTGGAGTTCATAGGGAAGTCATGGAGGCATTAAAATGTACAGAAAACGAGTATTCTTCTGCCGTCCAAATGCTAATTGAAGAAGGCCTAAGAAATCGTCAAAGGGATGGCGTTGTATACGACCAAGAAGGTAATGTTATATGTTTTGACCCAAACCGCGTAGATCCTGATACCATGGAGCTACTAAATGAGACATAAACCCAACAAGACGCTCCACCGGAATACTCACCCACGCACTCTTTATCAAGGCAATAAATAAGTCCGGGCAATCGGTGCCGAGTAACACAATTTCCGTGTTGCTTTAGACAATGATTAAAACAGAGGAACGCTGATTTTCAATGTAAGATTAAGGCATGACTGATGCATATTAAGATATTGCTATGAAACTCGTTTGGTATAATGTTTATCAAAGTCGGACACAATATCACGGCTAAAGAAATCTTTATGAGAGCCATTGGGGTTGCTTGGGTCAAGCAACCGTGTTTTACAATATTGAATATTCCTCCTTAATTCCTTTCTGATTTTATGGTATTTTTTGTCCTGTTTAAAATCACTATATCGTTTTTTAAGCAAGGCAGTAAGGCTTCCATAATCAAAAGGATAATTTTCAAGTATGGTTTCTTCTCGTATCGCCGGAAGGGTGGAGTTGTTACTAAAGCGATAATAAGAAAAAGACATGGATCCACTCAATAAAAGATTTAAAGCTTTTATCTCTCAATTATCATCAGCAGAGGTCATTGATGGCTTAAAATTACCTGATGAATTTACCCAATCAGAACGAGCTGATTTTATGATTGAAAATCGTAGGGCTATTATTGAACTCAAATCATTAGAAGTAGATCCTGAATATAAAGTCCATTCAGAGCTCGAAAAATATAAGAAAAGAGACGAATATCCTCTGTTCTATGGTGAAATGGATGTGCTAAAAATTCTAAAACATTTGCCAGAGGGTGAGCAAATAAAGAATACAATGTTTTATAAAATATCTCGCTCAATTGAAAGATCTTTTAGAAAAGCTGATAAACAAATCGGTGCGACCAAAGAGATATTTGCTTGCCCAGAGGCTTTTGGTATTATGGTATTACTCAATGAAAATATTTCAATATTTTCACCACAGTTAATATCTTACAGAGTAAGCCAAATGCTTACCAAGGCCAGAAAAGACGGAAGACCTTATTATGAAAATATAGCGAGTGTTTGGTTTATAAGTGAAAATTTCGCCCTTAGGTCGAAAAAAGACGTAAAGCTATTTCCTTCGATTGTGATTGATGGACCTTCAGCAGCAAACCAACGAGAATTAACTAGAATTTTTGAAATCCTCCAGAGAGATTGGGCTGCATTTAATGGCTTCCCATTTTGTACTATAAATACGAAAAAAATTTCGGATGCAGACTTTATAAGTATCTCTGAGTTTGACAAAGAAAAAAAGTCATTTGGACCAAGGCATGAAATTTGGAACAAGCAATATGGTAATAATCCGTATTTACGAACAGTTTCAGATGAAGCCCTATTATGCCATGGTACAAAACTATTGAAATTTATGGCCCCTGGTCTTATGAAGGATGGAATAAAAATCCCATATGACCAGATGTCTCAATTTACGAAAGGTTTTTCAGATTTTTTGGAGGAGGCGCGTTTTAGAGGATTGGACTTGAAAAAAATGAGAGATGGTACAATTATAAATCAGTAAAAATTTGAGGTAAAATATTATGAGCAGCGATAACGATAAATCAGATAAAATAGATGATATCATTCTGAATCAAGGTTCCATCATTGTTAAGCTTTTTGGAATTGTGTGCCCACCCGCATCCACTTTGGGAATTATTGCAGATGCCGTAAGAGAGCGAAGATCAAAAAGATTTGTCAAAAGATTAGAAAGGCTTATTTTTTCACTGGAAAAGAGAGTTGAACGACTTGAGGGCATTAGTGATTATACACCCGACGTTGATTTATTTGATGAAATTGTCACCAAGGCAATCAGTGATGAGGATGAAAGCAAAACAGAGTACTATGCAGCCCTGATAGAGTATTGTATGACTAATAAGTTAGACCCTTATGAAGTTCGTTTACTAAGCGAGGCTATCAAAGGTCTGACAATCTTCGAAATTAAATCATTTGTAAGTTTCATTAATGGACAAAGATATGATCGTGATATCCCAGCAAGCTTAAAAGATGTTTTCTGGAATCGTATTGAATATTTTGCTTTGTTTCAGGGTGGAACTGTAAAACATGCTACAAATATTACAAGCATAGGCAAAAAATTCATAGAGGTGCATGAGCTTGCTGGATCTATAGAATAAAATTTGAGTATGACAAATAATGAATACCATGTTAACCCGTGTCAAAAAAACCTCTCTGTGGCTTAAATAAATTATAAGAGTACTCAATGATTAAATTTTAAAAGGAGTCGAACAATGACGAAAGAGGAAGTTTTTGAATTCATCAAGGCTAATCCGGTTTGTGCCTTGGCGACGGCGAAGGACAATCGGCCTTTTGTGCGGATGATAATGCTGTATCGAGCCGATGAGAACGGGATAATCTTCACAACGGGCGAAAACAAAGACGTACATGCCCAGTTGCAGAGGAATCCACAGGCTGAACTTTGTTTCTATGGTTCCGAACAGGGCAAACAAATACGGATTAGTGGTACAGCCGAAGTCCTTGAAGATTTGGAACTGAAGAAACAGGTCGTCAAAGACTTCCCGTTTTTGAAAGAATGGGTTGACCGCGAAGGCTATGAAGTGCTCGTGGTTTACCGCATAGAAGACGGTGTGGCTACGCCCTGGACAATGGAGACAAATTTCAAACCGAAAGAGTTTATAAATCTTTGATGCTTGATACTCGATACTGGATGATGAATAACGTTACAGTCATTTCTGCGATGGGGGATAATTTTATCTACCTTTGCAGGTACGCACAGGGTAAGGCGTTTGTTGTTGACCCTGGGGATGCTCGCTCTGTTGAGGCAGAGATTCAAAAACAAGCTCTTAAATTAACGCATATCTTGCTGACTCACCATCATTTTGACCATACAGGGGGAGTTGCTGAACTTAAAACCAGATACGATTGTGAAGTGGTAGGCTCGACTCATTCATCAGTGCGGCTTGGTGGAATAGAGATTGAAATCATA
>SDBV01009821.1_pt1 | contig 12641 bp, 8 predicted proteins | sample 2277081 | NCBI WGS metagenome assembly SDBV01 (sample SAMN10402039, study PRJNA504765) | marine sediment metagenome | isolation source: marine sediment core GS10_PC15, 223 cmbsf | place: Arctic Ocean: Southern Knipovich Ridge | collected 2010
AATAGCGCTGATAGCGCCGATAGCAATGGAGAAGGAAGTGAGGTTTGCAATAAGAGAGGGCGGAAGGACAGTAGGCGCCGGAGTTGTTATAGAGGTTATTGAATAAGAAATAAGAATTGAGAAGACTGGACTGTGGACTAAAAAAAGGGGAAATAATATATAAATGCGCAGCATAATTCTGTTACAGTGTACCGAGTGTAAAAATAAAAACTATTCAACAACTAAGAACAAGAAAAACACTCCTGATAAAATTAATATTAAAAAGTACTGTAGAAACTGCCGAAAGCATACAGTGCATAAAGAGACAAAGGCATAAACCATTAATTAGTTGACTAGTAGTTATTAGTAATACGGAATTCAAATAACAAATAATAAAAAAATTAGGCCAGTAGCTCTAACGGCTAGAGCACCGGACTCCAAATCCGAGGGCTGGGGGTTCGAATCCCTCCTGGCCTGCCATTTTGGGAAATGTTTAAAATTATGTTAAGGAGCCGGGTAAATGTTTAACAGGATAAGGAATTTTCTGAAAGAGGTAAAGATTGAACTAAAAAAAGTTTCGTTTCCCGGTCGTGATGAAGTATTAGGGTCGACAAAGGTTGTACTTATAACAGTGCTGATAATATCAATGTATTTAGGATTGGTGGACCGCGGGCTTTCTGCGCTTGTGAGTCTGGCATTAATGTAAGAAAATTATGGCATCTAAAAAGTGGTATGTAGTGCATACATATTCGGGATTTGAGGAAAAGGTTAAAGCAACCCTTGAGGAAAATATCAGGAGAAAGGGATTAGAAGGTAAAATTGCACAGATGCTGATTCCTACTGAGAAGGTTGTCAAACTTAAGGGGGGCAAAAAACTGGAGTCCACCAAGAAGTTCTATCCGGGTTATATTCTTATTGAAATGGAGATGGATGATGAAGTATGGCATCTTGTTAGAAGCACCCCGAGGGTCACCGGATTTGTCGGGGGTAAAGAACCGGCCTCACTGCAGGAGGAGGAAGTCGAGGTTGTAATACAACAAATTGAAAAGGGCACTGCTTCTCAGGTAGAGACGCAGTTTGAAAAAGGAGACAGTGTAAGAATTACAGATGGCCCCTTTAGCAATTTTAATGGTTTTGTAGATGAAGTTGATGCTGACCGCAATAAATTAAGAGTTATGGTGACTATATTTGGAAGGCAGACACCTGTTGAACTGAATTTCCTTCAGGTAGAAAGTGCATAAACAACGGTTATCAGTTATTAGTTGTTAGTCAAACGACTAAAAACTTAATTTAGGGAGATTTAGATGGCTAGAAAGAATGTTATAGCAGTGGTGAAACTTCAAATTTCGGCAGGAAAGGCGAGCCCTGCCCCGCCCATAGGACCTGCACTTGGACCGCACGGAATTAATATAATGGAATTCTGCAAGGCCTTTAATTCTCGTACCAAGGCTATGGGTGATACACTCATCCCCGCTGTTCTCACTATATATGCCGACAGGACATTTACATTTATTTTAAAAACTCCGCCTGCCTCTGAACTGCTTAAAAAAGCGGCGGGTATAATTAAAGGTTCAGGTATACCTAATAAGGAAAAAGTTGGTAAAGTTACAATATCTCAGATAAGAGGAATTGCTAAGACAAAGATGCCTGATCTTAATGCATTTAATCTGGATAAGGCTGTTAAGACAGTCAAGGGAACAGCTAAAAGCATGGGGATAGAGATAGAGGGGGAATAATGGGAAAGAGATATAAGGCAGTTAAAGCCAAAGTAGATGTGAATAAACAGTATAAACTAAAAGAGGCCGTTGAACTGGCCAAACAGCTTGCTTATGCAAAATTTGATGAGACAATTGATATAGCCGTAAATCTTGGGGTAAACCCTAAAAAATCGGAACAGATGGTAAGAGGCACTGTGGTGTTGCCTCATGGCCGCGGCAAAAAAGTGAGGGTGATTGTATTTGCAAAAGGGGAAAAGGTGAATGAGGCGGCAGAGGCCGGTGCCGACCATGTTGGTGCTGAAGACCTTGTCGAGAAAATAAAAGGTGGATGGCTGGATTTTGACAGGGCTGTTGCTACCCCTGATCTTATGGGCATGGTGAGCAAACTTGGAAAGATTCTTGGACCAAGGGGGCTTATGCCGAATCCCAAGTCAGGAACTGTAACCTTTGATGTGGGAAAAGCTGTTAAAGATATAGCAGCAGGCAAAGTGGATTACAAGACAGAAAAGGCCGGGGTTATTCACGTGCCGATAGGTAAAGTATCTTTTGAGAGTCAGAAGCTTATTGAAAATGCAAAGACAGTTTTGCATTCCATTATAAAGGCTAAGCCGTCAGCAAGCAAAGGTAAATATCTTAAGAAATTGTCTGTTTCATCTTCTATGGGAGCCGGGATTTCCGTGGATGTTTCTGATGTAGCATCATCGTAAACTAATCCCTGACAGGTTTTGAGACAGAGGCATTAAATAAGTTTAATATATAAGCAACAGGCATTTTTAGCCTGAATAAAAAAGGGTCAGAGACTGCAGGAGTAATGTACCGGGGTTTTTCGCTCCGGACGAATCATTAACCTCATGGAATCTCAGGTCGAGTCGACTAAACTACGAGTCGTGTTAACCGGGGCGTAGAGGATTCCGGCGGGACAGCATAATCGGGATAATAATTCCCGGCCTGCATAGACCAATGAAAAAGTTAAGAGTGAAGAGTTAATTTTCCAGTGACTTTCAACCTGGAACTCTAAACCTATAACTTGATTCTGGTTTCCGGGGTCTCTGATACCGGGAAAGGGGTGATAGAAAGTTGAACAGGGAAGAAAAAAATCGCATAGTTTCAGAGCTTCAGGACAAATTTGTAAAGGCTGCAGGTATTATATTCACCGACTACAAAGGACTTACAGTCCATGAAATCTCAGACCTTAGAGAACAGTTGAGAGATGTTTCCCTGGAGTATAAAGTTGTGAAAAATACGCTGGCCAGAAGAGCGTCAGAGGGAACGTTGGTGGAATCGGCAAAAGACACTTTTACAGGACCCGTGGGCATTGCTATGAGTTACAAAGATTCGGCGCTTCTTGCAAAAAAGGTTCTTGAATTTGCAAAGGGGAATAAAAAGTTAAAGATTAAAGGCGGCATTATTGATGGCAAAGTCTGCGAGATTGAAGATATAAGGGCTATCTCGGAACTGCCTTCGAAAGAGACCCTTATCGCCATATTTATAGGAGCAATGCAATCACCGTTAAATAAGGCTGCATCAGTATTGAATGCCACTCTTGCCAGGTTTGTATACGCTATGGAGGCATTAAAAAACAAAAAGTTAAAAGTCGAGAGTGATCCCGAAGTGTCGGGATAACTTATAACTTACATTAAACAGGGAGGAAAAGATGTCTATTACAAAAGAACAAATGTTTGAGTTCATCGACAAGATGAGCATACTGGAAATGTCAAAGTTCATAAAGGAGTTTGAGGATCGGTACGGCGTTACTGCTGCCGCTCCTGTTGCAGTGGCCGCGGCCGCAGGGGTTCCTGCAAGTGCAGCTGCAGCGGAAGAGAAGACAAGTTTTGATGTTATTTTGACTTTGGTCGGCGAGAAGAAGATTCAGGTTATAAAGGTTGTCCGTGAGCTTACGAGTTTAGGCCTCAAAGAAGCTAAAGAGCTTGTTGATGGTGCTCCAAAACCGGTAAAAACAGATGTATCCAAGGAGGAGTCAGACACGATGAAAGCTAAGCTTGAGGAACAGGGCGCGACAGTAGAGATAAAATAAGAAATAAGAAATGAGAAATTATGGAGGAGTAAGAATTAGAAAGTTCTTACTTCTCATTTCCAGTTCCCCATTTTTAAAATTTTTTCAAAAAGGAGTATTATGGCTAAGGACTTAATGGTGAGAAAAAATTTTGGGAGAATACCTGAAATACTGCCGGTGCCCAATCTTATAGAAATTCAAAGACGTTCATTTAAGCGTTTTTTGCAAAAGGATGTTCTGCCGCAGAAGAGAGAAGACACAGGGTTGCAGGCAGCCTTTAACAGTGTTTTTCCTGTTGTAGATTATAACGAGACGGCATCAATTGAGTTCGTTGAATATATACTTGGAGAACCCAAATATGATGTAAAGGAGAGTCTCCAGAAAGGCATTAATTATTCTGCCCCTTTAAAGATAAAAGTAAAATTGAATTTATGGATTAAAAACGAATCCGGCAAAAAGACATTAAAGGAATCCCGGGAACAGGAGGTTTACCTGGGAGAGCTTCCTCTGATGACGGATACGGGCACATTTATTATAAACGGCACGGAAAGGGTTGTTGTCAGCCAGCTTCATAGGTCGCCGGGAGTATTTTTTACTCATGATAAGGGCAAAACACATTTTAGCGGTAAGGTGCTTTATTCCGCCAGAATAATACCTGCGAGGGGGTCGTGGTTTGATTTTGAGTTTGATTCAAAAGATATTCTCTATGTAAAGATTGACCGAAGAAAAAAATTACCTGCCACAATAATACTTAAAGCCCTCGGATACACAGACGAGCAGATACTGAAGATGTTTTATCCCATTGAGGAGATTAATATAAAAAACGGCATTGCGAGCCGGCAGGTAAGTGAAGGGCTGGTTGGCGTAAGAGCTTTAAAGAGCATCCATGCTCCCAGAACCAAAGAACTGATTGTCAGGGAAGGCAGCAGGATAACAAAGGGTGTCATTAAAAAAATGGAGGCGTCAGGAATCAAGAAGATACTAATTTCAAAAGACGAACTTGTCGGTAGAATATCCCTGAACGATATTGTAGACCCTGAGACAGGTGAGGTAATCCTGGAAAGCAATGATGAGATTAAAAGCGATGTTGCAGAGAAAATAATGTTATCAAAGACCTCCAAAATCCATTTACTTTTGATTGACGGGATAAAATACCTGTCCTCCATCAGAGATACACTGCTTATGGACGGGGTTAAGACTGTTGATAAAGCGCTAATAGAAATTTACAGAAAACTGAGACCCGGGGAGCCGCCTACAATGGCGGATGCAAAAGGGCTTTTTGATGGGCTGTTTTTTGACCCGAAAAGATATGACCTTTCTCCTGTTGGACGGCTTAATCTTAATATGCGCCTTAACCTTAAAGTTCTCCTTAACACCAGGGTTTTAACAGCTGAAGACATAGTTGAGATAATTCGGTGTCTTCTGAAACTCAGAGTAGGTGAAGGAGAGGTGGATGACATAGACCATTTGGGCAACAGAAGGATCAGGGCAGTGGGAGAACTTCTTGAAAACCAGTTCAGGATAGGCCTTGTGAGAATGGAAAGGGCGATGAAGGAGAAGATGACTCTTGCGGAGCTTGATGAGGCTATGCCTCACGACCTGATAAATGCAAAGCCTGTTATAGCAGTTATCAAAGAGTTTTTTGGCTCAAGTCAGTTAAGCCAGTTTATGGATCAGACAAACCCCCTTTCAGAGATAACTCACAAGAGAAGATTAAGCGCTCTCGGGCCCGGAGGATTGACCAGGGAGAGGGCAGGCTTTGAGGTCAGGGACGTTCACCCTACACATTATGGCCGTATCTGTCCCATAGAAACCCCGGAAGGTCCCAATATTGGGCTGATAACATCTCTTGCCTCATATGCGAGAGTTAATGATTTTGGCTTTATTGAATCACCTTACAGAAAAGTAAAAAACGGTAAAGTTACAGAGGAAACAGAATATCTGCCTGCGATTGAAGAACAAAAACATGCTATTGCACAATCAACCTCGCCGGTTGACAAGAAAGGCTATCTTATCGATGAAACAGTATCTGCAAGGGTTGGAGGTGACTTTAAGCTGGTGCCACGGGAAGAGATCAGGTATATGGATGTATCTCCGAAGCAGGTTGTAAGTATTTCCGCTTCACTTATCCCATTCCTTGAAAATGACGATGCTAACAGGGCATTGATGGGTTCCAACATGCAGAGACAGGCGGTTCCATTATTGCAATCCGAGGCGCCGATAGTGGGGACAGGAATGGAGATTGTAGCTGCAAGGGATTCCGGAGTTATGGTTTCGGCTAAAAGGTCAGGAGTAGTAGAGTCTGTTGATGCTTCAAGAATAGTGGTGAAGTATAACGGAAAAGTGGATATATATAAGCTTAAAAAGTTCCAGCGCTCGAACCAGGCCACATGTATAAACCAGAAGCCCATTATATCAGTCGGTGAATCCGTTAAGAAGGGACAGGTGATTGCTGACGGCCATGCTTCTGCACACGGAGAGCTTGCTTTGGGTAAGAATGTTCTTGTTGCATTCATGTCGTGGAGAGGTTATAACTTTGAAGATGCTATTATCATAAGCGAACGGCTGGTAAAAGAAGATAAGTATACATCAATACATATTGAAGGGTTTGAGATAGAAGCAAGAGAGACCAAACTTGGTCCTGAAGAGATTACAAGGGATATCCCTAATGTTGGAGAGGAGGCTCTGCGGAATCTTGACGAAAGCGGAATTATAAGAATAGGGGCAGAGGTTAAGCCGGGTGACATACTTGTGGGTAAGGTTACGCCAAAGGGAGAGACACAGCTGACAGCCGAAGAGAAGCTTCTTAGGGCAATATTCGGAGAAAAGGCGGAAGAGATAAGGGAGAATTGTCTCTATGTCCCGCCTGGAATCGAAGGCACAGTTATAGAAGCAAAGATATTTTCAAGGAAGGGAGTTGAAAAAGACGCAAGAACCAAAAGTATAGAAAAAATGGAAATGGACATCATACAAAGGGATCTCAATGAGGAAATAAGAATTATAGAAGAAAGCAAATTCCGGAAAATGAGAGAGCAGCTCATTGGTCAAAAGGCGGCAGAGAATATTAAACTTCCGAAAAGCGGAACAATTTTGTGTCGAAAAGGGGAAAAGCTTACAGAAAAACATCTTAAAAATATTCCCGAGTCCCACCTGCATAAGATTAAAATTGCAAACGCTGAAGAAAGAGAAAAGCTTAAACTTGTAGAAAAGGATACGCAGCGTTATATAAGTTCATTTGAAGCTTATTATGATGACAAGAGAGCAAGGGTTAAAAAAGCAGATGAGCTTCCTCCCGGCGTATTGAAGGCTGTAAAGGTTTACATTGCCATGAAAAGGAAAATTCAGGTAGGGGACAAGATGGCGGGAAGGCATGGCAATAAAGGGGTGATTGCGACCGTAGTTCCAGAGGAAAACCTGCCTTATATGCAGGATGGAACACCTGTTGATATTATCCTTAATCCTCTTGGCGTTCCTTCGAGGATGAATGTCGGTCAGATACTTGAAACACATTTAGGATGGGCTGCTAAAACCCTGGGTTTTAATGTTGCAACACCTGTGTTTGAAGGCGTAAGTGAAGGGAAAATAAAGGAACTCCTGAATAAGGCAGGATTACCTATGAGCGGGCAGACTACTCTTTATGACGGTAAAACCGGTGAGCCTTTTCACAGGCCGGTGACTGTAGGATACGTGTATATGATGAAGCTTCACCACCTTGTAGAAGACAAGATACACGCGCGCTCCATAGGGCCTTATTCTCTTGTCACGCAACAGCCGCTCGGCGGAAAAGCACAATTCGGAGGTCAGAGATTGGGGGAAATGGAGGTATGGGCTCTGGAGGCTTACGGTGCCGCATACACCCTTCAGGAATTTCTTACTGTTAAGAGTGACGATGTTATAGGGAGGGCAAGGATGTACGAAGCAATTGTTAAGGGAGAGGCCAACCTTGAGCCCGGGGTGCCGGAATCTTTTCATGTTTTAATTAAGGAGCTTCAGAGCCTTGGTCTTGATATAGAGTTGTTGGAAGAAAAACCATTGGTAAAGACTGAAAAACGTAAGTTAACCCAGTTAGAAAAAAAGGCCCGGTCTTCTGAACGGGGTAAAAAAATACATAGCGGTGCCCGTTAGAAAAGATATTTCTAACTGATTAACCGCATCAAGCAAGAAAAGGGGATAATTTAGTGGAAGATATCTATTCTATTTTTGAAAAACCAAAGAATCCGACTGAATTTGAGGCCATAAGGATTAAACTTGCCTCTCCAGAGAAGATAAGGGCATGGTCTTACGGGGAGATTAAAAAACCAGAGACCATAAACTACAGAACCTTCAGACCGGAGAGAGACGGTCTTTTCTGTGCCAAGATTTTTGGACCTGTGAAAGACTGGGAGTGTATATGCGGCAAGTACAGAAGAATGAAGCACAGGGGGGTAGTATGTGACAAGTGTGGTGTTGAGGTTATACAGTCAAAAGTAAGACGTGAAAGGCTGGGACATATAGAACTTGTGACGCCTGTTGCACATATATGGTTTTTAAAGGGTATTCCATCGCGTATAGGTACAATGCTTGACATGACAATGCGCCATCTGGAAAGGGTGCTGTACTTTGAAAGTTATATTGTTATTGATCCGGGCAGTACGCGTATGAAGAAAAAAGACCTGCTCAGTGAAGAAGACTATAAAAAGAAGGTTCAGGAACATGGTGATAAATTTAAGGCAGGTATTGGTGCTGAGGCAGTAAGGGAGCTTATCAGGGATGTTGACCTTGATGCCCTGTCAAAGGAGTTAAGGGCTAAAATCCATGCCTCTTCATCACTTGGCATAAAGAGAAAACTTACAAAGAGATTAAGGGTTGTAGAGGCATTTAGAAAATCAGGGAACAAACCCGAGTGGATGATAATTGATGTAATACCGGTACTTCCGCCTGATCTTCGGCCATTAGTGCCCCTTGAAGGGGGAAGGTTTGCTACCTCTGATCTCAATGACCTTTACAGAAGGGTTATAAACAGGAATAACAGATTAAAAAGACTGATGGAGTTAAAAGCGCCGAGTGTTATTATGCGCAACGAAAAGAGGATGCTCCAGGAGGCAGTTGATGCACTTTTTGACAATGGCAGAAGAGGCCGTGTTTTAAAGGCTGCGACAAAAAGACCGCTTAAATCCTTAAGCGACATGATAAAAGGCAAACAGGGACGGTTCAGGCAAAACCTTCTTGGTAAAAGAGTTGATTACTCAGGCCGTTCTGTTATTGTTGTAGGACCGGAACTTAAACTTCATCAATGCGGACTGCCTAAGACAATGGCGCTTGAACTTTTCAAACCCTTTATATTCAACAAGCTTGAAGAAAAGGGTTTTGCAACTACAATTAAGAATGCAAAGAAAATGGTAGAACTGGGGGTAGATGAGGTTTGGGATTGTCTTGATGAGGTTATACGGGAACATCCTGTTCTTCTTAACAGGGCGCCAACCCTCCACCGTTTGGGGATTCAGGCATTTGATCCCGTGTTAGTTGAAGGTAAAGCCATTAAACTTCATCCTCTTGTCTGTACCGCCTTTAACGCAGATTTTGACGGTGACCAGATGGCAGTACATGTACCTCTTTCCATAGAGGCCCAGGTCGAGGCAAGGGCATTGATGATGTCTGTTGGAAATATTCTTTCTTCTACTAGCGGCAAGCCTATCACAACACCTACACAGGACATGGTATTGGGTCTCTATTATCTTACAAAAGAAAGAAAGGGAGCCAAAGGCGAAGGAAAGGTATTTTCATCCCCGGAGGAAGCCAGAATCACATATGATTTAGGAGAAGTTGAGGAACAGGCAGAGATAAAAGTACGGATGAACGGCACCTTCGTAACTACTACAACAGGCCGTATTATTTTTAGTGAAATTTTGCCGGAGCAAATTCCTTTTTCCATGATTAACAAAGTGATGACCAAACAAGAGGTAAGTAAGCTCGTCGAGTTGTGCTATAAGAAGGCAGGGAGACAGGCAACAGTTATTTTTCTTGACAACATGGAAAAGCTTGGATTTAATTATGCAACTCTTTCCGGTATATCAATCTGCATAGATGATATGCACGTACCGGCTCAAAAATCGGTGCTTATAAAAGAAGCTGAACATGAGACAAGAGATATACAGAGGCAATATGCAGAAGGCCTTATTACAAACGGAGAGAGGTACAATAAGGTTATAGATATATGGGCGCAGGTTACTGAAAAGGTTGCAGATGCAATGATGAAGGAATTAGGCGCAGAGGGCGTAAGGAAAATTGATAAGGCTTCCGAGGAAGAGCTTAAAGAGAGGCGTGCCTTTAACAGTATTTTCATGATGGCTGATTCCGGTGCAAGGGGATCTACGGCACAGATAAAACAGCTGGCCGGAATGAGGGGTCTTATGGCAAAACCCTCCGGAGAAATTATCGAAACTCCAATTACTGCAAATTTCAGGGAAGGATTGACCCCGCTTCAGTATTTTATTTCAACACACGGTGCCAGAAAAGGATTGGCTGACACAGCGTTAAAGACAGCGAATTCAGGCTACCTCACAAGGAGACTGGTTGATGTAACACAGGACGTCATTATAAGAGAAGATGACTGCAATACTAATGATGGAATATATGTAACAACCCTCGTTGAGGGCGGTGAAATTATAGAGCCTCTTGAAGAGAGGATATTTGGACGATCAATTGCAGACGCCATAAAAGACCCAATAACAAAAAAGATAATTGTTTCTAAAAACTCTGAAATAGACGATGAATTAACTCAAAAAATTATAGAGGCAGGCGTAGACAGGGTTAAGCTTCGTTCCGTCCTTACATGTCAGTTAAGGTACGGCGTGTGCAAGAAATGTTACGGCAGGGACCTTGGAAGAGATGAACCGGTAGAAATAGGAGAGGCTGTTGGGATCATTGCGGCTCAGTCTATTGGTGAGCCAGGGACTCAGCTCACAATGAGAACATTCCACATTGGCGGAACAGCTACTAAATTCGTAGAGCAGACCATACTCGAGGCAAAACATAACGGCACCATCAAATATCTCAATCTTGTAACGGTTAAAGACAGAGAAGGTTCCCTTGTTGTGATGAACCGTAACGGAGGCATTGCTATTGTTGATGCAAAGGGAAGGGAGAAGGAAAAATACTCTGTTGTTTACGGGGCTAAACTCAAGGTTGCGAATGGCCAGAAGGTGGAGATAGGGCAGAAACTTGTTGAGTGGGATGCTTATGCAACTCCTATTATAGCCGCGATAGGAGGAAAGATTGCATATGGCGATATGGTTGAGGGTGTTACTGTAAAGGAGGAAGTCGATGAGGTTACAGGACTTGCCCGTAAAGTTATCATTGAATACCCTTCTAATATGAGACCGAGGGTTTCCATTAAAGACGAGCACGGCAAGTCTACATTAAAAGTCCCCGGAACCAACAACCCAGCCAGATATTTACTTCCGTTGGGGGCATATGTGCTTGTGGAAAAAGCGGCCATAATTCATCCTGGCGATATAATAGCCAAGATTCCAAGGGAAACTACAAAGACCAAAGATATAACCGGCGGACTTCCGAGAGTTGCAGAGCTGTTTGAAGCAAGAAAACCAAAGGAGCAGGCTATAGTAAGCGAGATAGACGGTGTTGTTGCGTTTAAGGGATTTCATAAAGGGATGAGGGTTGTTGTTGTAAAAGGTGGTTCTGACACAAGGGAATACCTTGTTCCCAAAGGCAAGCATGTAAGTGTTCATGAAGGGGACTGGTTAAAGGCGGGCGAGCCTTTGATGGATGGTTCTGTTAATCCTCATAGCATTCTTGAGATATTGGGGCCTCAGGAACTCCAGCGATATCTTGTGGATGAAGTGCAGAAAGTCTACCGGCTCCAGGGAGTTTCGATAAATGATAAACATATAGAAATTATTGTCAGGCAGATGATGAAGAAACTAAAGATCGAGGATGCCGGCGATTCAGATTTCCTTGTTGGCGAACAGGTGGATAAAATAGCATTTGAGGAAGAAAACAAAAGGGTTATAAAACAGAAAGGCAGGCCCGCTCAGGCAAGACCGCTGCTTTTAGGTATTACCAAGGCTTCTCTTACAACTGATAGCTTTATCTCTGCTGCTTCTTTCCAGGAGACCACAAGGGTTCTTACTGAAGCAGCCATTAACGGTGCGGTGGACGAACTGAGAGGACTTAAGGAAAATGTTATTATGGGAAGACTTGTTCCTGCAGGGACGGGTATGAGCGTCTACCGGGATACCTATATACAGACGACAGAAGAATAATAAATAAAGTCAATTTTGTTATTCGTTATTCGAATAACGAATACACAGCGTCATAAATTATTGCGCATAATATAAAATTCTCCCAAAGTCTGTCATGCCGGCTTGTCCGGCATCCTTCTTTATGATTCCCGACAAGCGGGAATGACACAACATGCGCAATTTTATAAATCGTCATGTATAACAGATAACTGATGACAATTTGATGAGGTTTATCGCCGATTCAATGCTTGGCCGTCTTGCCAGGTGGCTCAGACTGCTGGGCTACGATACACTTTATTATCCTCAAATAGAAGACAGTCTCCTTTTAAAAATTGCACGCGAGGACAACAGGATACTCCTTACGAGAGATACCCGCCTTGTAAAAGTAAGAGGTCTTAAGCAATTCCTGTTATTAAAGGAAAATGATTCTTTTAAACAATTGAGGAATGTTGTTAAGGCGTTTAAATTGAACCTTCATGATAAATTGGAAAGTGGAAACGATGTCATGATTCTAAGCAGATGTGCAGTCTGTAACGCCAGCGTTGACAATATATCAAAAGAAGACGCAAAACGTTTTGTCCCTGAATATGTTTATAAGACTTCTGATATTTTCAGGCAGTGTTCAGGCTGCGGTAAATTCTACTGGAAAGGTACTCATCCCGGGAAATTCAGGAAGAAACTGTCAGAGGT
>SDBV01009822.1_pt1 | contig 12640 bp, 10 predicted proteins | sample 2277081 | NCBI WGS metagenome assembly SDBV01 (sample SAMN10402039, study PRJNA504765) | marine sediment metagenome | isolation source: marine sediment core GS10_PC15, 223 cmbsf | place: Arctic Ocean: Southern Knipovich Ridge | collected 2010
GTAGGATAATCAACACAGCCATTTATATAAGTCTCATCATATTCAGCCTATTGAATAACTACCCAACAAACCAAAGCAATATTGATATCCTTAACGGATTTACCATTATACATAAATCCCTTGAAATAAGAAAGTTTGATTTTTTGATGAGGACCACTTTATTTTTTTATTCATTTTATCCTTCCTTATTACAAGATATGCAATTATTAGGTAATAACGTTTTGGCTTATTACAATTAATGGAATAAGGACTATGAAAAGAAAAATAGGACAATATATTACGATTTCTAATGTTGGGGAAAAATGTCAGGCATTTATTCCAGACCCTTTGCCTCCAAAGCCTGCTTTGTTAATTGAGGGCAACCTGAGAGAGTTGCTAGACCATACGCTTCTTGCTCTTGGAAGACTCGACAGCACAACTATGCTTTTGCCTGAAACAGACATATTTCTTTATATGTATATTCGAAAAGAAGCTGTCCTTTCTTCTCAAATTGAAGGCACACAATCTTCTCTTTCCGAGCTTTTATTATTTGAAATTGGTGGAAAGCCTGATGTGCCAATTGATGATGTTCAGGAAGTTTCAAATTATGTTGCGGCTTTAAATCATGGCTTGTCATTAATGAGAGAAGGCCTGCCAATATCACTGAGATTAATCCGGGAAATGCACAAGGTGCTTCTTTCAAAAGGTAGGGGAAGCGATAAAATGCCAGGGGAATTTAGAACCAGCCAAAATTGGATTGGCGGCACCAGGCCTGGCAATGCTACCCACATCCCCCCGCCACCGGATAAACTATTGGAATGTATGGGATATTTGGAAAAGTTCTTAAATAATATCCCTGAAAAAACTCCTACATTAATAAAAGCCGCATTAGCACATGTTCAATTTGAAACAATTCATCCGTTTCTTGATGGAAACGGCAGAGTGGGAAGACTATTGATAACTATTCTGCTTTGCTCCGAAGCGATACTCAAAGAACCCCTTCTGTATCTGAGTTTATATTTTAAAACACATCGTAATACCTATTATGACCTGCTCCAGCAAATCAGGATAAACGGTGATTGGGAAAGTTGGATAGAATTTTTCTTAACTGCCATTAAGGAAACAGCTGATAAAGCAACCTCCACCGCCTCAGTACTGATAAACCTGGCAGAAGAAGACAGAAAAAAAATTCAAAATGTAGGCAGATCCGCAAGCTCAGCTTTGCGGGTTCATCACGCTTTGCTTCAAAGACCGATTATTTCAATTCCAAAAATTTGTGAAATTACAGGCCTATGGACAACATCAGCTACAACGGCTATCAAGCATTTAGAACAAATCGGGATAATAAAAGAGATAACTGGCGGCAAAAGAAATCGCCTTTACAAGTATTTAAAATACATTGACATCTTAAATGAGGGTACGGATGTTACAATGTAAAACAGAGAATCACAGTTCAAATATGAATCTGGAGAAAATATTTTGAAATCCCTTGTTTTGCTCCTCTTTGAATTTTTCAGGCTATTATTCAAGTCTAACCAAGGCCTGATTATTGAAAATCTGTTATTGAAGCAGCAAATTATCATACTCAAAAGAAGAAACAAAAGGCCGAAACTAAAAAATATTGATCGTATCATTCTTGTCTGGATTTCAAAGTTATGGAATGACTGGAAATCAGCTATAATTATTGTCAAGCCCAAAACCGTAATAGGTTGGCACCGTAAAGGCTTTAAGCTTTACTGGAAATGGAAATCTCGAAGAGCCGGAAGGCCAAAGATTGACTGGGAACTAATCAAACTTGTCCGTAAATTACAAAAAGAAAACCCAACATGGTCAGCTCAAAGAATCCAGGGAGAACTTGGGAAACTCGGTTTTAGTGTTTGTGAAAATACTGTTGCCAAATATATGCGAAGACCAAAATCAGATGATGGAAAGCAACAGCAATGGCTGACTTTTCTGCGGAATCATACAAAGCATATCGCAGGAATTGATTTCTTTGTTGTACGAACAATTTTCTTCAAGGCTATATATGTATTTGTCGCCATATCGCATAATAGACGCAAAATACTGCACTTTGGCATCACATCCAAACCTCATTCGCAATGGGCCATTCAACAACTTAGAGAAGCTTTTGCTTTTGATGAAACAAGTAAATATATTATCCGAGATAATGACAAAATCTTCAGCGAAGATTTCAAACAGCATATCCCACGATTTGGTCTTAAAGACAAGCCGACTGCTTATAGAAGCCCTTGGCAAAATCCCATTTGTGAAAGAGTAATCGGAACACTTCGCAGGGAATGTTTAAACCATATAATAATTCTTAACGAAAAACATTTGCATGATGTTTTGAATGAATACATCTTTGAGTATTACAATGTTAGCAGAACACATATGTCGCTTGAGAAGGATTCGCCTGTATCAAGGCCTGTGCAGAAACAAGGCAAGATTGTAGGGAAACCAATCCTTGGTGGTTTGCATCACATTTACAGCAGAGCTGCTTAAACTAAAAATTCGAAACAATGCTGCGAGCAATTGCAAACGGCTGGGCGGTTGGATTCTGCACAGATGATGCAAATGCAATTTCTAATTGCCGGTTTTGGAACTATCTCTGCTTCTGATATCAAGCCTATTAAATTTTCAAAGAGCAAAAACAGAATTTACACAACTCGAAATGATGTGTTTTCGCGGTCAGATTAGTTTTTGCGTAAGACACGAAATATCTATTGCATTATTTTATCTTTTATGATAGTTTATTGCCATGAAGTTTGTAAGCTTATTAGAAAAAGTGTCTGATCTGCCGGTTTTTACAGTCAGGTTTCTGTCTGCAGGGGGAAATCTGGCCCAAATTCGGCTGCAAATCAACAGGTGGGTCAAGGATGGTAAAATTATTAGACTGCATAAAGGTCTTTACACCCTCGCAGAACCCTACAGAAAAGTCGCCTCTGAACCATTCAGCATCGCCAACAGCCTAAGGCAGGCTTCTTATATAAGTCTCCACTCTGCTTTGTCCTGGTACGCAATGATCCCGGAGTTTGTCCCGGCTGTTACAAGCATCACTACTGGCAGGCCCCAAACGATTGAAACTCCTTTGGGCAGGTTTGAATTCAGACATGTAAGCAAGAAATACTTCTGGGGCTATCAACAAGTCGAACTTAAATTCGGACAAACTGCTTTTATCGCATATCCCGAGAAAGCACTGCTTGATCTTATCTATCTAACTCCCGGCGGCGATGAAATTGAGTTCATAGAGGGACTCAGGCTTCAGAATTTTGAGCAGATTGATAAAACTGTGCTACGTGAGTTTGTAGAAAGATTCCAAAGCCCTAAACTCAACCGGGCACTGGACAATATTGAAAGGATTCTCGACCAAAGCGAAGGTATTGAATTATGAAAGATTATTTAAAGCAGCAGATTGAAAAAATTCAAGATACTAATTTGGCCAGATGTATTGTCCGCGAGTATCTGCAGGCAAGAACACTTGAATGCCTTCAGGAAAATGGAGCTTTTGTGCACTGGGCATTTGTTGGCGGAACTGCCTTGAGATTTCTGTATTTGCTGCCGCGTTTTTCTGAGGACCTGGATTTCTCAATCACAGAAACAAGTTCGGAAGACAACTTTGCAGAGCTTATGAAAAAAGTCAAGAATAGATTCCTTGCAGAAGACTACGAGGTAACAGTTAAAGCCAAAATCGCCAAAACAGTAAGAGCCGCATTTATCAAGTTTCCCGGTCTGCTTTATGAACTGGGTTTGTCACCTCTTAGCTCTGAGGTTATTTCAATCAAAGTAGAAATTGATTCCAATCCTCCAGCCGGAGCTAAACTGGAAACCAGTATCGTAAGAAAACATTGTCTTTTGAATCTTCAGCATTATGACAAAAGCTCTTTGTTAGCGGGTAAGCTGCATGCCTTAACAACTCGCAAATATACCAAAGGCAGGGATGTTTACGATCTGATGTGGTACCTTTCCGACAGAACATGGCCGGAACCTAATATCCTTTTATTGAATAATGCTCTAAAACAGACCGCATGGTCAGGGGCGGAATTGACTGAAGAAAATTGGAGACAGCAGATTACCATAAGAGTATCAGAATTTGATTGGAACAAAGTCATCGCAGATGTAAAACCTTTCATTGAAAAACAGAGTGACCTCCAGATGCTCACTCCACAGAATCTCATAAAGATGCTAAAAGATACTGCCCAATAGAGTTGCCGCTATATGCCGAAAAAATAGGACCTGAAAAATCAACTTGTTTCACTAAGATAGCCAATTGGCCATCTTAGCGATTAAAATAACTTTACGTCTCTTGCCTTACAGGCCGTAAGGTACAAAAATTCATAGCTCCGGCTATTTTTACTTGTCAAGGCTGCGAAAAAATTAAGCAGCTCTTCTGTAACTCTTCAAAAAGCCACCAAGAAAGTCTTTCCGGGCAATATTTCTGACAAACAAGTTCGGAGGCATACTACCGCCCTGCTGTCTGTCTGGTTTATTATACTCGGATGGAATCCTATTTCCAATTCCCTGAACCGCCGACACACGGATTTTCAGTCCGCGTCTCGCGATTGTAAGTTCTTGCGGCATAAGGGTTAATAACGGCAAAATAAAGACTTATGAGATTGAGCGTAGAACAACAAAAGACTAATATAAGACTAAGCGTGCATGTTTGGTGCACACTTTGGTGCACAGGGGTAGTTCGTACAATCCATTTACCCCATATTTTTGCCTGAAGATGGAGAACAAGCAGCGGCAAATACGATTTGATGTAAGGGGGTTAAAATATTTTCGCACCTCTTTTTTTATGGGATAAATCTTCGAGGAAGATATTGCTATTCCTGCTCTGAGTAGTATAAATTTATTCATCCTACCCATTAAGCGGCCCTCCTGAAATGTCAACTCCCGGCATAATAGCCGAGTAACAGTTGCGATAATCGGTACACTTAACCACTTGTTCCTGACTTTTTCTCCCACTGCATTTTCCATGCGAGAACTTTATCATAAATCGTTGTAAAATCAACTCTTAAATGGTATCATGTAAACATAATCAGAAGAAGCTGTATATTTTTGTACCCCACGCGGCAGCCCATTTCTTCGCAAAATATTGGCAACGCTGCTTTTAGAGATCGCCACATCAAGTTTTTTCAATTCGCCTTGAATCCGTGCATAACCCCACTCATTTTCACGAACCATCTTGCATACTAGCTGTTCAATATCCAATGCTATTCGAGGTCTGCCGGGATTGTTCTTTCTACGGTGAACCGCCGACACACGGATTTTCAGTCCTCAGGTCTACTTATAACCTACTGTTACATAAGGGCTTATGGGCGGTTTTTTGCGTCAAAATGAGGATTACAAGTGGTTAACAAGTGTATATACAAGTGAATTACAAGTGGTTGACCACTGGCGACTGACGCATTTTTGACGCACGTTGTTTTAAGTTCTGCCTAATAATTCCAGCTAAATTATTGTTTTCGTTGAGAACAATATAACAGTCATACTCATCCATCAGCTATCCCTCATCACGATTATTGCTGCTCTGAGTAGTGTAAACTTATTCATCCAACCCATTATGCAGCCCTCCTGAAGTGTCAACTCCCGGCATAACAGCCGGGTAATCGTTGCTATGATCGGCACATTTAACCATTTATTGTTAAGCTTTTGAATCGTTGTGTTTTCCATCAGCGAAGTTTATCATAACTTCTTGATTTCTCAAGAATTAACTGCTAGAGTGTAAGCATAATTCGCAGTAGCTATATATTTTTGCACCCCACGCCTCCCAAATTTGCTACGGTTCTTTGAGCCGTCATACTTTTTTCCGGCCAGTTTTCTGAACCACTTAAGAAGCGTATCTGGCGAAAAAACGCAAGAAATCTCAAACAGCATCTTCCTTCCAACTCGTTTAGCAAGGATAGCCAATCTCCGCCTTTGCTTATCATTCAAGATTATTCGTTTTTTGCCCGTAGCTTTTAGAAGCTCGTGCTTTAAAATTTCGTTCTCTTCCTTGAGATAATTAATTGCCTCCTGCTGCTGTCGATTTATCCATCCTGCAAGCATCATCAACAGCATTGTGTAAGGCTTAGTTTTCATTTAAACTCCAGTTACAATTTAAGATCCCTCTACATCCATATCCAATGAATGCTCAGAACAGTAATCTTTAATAGCAGCAATAAACGTTTTTCCATATTTTTTGTATTTCTTTTCTCCCACTCCTTTGACATCAAGGAAGGTGTCAAGGGAAGCAGGTCTTTTCCTGGCCATATCTCTAAGTGCGGCATCACCAAAAACTACATAGGCAGGGATTTTCTTCTTGCCAGCAATCTTTGATCGCAATTTTCTTAAGGCCTCAAACAGTTCCTTATCTACACCTTCCCATGAATCTGTGACAGCCTTTGATAGTTTGACTTTGGCCTTTTGAATGACGGGTTTGAGCAGGCGTGGAGTTTGCAGGCCTTTTAAAACTGTGCGTCCTTTTTCCGTAACTATCAGAACATTATATTCGCCATACTTTTCAATATAGTCCTGGCCGGTAAGCTGTTCAATCCAGTCTCGCACTGTGTGTTTTGAATAATCACGGAGCAGGCCATAAGTACTTAGCATATCGTGAGAGTTTTCTATGATCCGTTTATCCTTGGAGCCAATCAATACTAAAACGACATAGCCGCCGCCAAACATCTGCTCAAGACGAACTATGCAGGAAAGTATTTTTTGTGATATTACCAGAGCATCATCTATATACTCAAATTCACCAAGACACATATCGCATGCATTACAGCTATCCTTATCAATATTCTGGCCAAAATATCTGAGTATAGCTTTGTGCCTGCATACACCTGCCGTGCAGTAGTTATACATATTGCCAAGCTTGACCATTGCGATTTTGTAGGCCTCAGTGGGCATATCTCTCATCAAGCTTTTCCATGTACCATAGTCGCCGCCTGAATAGTACAAACTGCATTCTGCCTCTAAGCCGTCACGCCCTCCGCGTCCGCTCTCCTGCTGATAGTGTTCAAGTGACTTTGGCATGCCTGTATGAATGACATAACGGACATTGGATTTATCTATTCCCATGCCGAATGCAACCGTGGCTACAATAATATCTACTTTTTCAGTGATGAACATGTCCTGATTTTTCTTGCGGTCAGCAGCTTCCATCCCAGCATGGTAAGGAGCTACGCTATAGCCTTTACTTTCCAGTTTGGCACACATGCCGTCAACATCCTTACGCCTGATGCAGTAAATAATACCTGATTCTCCTTTATGCCGGTCAATAACAGAACAAACCTGCTTGATGATATTATTTCGCGGCTGAACCTTATACACCAGGTTTGGTCGATCAAATGAGCCTACCAGCATCTGTGGATTATTAAGTTTTAATTGCTGTGCGATATCGGCTCGCACTTGATCTGTAGCGGTGGCGGTATAGGCAGCAATAGTAATGTCGCCAAACAACTCCTTCAGCGATCCCAGTTGGCGATACTCCGGCCTGAAATCATGACCCCACGTGCTCACGCAATGGGCTTCGTCAATCGCGATAAACGATAAATTGGCTTTGCGCAAAACCTCAAGGAAGTTGCCTGCAAGAAGTCGTTCAGGGGAAAGGTAAAGGAGCTTAAGCTCCTTTTGGTTAATCCTGGCAAAAACATTATTCTGCTCTGATGCCGAAAGTGAACTGTCAATGCGTTCTGCTGCTACTCCACACTCTTTTAGTGCATCTACCTGGTCTTTCATCAGAGAAATTAAGGGAGAAACTACAACCGCAAGACCCGGCATTGTCACCGCTGGTGCCTGAAAACATAAAGATTTGCCACCTCCGGTAGGAAGAACTACAACCGAATCAATACCGCCGCTGATGCACTCCATAGCCTGTCTCTGCAATGGCAGAAAAGTCTCAAATCCCCAATATTGGGCTAATGCTTTTTCAATTTTCTTCATCGCCCCTTCTCCGAGCACATACTATCGAGAAATGCCCTGTTATCCGAATACTTATTTAGCAGCTTAAGCAAACTGGCCATCGCATCGCGAGTCCCGTAGTTCGACAACACACGCCTGAGTGTAGTAAGCCCATGGTTATGCTCCGGGCTATACAGCTTGGCTTCCTTTCGTGTTCCGCTGGCAGGAATATCGATAGCCGGAAATATCCTCGCCTCAGCCAGGGACCTATCGAGTACAACCTCGCTGTTACCGGTCCCCTTGAATTCTTCGAATATCAGCTGGTCCATTCGCGAACCGGTATTGATCAGACATGTGGCGATGATAGTCACCGATCCTCCGTTCTCTATAGTACGTGCAAGTCCAAATAGTCTTCGAGGTATCTCCATTGCACCAGCTTCCAGCCCGCCGCTCATAGTACCGCCTCGCCGACCACCTCGGTGATGGCCCCTGTTATTAAATGCTCTTCCAAGCCTTGTAAGACTATCGATCAACACCACAACCTCGCGCCCGCATTCCAGTTCCATCTGCACATGACAAAGCATCAACTCGGCAAGTTCAACATGTTCATCAACGCTCTGGTCGCTCGTACTCGCTATCACTTCAGCACACTTTGCTGTCCTGCGAAACTGCGTCACTTCTTCGGGCCGCTCATCTATCAATAGCACGATGATCCGACTCTCGGGAGAGCATTCATGTATACCAGTTGCTATCTGTTCCAAAAGAACCGTCTTACCTGCCTTAGGCGGCGAGACTATCAGTTGACGCGTACCCTTACCTATCGGCGATATCAGATCTATTATCCGCATACTCTTATTGCCGCAAAGTCCAAGCTCAAAACGCTGATGTGGATCGATCACTACCATATCCGAAAATCGTGGCCTTTTCCCAAAAGCCTTTGGCTCCATCCCGCCAAGAGTTTCTATAGATACCAGCCGAGCCTTACCGTTCTTTCGTTCAACCTGACCTGTAACGGCGGCCCCTTCGCTAAGGGCATATTTCCTGGCCAATTCTGGCGACACCATTATTTCAAGTTGACCTTTGCGATAAGAACGATCAGGAGTCCTGACCACAAATTGCTGCCTGCCTACACATTTCAGTATTCCGGTAATTGTATCTGACATAAATATTCCCTATTGGTTTTTCTATAGCTATAAGCCGAAGGTTAGTTTTGAAGCAAGCGTACCACCGGATGGCTTGTTGTTCTTTATTGGTTTTGCCGGGGTTGTTTGCTTTTTGGCCGGTTTTATGGGTTGACGTTTTTCGTTGCGGGCTGGTTTTTCGCCCTGCGTCTGATCTTTTTTCATGCTCATCGATATTCGTTTTCTGGCGATGTCTATCTCCAGCACGCGTACTTTTACCTTTTGGTGCACTTTAACAACGTCAGCGGGGTCTTTTACAAAATGGTCACAAAGCTGGCTGATATGTACAAGACCATCCTGATGAACACCAACATCTACGAATGCACCGAACGCGGTAATATTCGTAACGATCCCCGGCAATTCCATCCCAACTTCCAGATCGCCGATCTTATTGATTCCTTCGGCAAAGCTGAACAGCTCGAACTGCTTTCGTGGGTCTCGGCCAGGCTTGCTAAGCTCAGCCTTAATGTCCATCAGCGTTGGCAAACCAACCGTATCGGTAACGTAGTTTTCCAGCTTTATCTTTTCACGCAACACCGAATTACTGATCAAATCTGTCACCGAACAATCTAAGTCCTTAGCCATAGATTTTACTATTGAATAGCTTTCGGGATGTACCGCACTTGCATCAAGCGGGTTTTTGGCGTTGCGAATCCTGAGAAAACCTGCACACTGTTCAAATGTCTTAGCCCCCAAGCCGGAAACTTTCTTAACATTCGCTCTGGAGGCGAATGGGCCGTTTTCGTTCCTGTGCAGGACTATGCTTTCAGCCAACTTAGGTCCTACTCCTGAAACATAGGTCAAGAGTTGCTTACTTGCCGTATTGACCTCAACGCCGACAGCATTCACACAGCTACCGACCGTATCATCGAGACTGCGTTTAAGAAGTGCCGGGTCGACATCGTGTTGATACTGGCCAACGCCAATGGATTTGGGGTCGATCTTTACAAGTTCGGCCAGTGGATCCATTAGCCGTCTTCCAATTGATACCGCTCCTCTGACTGTAATGTCATAGTCGGGAAATTCTTCTCTGGCAACCTGCGAAGCTGAATAAACACTTGCACCACTTTCATTTACCATTACGATGTGTATCTCTTTCGGCAGGCCAATCCCACGAACAAATGCTTCGGTTTCTCTACTGGCTGTTCCGTTACCTATCGCAATCGCCTCGATATTGTACTCCCGGCACCAGGCCATTACCTTAGTGCCTTCACGTTTGGTGGTAGATTCAGAACCAAGTGGATATATCACATCATTGTGCAGCAGCTTGCCCTGTCTATCCAGGCACACCACCTTGCAGCCAGTCCGAAAAGCCGGGTCGATAGCTAATATACTTTTTTCACCTAACGGCGAGCCCAGCAACAGTTGCCGGATATTTTCCGCAAAGACCTTTATAGCTTCTTCGTCAGCTTTCTTTTTACTCTCAAGTCGAATCTCAGTTTCCATTGAAAGCATTATCAGCCTCTTATAGCTATCTCTGATCGCAAGCTTGACCTGGTCGCCGGCGGCATTTTTGCTTTTGATAAACAACGAATCAAGGATTGAAACGGCCTGCTCCTCATCAACTGTTACTCGTAATAGCAGAAATTTTTCCCTCGCTCCTCGACGCATCGCGAGCACCCGGTGTGAAGGAGCCGAAGCGACCAGTTCGGCCCAGTCGTAATAGTCTTTATACTTTATCGCCTCTTCTTCCTTGCCCGATATCACCTTACAAGTGTATTTGCCTTTTTTCTGATAGAGCGATCTTATGTCCGCTCTTGCCTGGGAGTCTTCGCTTACCCACTCAGCGATTATGTCACGTGCCCCGGCAAGTGCGGTTTCAACCGAGTCCACCTCTTTCTCAGCGTTCACGAACTTTTCCGCTTCTTTTACCACGTCGATATTATCCTGCTCGAACAGCATTTTTGCCAACAGCTCAAGCCCCTTTTCCTTTGCCATGGTAGCCCGTGTCCGTCTTTTCGGCCTGAAGGGCAGGTAAATATCCTCCAGCACAGCCATAGTCTCCGCTGCCATCACTTTATCTTTAAGCTCAGTGGTGAGATTGCCCTGTTTTTCAAGCGACTCAAGTATCGCCTCTCGCCTTTTGTCCAGTTCAGCAAGCTGTTCGAGCCTATCACGAATATTGGTTATCGCAACTTCATCAAGACTGCCTGTTGCTTCTTTACGATACCTGGCAATAAACGGAACTGTGGCGTTTTCAGCCAATAGCCCAGTGACGGCGGTGACCTGTTTTTCGGTAATATTCAATTCAGTAGCTATTTTCAGTATATGTTTTTCTTCCATGCTATATTACGCTCTCAATTTCATCCGATACTTTTTCAACTTTTTTGACAACTCTTTGGCTTGGCCTTGTGTGTATTTATCCAGTTCGGGATATGCTTAAGAAATCGACTAAAATCTATAAGACATGCCTTCCATAAGTGCTTGTATAGCAACATGCTTACATTCGGATGACTTTTGACACCCTACGGGAAAAAGTCTAATGCAAATATATCTCATGACCGAGAATAGTCAGAAAAATGTGAAGGTTTGAAAACAAACATCAATATGACAACAATAAACATACAGGCGGCAACAAAAAGTACCAATGTGGGAAAAAAACTAAAACGCAGTTGTCCTGAGAAAACAGAATTATTTAAGAAGTCAATTGTACCATGAGCAATAGATAAAGATAAGATAGACGCCCCCCTAAAACGTGCAACGGCAAATGTAAAACCTACAAGAAAAGTAAATAAAAAAGTTACAAAGTCGTGGCTTGGTAAATGCCATAAGCCAAACACAAAACTTCCAATTAATACACAAGGAATAAATTTTCCCTTAAACATTTCGAACCATATTCCACGGAACCATAGTTCTTCAGTAAACCCCACGATTACTAAAAAGAAGAATGCCTTATATAGGGTTTTTGTTAGATTTGTGTCAAAACTCAAATTTGGATTCACCAATAATAATTGTACTACTTCTAAGCCCGCAAGCAACAACAAAGCTATTTGCCATTTTTTAAGGTTGAACAGTCCAAAACAATTCTTGTAAAGTTTTTGTTTCACCAATATTCCCCAAAAAAGCATAAAGATACCAAGCAAAGGTAATAATATTGAAATATGTGGTATATTATGCTTATTACGAATATATTGAAGCATTGCTACCGGTGCCAACGCAATGATTAGGGTAATTAATTTCGAAGCAAGTGGAATATTTTCATAGTTTTTATCCTTGTTACATCTCTTCATATTTCTTGAATCCGTGAGGTACAAAAAATCATAGCTCTACCCATTTTTACTTGTCAAGGCTGCGAAAAAATTAAGCAGCCCTTTTATAACTCTTCAAAAGGCCACCAAGAAAATCTTTCCGGGCAATACTTGTAACAGACAAGTTAGCAGGTATACTACCGCCCTGCTGTCTGTCTGGTTTATTATACTCGGATGGAATCCTATTTCCAATTCCCTGATGTGGCCGGTGTTTATTAAAGTATAAAGTATAGCAATCAACAACATGTTGCAATCTATTCAAACCAAAGATTAGTAAATGATTCAAGCACTCTTGTTTACAACTCAGCACAAATCTTTCAGCATGAGCATTTGCATCTGGTGCTTGAA
>SDBV01009823.1_pt1 | contig 12640 bp, 27 predicted proteins | sample 2277081 | NCBI WGS metagenome assembly SDBV01 (sample SAMN10402039, study PRJNA504765) | marine sediment metagenome | isolation source: marine sediment core GS10_PC15, 223 cmbsf | place: Arctic Ocean: Southern Knipovich Ridge | collected 2010
CCATTCTGCCACGTAGCCGTGGCGGAGACGGGGAGAGTCGAACTCCCAAGACAATTACGTTCGCTTGTTTTCGAAACAAGTGCCATCACCAGTTGGCTTGCGTCTCCCTATTTTCTTAACCTTTAGTAGACAATCACTAACTTTTATCAATTTAATAATTCCCCTCGTATCTTCTGCGTGGTGGTTGGGGCAGATAGCAAACATGTTTCCTACCTCATAACCGCCTCCAGACCTGCCGGGAACTAATCTGTGTATATCATATGTGTTGTTATAAGTACAACCGTCGACCATACAAGAAGAAAAATTAAAGCGGTTATACAACTCGGCCAACCTCTGTTGTGACTTGTTCCCCCTAGATATTTTTGAGTACGTTGTCCCGCGCCGAGCCTTGTTCGAGCACGAAACACTACAAAACTTTCTACGTGGGTGGTCGGCGGAAAAGGCCTTATTGCAAAAAGGGCACACTCGATGACTGCGGTTTCCACGGAACTTGCCCAGGCAGCCTAGAGAACAAAACCATGTGTTTTGCTTCTCCATCTGTGCAGGTCTACAGTACATTGGACCACCACAATTAGAGCAGGTTGTGTTCGGTTTTCTCATTCCTCATCCGGCCGGGTACCCACCACAGGCTTTAACTTCAACATTTCGAGAAGACAGGAATCATGGACCCACACACCTTCGGGGGTACCGTCCACCCCCCAAACACACTTCTGCGAATCTGCTTCTTCATCACACCAACGACATACTCTGATTCTTATTGTCATAGTGGAGCTGGAGAGATTCGAACTCTCTGCCTCTTGTCTGCCAGACAAGCGCTCTCCCAAGTGAGCTACAGCCCCCTCAAATCGGATAAAAATGTATCTGGGGCACACTTTGCATTACACCGACTCGTTCCAACCAACACCGAAACACTATAAATCTTGTCGATACAAGGCATTAAAGCTTCTTTCCGTAGTTATCGTGTGAAAAATTCCCGCCAGCTCGGACCCAGCAGAGTCATCACGGATTCTGCTGTTTCCTCAAACGCCGACGGGTGTGATGGCGGAAGATGTAGGACTCGAACCTACAAGGCTTTTACACCCACTTCGTTTCCAACGAAGCTCCTCATCCAGCCGGATACCTTCCATCTAATAATAAGCTAAGTCCCCCTATTTGTCAAGCGGCTGTCCTAGAATAATCTCCTAAGGGCTGGTTTGCATTTTTGTGGTAGGTGTCCCTCGCCGCGCCAGGACCCTTTCATATCTGCACCTGGGGCAGCTGTCGGCCACCCGGGGAAGCTTGATTCTTTTCAGCTGCGCTCCGCAATGGGGGCACGGCCGCCACGCGCATCGTGGACCGTACCACACGCCGTTTTTCTTACGGACCTTACCGAACGTCCTCACAGGTATTCCTCGGCCCGTCTGTAGAGTCCGTAGAAGTACTTCTTTATAGACGCTCGTTGCTTCCTCGGCACCACCAAGGTCAAATCGCTGAAAGCGCTGTCGGTTAGGTTTCTTCCGCCAGTTACAATGCAGTAGATAGAGCCCCGTTTCTCAAAACCCACACACTTGATGTGTGACTGCTCCGATATTCTCCAGTTGTACCCAGGCCACCTACTCATGGCCCGCTCCAACATTGCTTTCCGGTAGTTAAAGTCCTTGTAGGACTCTCCTCGGCGCTGGTCGGGGAAGCCGATTAGAAGGTCTACCTTCTTGACCGACTTAAGAGAGTCCAGAAAATCGCGGGTTAACGAAGTCTTACTGAAAAACTCCCCCGTCCCTTTTCTATAGAGCCCGATATTCAAACCGAAGCTGGCAATGAACACCGACGTTGGCTTACTATCAGACTCTCGCATCAATCGACCGTAATGGTCCTGGACATTAATGAATGGTGATTTTGGATACATATTAGGCCCTTTGTACTAGCGGTAGGTGTGGGACTTGAACCCACGCGACTTACGCCGGACTCCTTAGCAGGAAGCTTGGGACGCCTACTCCCGTACCTACCCTTTAATGATCTCCAGCATCTTCCTGGAACCAACTAACTCACACTTACGGGTAATCTCTTCTATTCTCTTCTTGGGGATATCGTAGTGTGTTAATCTACCAGAGTGAAACCAACACCTTTTAATCCCTAGGTCCCCAGCCATCTTGTGTAGGTTCTCTAACGTGTAGGGGACACAGACAAGGTGCCTTAAGTTATCACAGTAGTATTTCATTTGGAGGAAGGTAGACGAATCGAACGCCCGACTTTACGCCGCCCAAGGGTTCAAACCTTGTTACCAACCATTCAGTGGTACCTTCCATTTATGGAAAAACGTCTTCGTCCTTTACCCCCATCAACATCAAGATGGCCTCCCTGTCTTGCGGGCTGTAGCTAACCTGGATAGCAAGGTCGGGGAACTCTCCTCCTAAGAAACCAAACAGACCTTGAAGACGGTGCGCTTCTTCTACCATCTTGTTGGGGGCAACAACCATGAAAACGTGAGGGAATTCAAGAGCACAGTCCATACCGTTCTCGTAGTTTGTGCCGTCCCCACTATCGGTGGTTGTGAACCCATTAATGTTCAACCACCGCACTAACTTACGCACTCCGGGACTAATCTCTTCCATCTAATCATACTCCGCGTAAGAAATTTTACCGCAGTTGAGGCAGTAAAACTTGTCACAACAGTAGGAGCTAGAGCACATGCCACCGTCTTTAGATAAGGTGAATTCCTTGCACCCCGAACAGTAAGAGTACTCTTTAGGGATAGGTTTATTTCTGGCCCTCTTGAAAATAACAGGTTTGATACTTCGCATAAACTCCTTAGTGGCCTCGGGGGGACTCGAACCCGCCATTACCGATTTGAGAGACCGGCGTACTAACCATTATACCACGAGGCCGTTATTTCTTTGTACATCGACAAGAATGCCTTTGCAGCCACGAGGGGTACGACTCCGTTCCCTGTGAGTCGCAATCTGTCCACCCTATAGGCCATCCCAGCATCCATTCGGTGAAGCGCGGGCTCAGGCGCCGACCCGTTCCATCCGCCATAACCGAACCCAAATTCGGGGTCTTCCTTTTCCCCTGAGTCGGGGAGTCCTTCCCGTCCCTCGCTTGGGGGGTCGGAAACCTCACCACGAAATCTGTTAGTGTCGTCCCAGTGTGACGCCCACCTTCGGTTGTATATTTCCTGGAGCCGCTGTCCTTGCTGTCCCCCTGGGTGGGAGTCGGCATCAAGACTAAGGACTCCAGACTGTGCCTCTTTCTCCCGGGATTTCTCCCCCCTTGGTTGCTGCCATAACTCACAGCGGTAGGGGTGGGCAGCAAGAAAGAATAAACGCTCTCTGCGGTGAGGTGCCCCAGCTTCTTGAGCCGAGACCTGAGAGCCCGCAACGCAGTAACCCAGCTCTTGTAGGTCTCCGACGACAGTCTCGAACCCGTTGTTAAGGTGTCCGGTAACATTTTCGCCGAACAGGAGAGGAGCTTCAGATTCACGCAGTATACGCAGAACGTGGGGCCAGAGGTGTCGGGGGTCGTCTGTCCCCCGTTGTTTTCCAGCGTAGGAAAACGGTTGGCACGGATATCCGACCGCGATGAGATGAACCTTGTTGCACCAAGCTGTGCCGTCGAAGGTTCTAATATCATCCCAGATAGGCGCTGAATCCAGGGCCTCGCTTTCCATGCGCGCCACGAGATTCGCCGCGGCATAGGCTTCCCTTTCAACGTAACATACGGTTTGTACCCCCTCTCGGCCCAACGCGATTTGAAGTCCGAGTTCGAGTCCGGCAGCCCCGGTACATAAGCTGAGGGAATGTAAAGCCATGTCATGTAAGTCCTTTTGGTGCCTCTGGAAGGAGTTGAACCCTCTCATAGAGTTTAGAAGACTCCAGCCGGGATCCACCCGCAGAGGCTTGTTGAATGGTGAAATATACGTCTTCCACTGTTCGGGGGCTAGGAGCTTTCGTTGGAAAGCCGCGACCGTAACTAGCCAGTACCTCTGACAGGAATCGAACCTATATTTCCGGCTTAGGAGGCCGGCTCTTTATCCATTGAGATACAGCGGCGCGTTCTTCTAAGGTAGGGGGATTTCGTATTCGCTGGGGGAGAAGGTCAGATCTATATCGTCATAAAGAGCCCCATGATCATCACGGACATCTCCCACATAGCCTGGTAAACCCCGTTTTACTTTTTCTCGGGCTGTTTTGCACGCTGCGACGGCGGACTCCCAAGTATCAAAGTAGGATTTAATCTTCCTCCGAGGGGGATAGTATTTCTGTAGGTATATTTCCATCACAAACCTCCGTATTCGCGGTCCCGGGGGGATTTGAACCCCCGATCTTCCGGCTGACAACCGGGTGCATTAACCAGACTATGCTACGAGACCCTCTTCGTAGTGTAGTTTCCTGTGACAATTTGAACACAGAACAATACACTTGTCAATTTCTATTTTTAGTTTCTCAATGTTACAGAAATGGTGGGCTAGTTGCGCTACCCCCGCCACCTTGTCCCCCCGCCCATGGTGAAAATCCAAACATGCTGGGTGGTTCTCCCCACAAGTACAAGACAAACCACGTTTGTATTTAGTGAACCACCTCTTGGCCTTGGCCCGCCGTATCTGGTTATACCCCAAGAACTTCTCTTTGTTGTTTTTGTAATACTCCTTTTTCCTTTCCTTCTCACAACTTCTGCAGAAAGTCTGATAACCGTCTTTCTGTGATCGGTTGCGATTAAAAGAGGCCAAGGGCTTCTTACACTTACATTTGGAGCATGTCTTCAAAATGCCTTCCTAAAATTGGTGTAGAGCTACGGAATTGAACCGCCTTACATCCCGGGCCTGGGAAGCGTGTCACAGTTTCACCTACTCTGCATAATTATTCTAAATCTTCGTACCATTTAAAGTCCTGTGCTGTTTTACATGCGTGGCAACTAGCACAGCGGACAACACACTTGTCTATTTCTGTTTCTATTCGCCCCCACCCCAATTTATCCTGGACCATCGTTGAAACATTAGCACACTTAGTGTCTCTATCAAGGTGGTCCAGTTGAAGGGCGGCGGCCCGAGTTTCCCCACAATCTACACATGGGTGGGACTTAAAAAAATCGTATAGTTTTTGGCGTAAGTCGCCCTTTCTTTTCTTCTGGTTGTGATAGTACGCCCGTTGGTTATTTTTGTAGTGTTGTTGATTGTATTCTTTATTACACGGCCGGCAATAAGACTGATATTGGTTTTTTCTGTTGGACCGAAGACCAAACTCAGAAACCGCTTTGGTCTTCTCGCACCGGGGGCACAACCTAGTATCCCCAGCGGGCGACGATCCCACTTCCTCACCTTGAAAGGGTGATATCCTAACCAACGTAGACGATGGGGACATGTAATTTCTCAGCCATTAGACGAACGGGCCTTTTTTCAGTAATTGTTTTGCACGGTTGACCGTGCGTGTGTACTTCAGTCTAAACTTTCGATCAAGATCCGCTTCAAAAAGCGGAGCATCAAGGTTTGAGAGGGCTTCAATCAAGTCCAGGCAGGCCCCAAGACGAATTCTGAGATCTCTATTGTCTTCCACCAATACAGTTTCGCGCCAACTCTTAACCATGGTCGTCCTCCAGGTCAGGGTGTTATTTCTTTCTACACTCGTGTATTCTCCATCTATTGTCAAAGAGTTGTTACAAATTGGTAGCGGCCCAGGGACTTGCGCCCTGTGAGTTTCCCGGAGCTTATGAGGCTCGGAGCGTCTATTTGCACTAGCCGCGTCAAATTAGGTGGTGCTCGCATGGATTTTAGCATGACAGTTTTTGCATACACGGATACACTTATCTAGTTCTTTTTGTATGCGTTTTAGGGATAGTCCCCGCCGTACCACTTCTCCGATTGTAAAATCTTTTTTCGTTGGGTCTAAGTGGTGCGCGTCTATACAACATGGATCCGATTCAAGACACCTGCTGCATCCCTGTGCTCTCCAAGCATTTATAAATTTCCTAGTCGCCCTCCGCCTTTTCTTGGTATTTTCGGCGACATATCTTTTATGCTGCTGTCGATAGGCCCCTTCTTCCTGGTATCTCTTTTTAATGTATTCCCGATGATAGGCTTTTCTTTTTTCAGGGTCTTTTATAGGCATAATCGGTGGTTGCAGAGGGCGGAATCGAACCGCCACCTAATCGCTTATGAGACGATAGTAAACTCCAGTTTCCCCTGCATTAGTATATGAGACCGTGCCGGAGCACCAGTGTCCATCCTAGGTCTTAAGACGAGAGGCCACATCTTCTGCGTACTTTGCCAACCATCCATTTGTAAAGAGCATCATTGGGCTGCAACAGTGTTGTCGTATTAGCTCTTCTACTGTTCCCGCGGGTAGGTGGTCCCGCATTAAGATGTAAAGAAAAGCTACCAACGGGTCTTTTGAATCCACCCCGCCGCTGCATTCTCTAAGGCGTTCGTTTTCTGTACGCATAATACCTCTAAAAGCTGGCTCGGGAGGAAGGAATCGAACCCTCGACATTCGGCTCCAAAGGCCAACGTTCTACCATTGAACTACCCCCGATCATACGTTCTTACTCTATGACAATTGGCGCACACCAATTCACATTTGTCTATCTCCAGTTGTACTTGTTTTATAGTGTAACCACTGTTTACCATGTGGGACACACTCATTTTTTTGTTATCTTCCACATGATCGAAATCCATTGCTGCATGGTGGAATCGCCGGCCACAGGCTGTGCACACTCCCTTATCCTTTAAATGAATAACATACTTTTTGGAAGCACGCCGACGGTGCACCTTACCCTTAATTATTCGTGCCTTTTCTGAATCTATATTCTTCCTGTAGTACTCCTTATAATGCTCGCTTTGGCAGGGCTTACAGTAGGATTGGTAAGTAGTAGTTCCCTTTTTATTGAAACCCGATAACAGCTTTTCCTCCCTACAGCGGCAACACCTTCTCTTCTGTTTCATGATTTGAATTATAATACAATATTCAAAGTCTGTAAAGATCCAAGGCCTCGCGTCCTACCATTAGACGACTCCCGATCGATTACAAATCAATAACAACGCTGCGCAAAGAAGCATTGGAAAACAGCGTTCCAAACTCCTCCGTTCTCTCTCCACCACATTCGTGTATGTGCCCAAAGCAGCACAGTTTAGGGACGAGCTTGCCCTGTTTATGCCGGGTTTTAAACCACTCGAAATATTCCTCGGAGCCGAAAAAGTCGGACAATATTCCCCTTGGCGGTCCGTGCGATACTAGAACATCTAGATCCTCTGGAAGGCCGTCGAGAGCTAGGTCCATCTCCCATGGGAGCAATCCGTCAATCCAACCATCTACAGGAGGTGCCCCCCGATAACCGCCAATCTTCAAACCAACGTATTCTGCTGACCGCGATGCGTCCTTGGTTATCTCGAAGTATTCTCCACCGAAGTTCGGGCCCAAATCAATATAGTCGTGGTTCCCGCGTACCACAACGAGGGGAGCATTAGGGGAGCCGAAGTAATCCCGCAGAGTACCCATCTCGTTTAACTCTAGCTTTTGTAGGTCCTCCTCTGTAGCAACAATGATCCCGCGACCCGAAGCAGCAGTATGGTTACGAATCATACCCCCGGTGCAGATGTAAAGGTCTGCGGCGGGCAACCTCTCCCAGTGTCCGTGCCAGTCAGAGAAATGTACTATCCTTACCAAACCGGCCCCTCTACCTTATGGTAGGTAACTTCTGTGTCTTGGAGGAACTGTTTTAGTTCCCCCCGCTGCCACCACTGTCCCTCGGCATCGACTGCGTACTTACAAGAGACGACGTAGCCGGCATCGTTTGTAATCCAATTATGCCACCACTCGGAGGACAAACGCCAGGCCAGTTGTTCTAGTTCTTCGTCCATAAATACCTCTGGTGCACTCGGTGAGATTCGAACTCACACGGGCTCTTGCGTCCCACCAGGCTCTCGACCTGGCGTGTCTACCATTCCACCACGAGTGCCAACTTTTGTCGGCGGGTTAACCGTTTTATTCCGTACTCCCGCTTGGACGCCTCAGACCTGTTCTTAACTTCTTCTTGGTACACCAGTTTAACAGGCCTACGTTTCTCTGTATACTTAGACCCAGTACCAGCGTTGTGTTTTGCTATTCGTGCTTCCACATCAGTAGAGATACCAGTGTACAGAGTACCATCCCCACACTCTACTATGTAAACGAACCAGGAACTCATGGTGCCGAAGGTGGGAGTCGAACCCACACTGTACGGATTTTGAATCCGCTGCCTCTGCCAATTGGGCTACTCCGGCTTGGTGGACCATTCTTGCGGCTAGGAGGCCCGGCCCTAGTTAAACCTGCTGGGCGGACTTAAACCGCCCCAGTGCCCGCGGTCCGTGGATCGGGAACAGGGATTCGAACCCCGATTAGCGGCTCCAGAGGCCGCTGTCTTACCGTTAGACGATTCCCGAAAATGTTTCCTTTGCTTTGTCTCGCTCAAACTCACAAAGCTCAGTTATCAGCTCCTTCGCTAATTTCTCCCTTCCCGAAATTAGCATGTCAACGACTTCTACCACCGTCAGAGGAATTACTCGAGTTTCCATTGGAGCTTCCTTTCACGTCATCCGATAGTGCCTTATACTGTGTTAGCATTTCTAGAAGGCCATCTACTGCCTCTATACATCTTTTTCCGTGGTCTTCGCTGTACCTTATAAAAGGCAGTAGCTTCTTGGTGTGGCTGTATTGTTCCTTTATCCGGCACCACAAGTCCCACTGGGTATCTGGAGTCCTTAGTTCGTAGTCTAACACATCTTTGTAGTCCGATAGAGATCTAAGATATTCCTCGGTAGCTTCCACCATCGTACTTAGGTCCTCGGGGTCTTGGTCGGGGTACCGTTTTTCCAATCTAAAAAAAGCAGCCTCAAAAGCAGTTCTTTTGTTGGAAACGGTCTGGGAGTGGTCCCATATAATCTTGTCTTTATTCGGCGGTAAATCCATCATAATGCTCCTACTACTTAGTGCCTCCAGAAGGAGTCGAACCCTCATCTCGACGGTTAAGAGCCGTGTACTTTCCCATTAAGCTACGGAGGCTAGTGTACCTTTTTGTGGGTACGTGTTTTGTTTTTCCCAACAATCCTGTTCAACACTGTTTGAGCATCGTACCCTAATATTTTTAGGCCCCCTAAACAAAACACCGTAAGATCACCCAAAGCATCAACTTGTTCTTCCACGTCTTCTGCGGCAAGAGCTTGTTTCCACTCCTCTAACTCTTCCTCAAGGCCCTTGGTTGTCTTGGACAAATCGTGCGCAGATGGGAAGCCTCTGCGAATACGATTTTGTACTATCTCTTCTTGCAGTTCCTGTAAAGACATTTCCGACCTAAACTACCAATCCTTAGTGCCCCCGGTAGGAATCGAACCCACATTTTTCCGGTTAAAAGCCGGCTACAAAACCAATTTTTGTTACGGAGGCAGAAAGTTTGCCGCCGCGTTTAGAACGTCGTCTCATTTTAGGTCTCCTTCCTTAATCTAGCCTGCATCCCAGCTACGAACGAATTCCCAACACTTAGTACAGTAAACATCCCCGTCGTGCCACATTAAGCTATGGTTGCGTAGTTCGTGGTCCTTGGGCGGGGAATCACATTTTGGGCAGTGTTTGTGTGGGCCCATCATCCCGGCCCAGCCCCCACACTTTTTGCACCAGCGCGAAAAAACCTTCTCGTTACACTCTAGACAGGGTTCTCCCCCCTTAGCTACTTTAATTTCTGGGTGAGTTTTACACCTATACTCTACATAAGTCATATAGTTCCTTGGTGCCTCCGGAAGGACTCGAACCCTCAGTTTTAGTGACCCTGGAAGGAGTTGCACCCTCGACCTGCCGGTCCGTAGCCGGCTGCTCTATCTTCTGAGCTACAGGACCATGTGTTCTTTCTCGGTGACAATTAGCACAAAGTATAATTAACAGCACCCGGCCGGCGAATTGAACGCCGCTTTTTGGCACCCGATCGAGGAATCGAACCCCGCAAACGGTCGGATTTGGAGTCCAACCCGCTTACCCAGAGCATCGGATTTATTGGTCTAAACAAGAGTACCAATTATTTTCTTTAGCTGTTTTTCTTCGGTGACAGTTGGCACAAAGAACTTGGCAACGCTCAATTTCCTTTTTAAGCACCTCGATATTTTTCCCGCGGCGTACTCCTTGAGAAATAGTAAATCCTTTGTTCTTAGGGTTAACGTGATCAAAGTCGAGGACAACGGGGTCTGTCTCTCCGCAAACGACACAGTGGTTTTCTTCTAGGTAGGACAAAATGAAACCGTGGGCTTTTTTCTTCTGTATCAGGTTTCGTTCTTTAGCCCTAGCTATATACTTATCCTTGTCTTTTTTGTAGTGCTCCTTGTTGTACTCTTTTCTACAAGGAATACAGGTATTCTGATAACCTTTGGTGTGGTGCTTGTAGAACTCAGAAACAGATTTTGTCTGACCGCAAACAGCACATCTTTTCGTCTCCATATAGTAATAATAAAACAACATCATCTGAAAGTAAACTACAGTTTTGGAGACTGCCGTGCTACCATTACACTACACCCCTATGAAAACCTACTTAATCCTCTGGAGCGGGTGGGGGGAGTCGAACCCCCATTGTTAGGGTGGAAACCTAGGGTCTTACCGTTAGACGACACCCGCGTCTTTAACTTCTGGAACTCTCTTTACTACTTCTCGGTAAATCATTCTGGCAGCCCGCTTGGTTATCCCCTCAATTATCGCTGTGGTGGCGGGCCTATCCGGGTGGCAATCGTTGTAACTCCTTGCAGCGCCTCGGATCATTTCGCGAATCAAGAGCGTGTCAAACTTCTTCATCTGGTCTCGTGGTAGGGACTTTTTATGCGGGGGCCTTGAGAGCCTCCTATAATGTACATCCAGTCTTCTAACATATCAACTTCTCCGGGCCACCCATACACCGTCCACTTCTTGTAACGGTCGTACTCAAAAGACAATGTGCCCACTTGCCAGGCCCAGCCCTGTATCCCTCGAAAACCCTCACGGTCAAAAACTACGTTTACTTCTGCCTCTGTGTGCTCTAAGCTCGGCTCGTAGACACTATAAGAATAACAAGAACTGAGTAAAAAAGCAAGTAGTAAAACCGAATATTTCATGGTCCTCCCGGTGAGATTCGAACTCACACTGGACAGGGTTTAAACCTGCTGCCTCTGCCTGTTGGGCTACAGGAGGATGTTCACAGCCGATAGGAAGATTCGAACCTCCAACCCCTCCGGTTGTTCCGCTGCGCAACGGCCTTCAGGATTCCCGCTTTGCAACGGGCGACGCTCTCCAATACGTCCTGTATCAACTGCGATGGTGGGGGACAGTGGAATCGAACCACTCGCCCGAATGGGAACGGATTTACAGTCCATCGTAGGCCCAGCCTACCTTATTGGTGCCCCCCAAATTTCAAACCCTTTATCCTGAACCAGTAGTCCAAAGAAAAACACTCGGTACTGATTGGATTTCCTGCCAAATCCTCATACCTGTAGACCGCTTGTGTTTCCGAGCTGCCATACAAATCTTCGTGTTCTTTGGCTTTTGTTCCGTCGGGGAGAACAACATCTCTAATTATAGTGTACACTGTAATACCTCTATTGGTACCGAGGGTGAGATTCGAACTCACACTGGACAGGTTCTAAGCCTGCTGCCTCTGCCGTTGGGCTACCCCGGCGTTTGGTGCCCCCAGATGGATTTGAACCACCGGCCACCGCCGTGTAAAAGCGGCACTCTTCCACTGAGTTATAGGGGCTAACCGTGTGTGCGAATTCTATGACAATTAGCACACACTAAATCACACTTGGCTATTTCTTTCAGTATTCTATCCTTAGACCAACCACGTCTAATTAGGTTTGATACATTATCTTCTTTTTCACTGGGATTGCGATGATCAAAATCCATAACAAAATGGGGGTGTTTGTTCCCACAATCGGTACACGATTGATTACTTTTTAATTCATTCAACCAAGCTCTCTTAATTCGGCGATGTGTAGAAACCGCACGTACCACTTGTTTCCGCCTCTCGGGCTCCTTGGCCTTGGCCCGGTAGTACACACTTAAACACTCTTTGCAGCGTGCTGTGAGGCCGTCCCCCTTCTTATTAAAACAAGAAAGGTCCTTTTCTTTTTTGCACTGGGAACATTTTTTCATAATATTGGTCCGCCCGGAAAGAATCGAACTTTCATCGCCCGGTTATCGGCCGAGCACTCTACCGTTGAGCTACGAGCGTGAGCACTACCGTTGTACTAGCGGCGTATGGTGGACCAGCTCGGAGTCGAACCGAGGTCCGAACAAGCTCCATTTGTTGGTTTACTTGTCCGTCGAAACCATCTCTGGCCCATAGTGTTTCTTCTCGTACTCTGGCCAGCACCCCTTACATACAAAGCACATACCCGGTGTTAAGTAACCGTCAGCTTCCCCGTACTGTTTTCCACAGCCACCGAGACAAATACTACACATTATAGGAAGACCCATTATCTCCCAACCTTGCCAGCCTACCATTTCATCTTCGTAAACACCGTTGACTTTTACACGATACCCTTTGCTCATTGTACTTCCTTCTACATACTACCTCAGTGGAGAAGGTGGGTACTGCCCCCACTAGTCCCGCGGTGCAAACGCAGGATCCGTCCTTACGGCATCCCCGTAATCTCTGCTCCTGAAAATGGGTACCACGGGGTGGA
>SDBV01009824.1_pt1 | contig 12640 bp, 8 predicted proteins | sample 2277081 | NCBI WGS metagenome assembly SDBV01 (sample SAMN10402039, study PRJNA504765) | marine sediment metagenome | isolation source: marine sediment core GS10_PC15, 223 cmbsf | place: Arctic Ocean: Southern Knipovich Ridge | collected 2010
TTGGTTCAGAGCAAGGCTTGAGCAATTTTGAAACCGCAGGCATAGCGGGCTATGTCGAGGATTTCAAAAGAGCGAAAACGCCGCTCTGGGCCAAAAGATGCCGTTTGTGGATGGGCACAAACTAGAATTTTTCGCTCATATCAAGGCGGATTAAAATTTTAACCCCAGGCACACAGCTGTATTCCGAAGATTACCACTCTATATCCAACGCGGATATGGACAAAAAAGACTGTTTTCATTCAGACACGATATAGCAGGCAAAAGGATATTTACCTCACAATGGACATGATCATTTCATCGCCATATTTTTTGGCGCTTCTTTTTTTTATAGTTGCATTAATATATTCTTCCGTAGGACTTGGCGGTGGTTCATCGTACACCGCTTTGATGGCAATATTCGGTATGAATATTTTAGAGATCCCGATGATCTCCTTATCGCTCAATATCGTGGTCACATCCGTTGGGAGCTTTAATTTTATCAGGAATAAACATGGCAAAATAAAACTGATTGTACCGTTTTTAATATCTTCAATGCCAATGGCCTATCTAGGGGGTTCCTTTAAACTGCCTAAAGAAATATTTTATTGGGTACTTTTATCGTCACTCGTTTTTGTTGCTCTGCGCATCTATTTTTGGCAAAAAACAACCATCAATCTGAATATCGGCCAAACAGGAAAAATCATTGTCTCGCTGTTGACCGGCGCGGTACTTGGTTTGGTTGCCGGCATCGTTGGAATTGGTGGGGGTATCTACCTGGTTCCTTTGATAATAATTTTAGGATTAGGCACCGAAAAAGAAGCTGCCGCCTGCGGTGCTATTTTTATTTGGCTCAATTCTTTTTCCGGACTGCTATCACGCTTTCAATACAATTCAGTTGATTTAACGAACTATTTCCCGCTCATTATAGCGGTTTTAGCAGGTGGCATATTGGGTTCATTTATGGGTTCCTATAAATTCTCGCCAAAATTAATGGAAAAAATATTAGGCACGGTCATTGTCGTATCCATTATTTTCTTGGCAAAGAAAATTATATCAATATAACCGGATAGCTATTAAATTCTTGTGGCCATTTTGTCACGGTGACCCGCTAAAAACTAATAATAGAGGATCTAATGTCTATGTTAGAGAAAAAGGCTATCGTAGATAAGTGCGCGCATGAAGCCATTGACCTGGCTAAAACCTGGCAAAACAGGGCCAATCAGCTCCTTACTCATGAAGAAAAGGGTATTCAGGAACAGATGTCGCGCCTGGTCACCCATCCACTGGACAAGGCAATTTTGACGAAATTGATTGATCAAAGCTTTCGGTCCGAATCTCCTGCCAGGGTTGCCGATCAGATCAACGATTTAATACGGGAATACGGCGTTCCCGATTTCTTTACGAAAGTAGAAAAACTGCTGGTTCAAATGTTTGTCGGTATCGGAAAGCACGTTCCCTCCTTTTCAGTTCCCAAAATGATTGATAAAATGAGGCATGACAGCAGCCGGGCCATCATTCCCGGCGAGGATGAAGCGTTGCATGCTCACTTGCTGAAACGAAAAAAGCAGGGCATCAGAATGAACATCAATCACCTGGGAGAAGCATTGTTGGGTGAAAACGAAGCCCGTTCCCGCATGAACACTTATCTGATGGATTTACAGAATCCGGAAATTGAATATATCTCGATCAAAATTTCCACCATTTATTCTCAGATCGACTCCCTTGCTTTTGAACATACCTTAAATATTCTGAAAGAACGTTTTTCACGTCTTCTAAAAGCTGCCGGACAAAACTTTTTTATCCGCCACGATGGTCAGGTTGTTCCCAAATTTATCAATTTGGATATGGAAGAATACCGGGATCTTGAAATCACCGCAGCACTTTTTGAACAGACGTTGGATCAAGAAGAGTTTAAACATCACAGCGCCGGTATTGCACTTCAGGCATATATTCCGGATTCCTTTGCCATTCAGCAACATCTTACCCGGTGGGCAAAACAGCGGGTGGCAAGTGGTGGAAGTCCCATAAAAATTCGAATCGTCAAGGGAGCCAACATGGAGATGGAATTGGTAGAATCCGCGATTCGAAATTGGCCCTTGGCGCCTTATGACAACAAAAGGGAAGTAGATGCCAATTTCAAGCGGATGATGTCATTTGGAATGCTCCCTGAAAACATCCAGGCGGTTCATTTGGGTATTGCATCCCATAATCTTTTCGAATCGGCCTACGCCTACGCACTGGCCCGTCACCATCAAGTTGCCCCATACGTTTCTTTTGAAATGCTGGAAGGGATGGCTGATCACGTCCGCCGCGCTATTTCCGAAACATCTGATGATCTCGTCCTTTATGCGCCGGTGGCGACCAAAGAACATTTTATTAATGCCATTGCATATCTAATCCGGAGGTTGGATGAAAATACCTCAGATGAAAACTTTCTTCGATATTCTTTTCATTTGGAAACCGACTCCTCTGCATGGTACTTCCTACAGGACCAATTTGTCGCATCCCTCTCGTTAATAGAAACGGCTGGAACAATACCCCATCGAAACCAGGATCGGATGGAAGAGACATTTTCCCAACCCAAAGGGAGTTTTCACGACGGTCATTTTGAGAACGAGCCGGATACCGATTGGTCTTTGGCAGCCAATCGCAGATGGGCGGAATCCATTCGCGAAAAATGGATGAAAAGCGCCGACGATGAACCCGTCACTATTCCGGTTGTCTTAGGTGGAAAAGATTGGATTCAGGAAAGAGAGATCCAGTTTTGTTTTGATCCCAATCGCCTGCCTGAAAAAATTTGCGTGGCCCAATTTGCATCCGCAACCACCACGGATGTCGATCAGGCGCTGGGTACGGCAAAAGCGGATCCGGACAAATGGCGAAACAAACCGGCTAAGGAACGGCATGAAATTCTCTCACGGGTTGCCGCAGAAATTCGCAAAGCGCGTGGGGATCTAATCGGTTCAGCCGCTGCCGGCACCGGTAAAATTTTCACAGAAGCCGACCCCGAAATTTCAGAAGCTATTGATTTTTTGGAATATTATCCTTTTTCCATAAATACTTTCACCGGTTTGAAAAATTTGAAATGCCGCGGAAAAGGCGTGGGGGTGGTCATTTCTCCCTGGAACTTTCCCATTGCAATTCCATGCGGCGGGATTGCAGCAGCCCTTGCTGCCGGTAATACCGTTATATTCAAACCGGCCTCAGCGTCGGTTCTGGTGGCCTGGCAGTTATGTCAATGCTTCTGGAGGGCCGGCGTCTCTAAAAATACGCTTCAGTTTCTCCCCGGTTCGGGTGCTGTGACCGGAAAACAGCTTTCAGGTCATCCGGATGTTGATTTTGTCATTCTGACCGGGGGTACTGAAACCGGTCTTAAAATGCTGCAACAGTGTCCGGACCTGCAACTGACAGCTGAAACGGGCGGAAAAAACGCTACCATCATAACGGCCATGTCCGATCGGGATCAGGCTATCGGCAATGCCATTTATTCGGCATTTAGCAACAGTGGTCAGAAATGCTCCGCCACATCCCTGCTCATCTTAGAAGATGAAGTTTACAACAGTGCTTCTTTTAAGAAACATTTGGTGGATGCTGCAAAAAGCCTGTCAGCCGGATCAGCCTGGCACTTTGAAAATAAAATCGGCCCCTTGATAAAACCGCCTTCAGCGTGTTTAAAAGAAGCCCTCACCCAATTAGAATCCGGTGAATCCTGGGCTCTTGAACCTAATAATCTTGATCAGAATCCTTGCCTCTGGTCGCCCGGCATCAAATGGGGTGTAACACCCGGATCCATTACCCACATGACCGAATTTTTCGGGCCGGTCCTCGGGGTGATGCACGCCAAGGATCTAAATCATGCCATCGAGCTTGCCAATCAAACCGGATACGGCTTGACATCCAGTCTGGAGAGCCTCGACCGCCGTGAGCAGGAAAAATGGAAAACAACAATCAATGCCGGAAACCTCTATATTAATCGGGGAACCACAGGTGCGGTTGTTTTACGGCAGCCATTCGGAGGCATGGGTAAATCGGCATTGGGGGCCGGCATCAAAGTGGGCTACTCAAACTATCTGACGCAATTTATGGTCATCAAAGAGATAGCTCCGTCGACGACAGGTGCAATTCAAAGCGATCACCCCCTGTACCACCTCACCAATTACTGGAGATTAAAGCTTCAGGGCGGACAGTTTGCGGGATTTAAATCAGATATTCAGAAGGTGATCTTTGCGGTCCGAAGCTACTTATATCACTGCGAGCAAGAGTTTTTTAATAAAAAGGACTATTTTCATATCCGGGGGCAGGATAATTTTTTAATGTATCTCCCCATACCCCATATACTGGTGCGCATGCACCCGGATGATTCGCTGTTTGAGGTTATGGCAAGGGTGGCTGCGACAAAAATTGCCGGGTGTCATCTCACTCTAAGCCTCCCACCTGATTTAAATAACAACGTGACCCGGTTTCTTTCCAGTCATAATGGAAATCGGTTTATCTCCCCGATCCCCATCTTGCGCCATAGTGACTTGGAATTAATGGATTTTATCTCTTCAGGTGTCCGCATCCGGTATGCGGCTTCGGATCGTGTTCCGAATAAAGTGCTCCGAAAGGCGGTGGAAACCGGTTTATATATTTCACGAACTCCGGTGATGATGGAAGGCCGAATCGAACTATTACAGTATTTTCAGAGCCGGAGCATCAGCGATATGTACCATCGCTATGGGAATTTGGGCGAGCGGGCCATACCCTCATAGCCAATTCTGAGATCAAAACGGTCCTATTTTGTTTTACCGCTGATATTATTGTCGGCGAAATATTTAATCATCATTTCACCCAATTCCATGGAGCGGGTTGTGGCGGCTTCAACAGCGTTTATAAGAGTTGTCCGGAGACCCCCTTTTTCAAGGGTGTGCAGCCCGGCAATCGCCGTCCCCCCGGGTGAGGTCACCATATCTTTGAGTTGCCCGGGGTGTGTATTTGTTTCCAAAAGCATTTTTGCGGCCCCAAGCACGGTTTGGCTGGAAAGAAGCAACGCATCCTTTCTTGAAAGCCCCATTTTTACCCCGGCGTCGGCAAGGGCATCTACAATTAGAAAAATATATGCCGGGCCACTGCCGCTCAGGCCGGTCACCGCATCCAGAAGGTAATTTTCTTTTAAAAAAACACATTTGCCAACGGAATTAAAAATTTCCATTGTCAATTGAACATCTTCTTCGGTTGCGTGTCCCCCGGCAGCGATCGCAGCAGCCCCCTCCCCGACGGAAACGGCTACATTGGGCATCACCCGGATGAGCCGAAGCTCTTTGTCAAGACACGCTTCAATGGCGACCATGGGCACCCCGGCAGCGATTGAAATGATGAGTTTGGACATATCCAGGCCGTTAGCTGTTTCTTTGATCACAGCGGCCATGAGTTGCGGTTTAACCGCATAGACAATAATATCCGACGCGGAGACAACCTCCATGTTACTTGTCCTCGTGCCAACCCCATAGGTTTCGCTCATAAAATTCAGTCTCTCATCACTGATATCGGAACAAATAATGTTTTCTGCAGCTGCCGATCCGGAGGCGATCAGTCCGCGGACAAGTGCCTCGCCCATATTTCCGGATCCGATGAATCCGATTTTCTTACTGTTTAACATTGATTTTTTCTCCTGTTATAATAACCGCTTCCCCTTGCATATTTAACAAATAAATATTAAACTCTTGATTATTTGAACTTTTATAAAACAAAAAAGGTTATGATATGTGCTTTTTAGAATCAACAAAAACTTCACTTTTTAAATTAAAATAGGAGAAAAAATGGCCGAGTTGCACATAAAAAAAATAAATGAGATTTCATATAAACGACCTGATCTGAAAAACGGTTATGCCGGCAAAACCCTTAGTGTCAATTTGGCGGATGCCAAGATCCGGTTAAAGGATGTGACCGACGTCATGAAAAAACTATTCATCGGCGGCAAAGGATTTGACTTGTGGTTATTGTGGAACGCCGTGTCCGGGACCACCCGGTGGAACGATCCTGAAAATACAATTTGCATCGCCTCCGGTCCGTTGGGAGGAACACCCACATACCCCGGTTCCGGGAAAAGCATCCTCACCACATTGTCTCCCACAACCGGTTCGGTGATCGATTCCAATGTCGGTGGATATTTCGGCCCCTACCTGAAGTTTTCGGGCTTTGACGCGCTTGAGATTACCGGCAAGGCAGCCGGAAACGTGGTCATTTTTATCGATGGTATCAATGAGAAAATCGAGATTCTGGAAATCGATGGCCTTCCGGAGGATTCATACGGCCTTTCGGACTGTCTTACCGAACACTTCTCTGAAAATAAAAAAATCAACATCTCTGTTGTTTCTACGGGTCAGGGTGCCCGGCACACCAAACTCGGCTGCCTCAATTTCACATGGTATGACAAGAAACGTAAAAAAGCCCGGTATAAACAGGCGGGACGGGGAGGCATCGGTACCGTTTTTGCCGACAAAGGGCTAAAGGCGCTTGTGGTACGGTGGGATACGGTATCGGCCACAACAAATCGTCCGGCGGATCCGGAAGCGTTAAAAATCGTAGCCCGCAAACATTCGTCTTTAATCAGGGAATTGGATCCCAAGCAAAATGAAATGGCCAAATTGGGAACCACTCACCTCGTTTCTATCATGAATGATTTCGATCTTCTCCCGGTCCACAATTTCCGATATGGTCGTGATTCGAGAGCCGGTCTTGTGGACGGCGAAGCGTACCGGAATCTGTTTGACCCCGGTTTTGACGGCTGCTGGCGGGGATGCACCGTGGCCTGTTCACACGGTGTCAAAGATTTTGTTCCCCTCACCGGACCTTACCAGGGGCAAAAAGTTTTTGTGGATGGCCCTGAATACGAAACCATCGCCGGATGTGGCTCAAATCTAGAGATTTTCGATCCTTACACCATCATTGAGATGAATTTTTACTGTGACGCTTACGGCCTGGATACGATATCGGTGGGAAACAGTATTGCGTTTGCCATGGAATGCTTTGAAATGGGTTTGATCGACACATCTCATACCGGTGGTATGGAGCTGGAATTCGGCAACCGATCAATCGCCCTCAAACTTCTTCATCAGATGGCTACAGGAGAAGGGTTCGGTACGGTTGTGGGTCAGGGCGTTCGCCGAATGAAAACTATTTTTGCATCTGAATACGGCGCAAACCCCCAGCTTATGCAGGATATCGGCATGGAAGCTAAAGGACTCGAATTTTCGGAGTACATGACCAAAGAATCACTGGCCCAGCAGGGCGGGTACGGCATGGCTTTAAAAGGCCCCCAGCATGATGAAGCATGGTTGATTTTTCTGGACATGGTCCACAATTACATGCCGACATTTGAACAAAAGGCCGAAGCCCTTCACTGGTTTCCCATGTTTCGAACATGGTTCGGGCTGTGTGGCCTGTGCAAATTGCCGTGGAACGATATCATACCTGAAGACAACAAAGAGATGGATGAACCGGCCAAGGTGATGAAACATGTAAAATGGTATGCTGAGTACTTTTCAGCGGTTACCGGCATCCAGTCCGGCCCGGATGATCTGATCAAAGCCAGTGAGACCGTTTATAATTTCCAGCGTATTTTCAATCTAAAAATGGGATTCGGCCGAAGAGAACATGACCGGATTCCTTACCGGGCAATGGGCCCAGTGACCGATAATGAATATGAGTCCCGAAAAGAGCGCTACGATAAACAGCTTACTGAAAAATACGGTCTGGTCATCGACGGCATGGAAACAAAAGAAAAAGTCGCCGCCCTGAGGCGCTTTCGGGAAAAGCAGTATGAAGAACTCCAGAGTGCTGTTTACAAACGAAGAGGGTGGTCTTCGGACGGGGTTCCCACTCTGGAAACGGTCCGTCGATTTGGAATTGATTTTCCGGAAGTCTTGGAACTGTTGAAAGCAAACAAGGGTTAACCATGATCACGGTTGGAGAAGAAAAAATACCGTGGAAAAAGGGCATGACGGTTTCACAGGCACTTGAGGCAAGTGCGGACAACTATGCATACGCGGTCGTGCGGGTAAACCAAAAAGTAGTCTCACGCCCGAATTTCGAGAAAACGCCGGTACCCGACCATTGTCAAATCACCCTCATTCCAATGATCTCCGGCGGATAGCGCTAAAATGAAAGGCATGCCCCGTCCCTAATAAAATGGGATACAGGAAATGAAAGAATTACAATTTGGAAGAAGAAAACATTAGATTTTAGCGGATAATGCAGGTTTTGACACTGCTTTCGGCAATCTCTTTTAAACATAACAATTCCGTCTCACTAAAGTGAGCCGGAATTGAATGAAAAAATTCAGGGTGCAAAAGTGTTTTTTCTTGAAAGTGCTGCAATGCATAAAGATGGGCGCCATGGATAAAGTGGGTGATTCTTTTAATGATGGCTTCATCGACAAACGGTTTGACACAGGTGGTCCTGAATTCATACTCGATATCCGCTGCCATAATGATCCGGATGCTGTTTTGGATATCATCAGAAACGGAACCATTTTTAGCCAGCAACCCATAGTCGGCCGGATCCGTTTTGATGTCCATGGCAATGTAATCCACCATGCCGCTATTTAGAAGCTGTTTTAGAACCTTCGGCCGGCACCCATTGGTATCCACTTTGACCAAAAATCCCAAGTCTTTGACCGCCCGGCACATGGAGAGCAGACCCTTTTGAAGAGTCGGTTCTCCACCGGACATGACAACCCCATCGATCAGTCCCCGGCGTTGGCTTAAAAATTGTAGGATTTCTGTTTTGTCCAGTGCACGAGAAGGCAGTTTTCCCTGCGCCAGTTCCGGATTGTGACAAAACGGACAATCCAAATTGCATCCTGAAAAAAAAATAACAGAGCTGACTTTGCCCGGATAATCGATTAAGGAGCTTTTCTGTATCCCTCCCAAAACCATTTTGCATCATCCTAAAAAGATGTCGGGTCTCATGCGACCTTAAACGTTTTCCGCATACTGAATTCAGCCCGTTTTCCGTTGTTCCATTGCTTGATCGGCCTTAAGTAACCGACGACTCGCGAGTAGACTTCGGTTTCCTTATTACAGGTGCAGCATTTGGGCTGTTCTCCGTGCAAATACCCGTGGGAGGGGCAGACGCTAAATGTGGGCGTTAAAGTGAAATAGGGAAGACGGTATTTACTGGAAACCTTTTTAATCAGATTGGTGATGGCTTTCAAATCCGTAACCTGTTGCCCTAAAAAGATATGGAGAACCGTTCCACCGGTGTACTTTGACTGGAGCTCATCCTGCAAGTCCAATGTTTCAAAAACATCGTCCGTATAGTTCACCGGAAGCTGAGTGGAGTTGGTGTAGTACGGAGCGGCACCGTTATTGTAGTCCGTTTCGTTGGCACAGGTAATTTTGGGAAATTTTCTTTTGTCCATCATTGCCAGACGATATGCGGTTCCCTCACCCGGGGTTGCCTCAAGATTAAAAATATCACCGCTGTCTGCCTGGATCTGAGAAATAATATCACGTATGAAGTCCATGGTTCGAAGTGCAAATTGTTGACCTTTATCACTGGCAATACTTTCCCCGAACAGGTTCATACATGCTTCATTCATGCCGATGATTCCCACTGTAGAGAAATGGTTCTTCCAGTACAGGCCACTGAATTGTTTTATCTCTCTGAGATAGAACTTGGAGTATGGGTATAGATTTTCCTCGGTGAATTTTTCCAGCACTTTTCTCTTGATGGCCAAGCTCTTTACTGAAAGATGGATTTTTTTCTCTAAACTGTTGAAAAACTCTTTTTCGTCTTCAGCCAGGTATCCAATCCGGGGGAGGTTGATGGTAACAACACCAATAGATCCGGTCAGGGGATTGGCCCCGAAAAGACCGCCTCCTCTTTTGAGTAGTTCACGATTGTCAAGACGAAGTCTGCAGCACATGGATCTCGCATCCTCCGGCGACATGTCTGAATTCACAAAATTTGAAAAATAGGGAATGCCGTATTTGCCGGTCATTTTCCAGATCATTTCTAGATTGGGATCCTCCCAATCAAAATCGACTGTGATGTTGTAGGTGGGTATCGGAAATGTAAAAACCCTTCCCTTGGCATCACCTTCCATCATAACTTCAGCAAACGCCCGGTTGACTATATCCATCTCCGCTTGAAAATCCGCATACGTTTCTGCTTGCTCTCTGCCACCGATTATAACAGAATGATCTTTTAAAATCGTCGGAACGTACAGGTCCATTGTGATATTGGTAAAAGGGGTTTGAAAACCGACCCGGGTGGGAATATTGATGTTAAAAATAAATTCCTGCAGCGCCTGTTTGACTGCTGAATAATCCAGGCGGTCATAACGTACAAAGGGAGCCAAGAGGGTATCAAAGTTTGAGATGGCCTGGGCCCCGGCGGCTTCACCTTGTAGGGTGTAAAAAAAGTTAACGATCTGCCCTAATGCCGAACGAAGATGTTTGGGAGGAGCACTCTCCACTTTCCCCTCCACGCCCCGAAAGCCTTGGACGAGTAAATCTTTTAAGTCCCAACCCACGCAGTAGACGGAAAGGAGGCTCAAATCATGAATGTGGAAATCACCATTCCGGTGGGCGTCCCTGATTTCGGGTGGATAGATCCGGTTCAGCCAGTATTCCGAAGTGATATCTGAGGATATATAATTGTTGAGACCCTGAAGAGAATAGCACATGTTGCTGTTCTCTTTAATTTTCCAGTCTTGTTTCTGGATATAGTGTTCTACCAGATCCACATGAGCTTTGGTGGCAATCCGTCTGATCTGAGCATGCTGTTCCCGATAGATGATATAGGCTTTAGCCGTTCTATAAAATGGGGAGTTTAGTAGAACGCGTTCGACGATGTCCTGGATCTCTTCCACTTCCGGACAGGAGTCCAATCGCATTTCATGAGCCAGAGTCAACGCGCGGAGCGTCAGTTTTTTGGCTTCCTTCGCATCGAATTCACCGGTTGCTTTACCCGCTTTAGTTATGGCGATCGTAATTTTCAATGAATCGAAATCAGAAATTCTCCCATCCCTCTTTTTGATCTGTTCGAGCACATCTCCTCCTATTTTTTAACGGACACCCACCCAGAGTTTTCCAGGGGCTGAACTCTTCGATGAAATATCACAAAATCGATTCTGATAGTGTTTGATCGTTGACGGTATCTGGTTGGTGAATTTTGAAAGCGCCGAGTCAGATATTGCTTCGTCAAAAGCGCTTTTCACGAAATGGAACAGATTCCGGGTAATATCGGCAGCGGAGATATTTATTTTCGCCACGATACTTCCCCGAACACAATCCCCTAAGCTATTACAACATATTGTAGTGTGTCAATATCATTTTTCCATATATTGGGTTTAAGTCGGATAATCTGCAGATTGAGCAATGATCATCCGTTAGAAACGATTGTGGCGAGGCAGACTATTTTTTTAAAGGGGTTGCCCAGATATAATCCGCATCGGAAAGTTCGACTTGTCTGCCGATGCGTCTCGGATAAACCGTTCGGAAAGAGACATTAGTCCGGGAATACGCCCGGTTGGGAACTCCGAATTTTTTAACAATATGGCCGTTTCCCACCAGGACAATCATCTGTTTATCCTGAAGATAACGTGCCACCGTTTCAGCCATAACATCTTCCCAAACAGACTGGGCCATATAGAAATTTTCAAAATCATCTCTGCCCTTTATCTGGTGGCGGTCAAAAACTTTTTTAACATACGCGCGATGCTCCGGGTCAGTGAGGTCAATTGATTCGGGAAGGAGTTTTTTTTCTTCCGGGGAAAGGCTGTCAACACCGCCGATTGCAATTTTAGGAGGCAGGTGGAAAGGGATGTTAATACCCACCATCTGAATTTTTTTCTCTTTGATAAAATCCAGTATTTCTTTATAAAACTTATAATCATATTTCCAGTTCGCATACCAGTGTACTTGTTTTAGAAACGTTTTTTCATCAAATTCTCCTTTTGTCCATTGGTCCAGCACCGGTTGATAGGCGCGGTCGAACATTTCCATTCCAACGACCAGATTCGGGGACTGCTTAAACAGAGATTGAATGATTCGAAGTTGAATTTGATGGTGATTGATGTCTCTGTGGTTTTCACCCACATAAACGATCCGGACATCGGCCAGGTCTTTAATCATGGCCTCATAAGTGACGCGCTTTCCGGTTGATCCTGATATAATGCTGCCCGCTTCAAATGACTGTGTCATATCCTTTAATAAAAGCCTTCTAGAGGTAGTTCCGCACCCCAACACCGCGATGGTAAGCCATAGCATAGCCAGATACCGGAATTGAGTTTTAAATCGTTTTTGCATAAATTTATCTGCCAGTTAGTGTCCGTCCACAAATGGTAGATTTTGGTTCAGAGCAAGGCTTGAGCATTTTTGAAACCGCAGGCATAGCGGGCTATGTCAAGGATTTCAAAAGAGCGAAAACGCCGCTCTGGGCCAAAAGATGCCGTTTGTGGATGGACACCAGTTAATTTTTAACCATAGCATGGATGAGCCGGGTAGCCAAGAGGATTGATTCGCTTCATAAAGGACCAAAATTGCGCGTATAAAGTTTGCGATCCCCGCTAAACGGGACGGGAAGGCGTAGTACCGTACGCTAGAACCGGAACCCGCAACCGACGCGCTGCAGGGCAAAAAGAGCCATTGATATATAGACACCAACGATAGGG
>SDBV01009825.1_pt1 | contig 12639 bp, 16 predicted proteins | sample 2277081 | NCBI WGS metagenome assembly SDBV01 (sample SAMN10402039, study PRJNA504765) | marine sediment metagenome | isolation source: marine sediment core GS10_PC15, 223 cmbsf | place: Arctic Ocean: Southern Knipovich Ridge | collected 2010
ATATTTGAAAGATGTATTACCTCAAAATGTTGATTATTTATAATAAAATGGGGTATTTATCATATTGAATAATGTTGAAACTGATTGATAATCAATAGTTTAATAATTATCAGGAAGACCCTATATAGTCTGTCTATAATTCATTCATTATTTTATCTTTCTATTTCCCCATCGCATCCCACCCCTGAGCGGTTAATGGAATTGAATTTCCATCACTTGTGATAAGATTTATTCCCTGGCTTTCATCAGTTATATGCCCGACAATAGAAATGTTATTCTCAATAAAAGATGATTTAATCTGAGCAAAATCCTTCAATGAAATAGTAAATAATAGCTCGTAATCTTCACCACCGTTCAATGCACAAATAGTTGGCTGGAGATTAAATTCTTCTGCCATTGTTATTGTTGTTTGAGCAACAGGAATTTTATCTTCAAAAAGCTTGCAGCCAACTTTAGAATCTTTACAAATATGCAATATTTCAGATGACAAACCGTCCGAAATATCAATCATTGAAGTAGGCTTTATTTTTAATTCTTTAAAAAGCTGAATAATATCTTTTCTTGCCTCCGGCTTTAATTGACGTTCAAGAATGTAGTCGTGTCCGGCAAAGTCGGGTTGCATATCCGGATTGGTTTTAAAAATTTCTTTTTCGCGTTCAAGCAATTGTAAACCTACATAAGCTGCACCTAAATCACCCGATACACAAAGCAGGTCATTTTTTTTTGCAGTATTTCTGTAAACTATATCTTTTTTACAAGCTTCACCAATGGCAGTAATGCTAATTGTTAAGCCGGTAATAGATGAAGAAGTATCGCCGCCAATCAAATCAACATTATATTTTTCGCAGGCTAAGTAAATACCTGAATATAGTTCATTTATAGCCGGCAATGATAATTTTTGAGAAACAGCTATTGATACGGTTATTTGTTTGGGGTGAGCATTCATTGCATACACATCTGATATATTCACAACAACCGATTTATATCCTAAATGCTTCAAAGGAGTATATATCAAATCAAAATGAATTCCTTCTATCAGCAAATCTGTTGTTACAATGATGTGTTTATCTTTATAATTTAATACAGCAGCATCATCGCCCACTCCTTTTATAGTGCTTGAATTTTTTAATGATATATCACGGGTTAAGTGCTCAATTAAACCGAATTCACCAAGTTCTGAAATCCGGGTGCTTGCCCCGTCGGGATTGCTTTTTTTTTCTTCTGACATAAACTTAATTTTATAGATACCTTTGAAAAGCTCGCAAGATTAAAAAAAACATCGCCACAAAATCACAAAATTACACTAAAAATATTTGTAGGATTTACATTGTCTGACGAAACTTTAGCATAGTCAGAGTGTTTTTCCGCCTGAGGCGGACTGTCCTCTGGAAGTAACCACGTCATTGCGAGCGTTAGCGAAGCAATCTCTTGATTATAAAAAATTGCTTCAGTCGTTCCACCTACGCCAAGGCTACGGCGGACATGTCCTCCTTCGCAATGACGAATTAATACATTTTCACACACCCTCTGAAAGAAGAGGGAATTAAATTTGACATAACAATCATCTCAATCTTCCTCAGAATACTTCAAATAATTAAACACACCATTTGTAATACTTTTTTCTTCGCCGCTTAATATATTCTTAGCCGCAAATTCAAATGTTCCTGAAATCTTTTTATCTGATGTATTTATTTCACTTATAACAACTTTGCCGGATTTTACAATATAATTATCTTCCGTAGGAGATGTAGCTGAAGGTTGATACAAACCAGAAAACTGGGCAGTTAAAGAGTCCAGCGTTAATGTATATGTACCAGCTGTAATACCTAAAATAGTTATATTAATTACCGTTCCACTTACAGATGTTCCTGTTATTATAAATTTATTATTCTTCAGAACAGTAACTCTTGTTATTGCACTCCACTCACTACCATCAACCTGAGCGGTCATTGATGCATTATTAATAATTGGATTATCCTCATCTTTATCGCAATTTGAGAAGATAAATGCCACGGCAATAATAATTAATAATAGATTAATTGTTTTCATAAAATTATTTTTTAATTGATTAATAATATTATTTACAAACTTATATAAAATTTCTTATTTTTAAAAATTAAAATTGAAATTGAAATTATTAATTCCGGCTTTGCTTTCAGTGTAACCGTTCACAGTTAAAAGGAACCACAGATTACACAGATTTCACCGATTTTTTATCTGTGAAATTAAAAATTTATATTATTTCTTTAATTTTACATCTTTATAATATATCTCAACCTGTGGTTTCGAAACATAAGGGATTTTACGTTTATTAGACTTAATTTCTAAGCATTCATGATATACTGCTTCCAAATGCCCAGGCCCCATAATATTATGAACTTCCATAGCTACCCCAATAATAGAATGCGTGCGCAGATCTTTTTCAGTAGATTGTTTCATTTTAATAATTATTGATTTAATTTCACAGATATATTTATATTTAATAATTTATTTATCTGTGTCATCTGTGAAATCTGTGGTTTCCTTTTGTTAGTCTGTGAATGGTTACCTTTCAGTTTACCCTGTAACTAAGTGTATCAGGGCAATAACAAAAGGACAAGTTATTACAAAAAAAATTGTATTTTTGAAATATTAAAACGAGCCAAAATGACCCAAAAAGAAATCGCATACAAAAAAATTGCTGAACTCATTGAACGATTTGATGAACATATTGACGAATACAAAAGAGGCGGCTACAACGAAACACAAACACGTAACGACTATATTGACCCTTTCTTTGAAGCACTTGGCTGGGATATTTATAATAAGCAGGGGCATGCAGAAGCATACAGGGATGTAATTCACGAAGACAAAATAAAAGTCGGCGGAGCTACAAAAGCCCCTGATTATTGCTTTACTCTTACAGGAACTAAAAAGTTCTTTGTTGAAGCAAAAAAGCCATCCATAAATATTAAAGGTGATATTACACCTGCATATCAAATCCGAAGATACGGCTGGAGTGCAAAGCTGCCGATAGCAATAGTAACCGACTTTGAAGAATTTTCAGTCTATGAATGTAACAGAAAACCAAATCCTAATGACAAAGCATCAACTTCCCGTATTAAATATCTCACATACAAAGACTACTTAAATGAATTTGATTATCTCTGGGAAACATTTTCAAAAGAACGCATACTAAAAGGCAGTTTTGATAAATATGTACAAAGCGACGTAAAAAAAAGAGGAACCACCACCGTTGATGACGAATTTTTAAAAGAAATTGACGGGTGGCGTAAATACCTCGCTACTACTTTTGCTTTAAGAAACAAACAATTATCAGAAGACGAAATAAATTACGCAGTACAGAAAACAATAGACAGAATTATATTCCTGAGAATTTGCGAAGACAGAAGTATAGAAATATACGGTAATTTAAAAAACGCCCTGAAAAAAGGCGACTATTATAAAAACCTGTTTGAACAGTTTTATACTGCCGATGAAAAATACAATTCAGGACTTTTTGACTTTAAAGAGGACAAGCTTACCCCATCTCTTGCAGTTGATAATAAAGTTATAAAAAATATTATCCAGGAACTTTACTATCCACTATCGCCTTATGAATTTTCGGTTTTACCTGCAGATATTCTCGGACATGTTTACGAACGTTTTCTCGGCAAAACCATACGTTTAACACCATCACATTATGCGAAAATTGAAGAAAAGCCCGAAGTAAGAAAAGCAGGCGGCGTTTATTATACTCCAAAGTATATTGTTGACTATATTGTTGAAAATACCGTAGGCAAAGCAGCCCCCCTTAATCCCCCCAAAGGGGGGAAATTAACTCCTAAAGATGTTGAGAAGATAAAGATTGTTGACCCTGCTTGCGGCTCCGGCTCTTTTCTCATAGATGCATACCAGTATTTACTTGACTGGCATTTGAAATACTACACCAATAATCCCCCCTCTCCTCGCAGGAGAGGGGCCGGGGGTGAGGTCATAACCCCCGACGGCAACCTCACAACAGCAGAAAAAAAACGAATATTACTCAACAACATTTACGGAGTGGACATTGACCCTCAGGCAGTGGAAGTAACCAAGCTAAATCTATTGCTCAAAGCAATGGAAGGCGAAACACAGGCATCCATCAACAAACAGCTTTCCCTTTTTCACGAAAGAGTGTTACCTAATTTAAGCAATAATATAAAATGCGGAAACTCCTTAATTGGAACAGACTTTTATGATACACAACTATTAATCCCCCTTAAAAAAGGGGGAAGCGAACGAAGTGAGCAGGGGGATGTAACCGAACAAATTAAAAAAATCAATGCTTTTGACTGGGAAAAGGGGTTTCCTGAAATTTTTGAAAAAGGTGGATTTGATGTTGTTATTGGGAATCCGCCGTATTTAAGTACAAAAAGAGGTTTTGCAGAAGAAAATCCTATAAAAATTTATTTAAAGAAAAATTATAAAACAGCAATAGGACAATTTGATGCATATACATTATTTATTGAAAAGTCCATTAATATATTAAAAAGGAATGGAATTTGGTCTTTTATTATACCTAAACCTATATTAACGAATGAAAATATGGAGATTGTAAGAAAAATGATACTTGAAAATGGGAATTTAAAAAATATTGCTGATTTTGGTGTACCTTTTAAAGATGCAAATGTTGAATCAACGGTTTTAGTTTTAAATAAATCCTCAAAACAAACATTTACTATTGTTCAATTTTATGTAAAAGAAAAGGAAACGAAGAAAAAAGAAATACAACAAAAAATTTTCTTAAAAACACCATTTAATTCATTTCTAATAAATATGTCTGATGAAATAATCTCAATATTATTAAAAGTTGAAAATAATTCTACCAGAATAAGAGATTTAAGTTTAATATTTGTTAGAGGAATTGAAGGAGGTAAAAAAGACGAATCTATTAAATATACATTTGAAAAACATTACAAAAAACTGCTTAGAGGAGAAGATGTAAATAGATATAAAATAAAATTCTCAAATTCATTTGTTGATGTAAATTACTTAAATACAAAAAAATTCAAGACTAAAGAAATATATGAAGTTGATAAAAAAATATTAATACGTAGAGTAGGAAATACTCTTCAGGCTTTTCTGGATAAAGAACAATATTGGAATCTTAATACTATTTATAATCTTCATTTAAAAAATAATGATTATGAGTATTTTTTAGGAATATTTAATTCTAAATTAATTAACTTTTGGTTTAAAAACAAATTTGCATTTGAAGATAAACTTTTTCCATATACAAGAATATCTCAACTTAATCAAATACCAATTAGAAACATTAATTTTAATAATTCAAAAGAAAAACAAACCCACGACACCATTGTCCAATTAGTTGAAAACCTGCTAAACCTCAACAAAGAACTAAAAAAAACAAAACTTGAAACCCAGCGTAATCAACTTCAAAGAGCCATTGAACATGCAGAAGATAGAATTGATGAGTTGGTTTATGGGTTGTATGGGTTGAGTGAGGAGGAGATTAGGATTGTGGAGGGAGGAAACAAATGAAATCAAATTATATTTATCATTTTACACGATTACAGACTGCAATTGAGAAAATACTTCCAAATATGCAGTTAAGAGCAAATTATTTGAAAGACACAAATGATCCTCGAGAAACTTACTTATGGACCTTTGGGGGTAAAAATGTTACTAAAAAAGATGAAAGTTATTCTATTGAAACACCTTTCCGATTGGGATATGAAGTAAAACAACATTGTAAGGTTATTTGTTTTACTAAAGGGCCAGATGGTTTTAGAAATGAAATGATGTGGTCTCATTATGGAAATAATCATGCCGGAATTTGTTTAGAAATTGATGAGAATACTTTTATTAAAGAAAATAAAGCTATTTTAGATAATTACATATATTATTTTAAAAAGGTAAATTATGATATATATTCATATGAAAATAAACCATCTTTTGAGAGAGAAAATGAACAAGACTATGATGAGGCATTAATAAATTTTATTAAAATAAATCATGAAGTTTTGTTCTTTCAAAAGTCTAAATACTGGGAAAAAGAAAACGAGAAAAGGTTAATTATTATTTCCAAAAAATTTGACAGTTTCCTCTCAATTAGGAATAGTTTAAAACGAGTAATTATTGGAATTTACTGTTTTGAAAAGTATTTACCTACTCTTGAAAATCTCATTAAAAATACTAATATTGAAATATTTCAATGTATTTTTGGTATTGATGTCCCTTTAATTACAGTTGCAAAAAGAGAAAGAGGCGAATACTGTGAACATATATCAAAAAAATATCTAAATAAATATAAATATTAAAATTGAAGGAAGTCCTATATCGCTTTCATTTCAAATAAACTGTTCTATATCTCAAAAACATCCCCCAAATAGCCACAGAACATTCAGAAAACAGGATTGATGAGTTGGTTTATGTGTTGTATGGGTTGAGTGAGGGTGAGATAAAGGTTGTGGAGGATAGTATAAATTGAAAAAGTTATTTTTTTATTAAGACTTGATTACCATATATTGGAGGAGTCCCAATAATATATAGATGATCATAATTCCTATCTAATGGAAACATTATTCTTTTGAACCCGAAATCAATACCTGACCTAAACGCTAAATCCGCAGTGGTTAGTGTACTTTCATTTATAAAAAAACGTGCTTTCCAATCACCATTAATAAATCGTTTATTACCCTCATAACTTTCAAAATCAAATGAGAAAATATTGTTGTGGTAATGATTTATTGTTACAATTCCTTTACATTCAGATTTGTTAATTTTTCCATTAGTGAAGTTGAATGCTTCCCACTTGGATTTCTTTAAATTTTTAGTGATTTCCTTTAGTCTTAGTTTTGGTTCTTTTTTTATAATGTTAAGAATAGCCTTATATAAGTCATTTTTAAGTTCTTCAATTTTTTTTTCTAATTCTTTACTGTCATTGCTTACAAAATATCCTATTCCTCTTCTTGTTTTTATATCGAAAGGCAGGCTTTCATATTTTCCGTATGATTCATTGTTTATTAAAATGATATTATTCCACCCTACAACTTCACAAGCCAATCCTAACTCAAATATAACATTAGGATTTGGTGTTTTTCGAAACTTTGATCTTTTGTTGATTATTGAAACATCCCCAATGAAAATATCACATTGTTTTACTTTTTGTTCAATCGTTTCGGCAATATCTATTGCTCCTGAAGTATCTCTTGTTGCTTGGTCAATGTAAACTTCTATCTTCTTCTTAGTTTTTAAATTTGAAGCAGCTTTTTCAATAGCCTTTAAGATGAATTTGCGATTTGTTTCTTCATCTAAGTCAGATTGCCACGAATAAAAAACATGATATTCCATTTCAAATTGGTGCTAATTGGCTTGTATAAAAGCAGTAGCGATTTAAAACCACTTCACTGTCAATTTACTTCTGCCGTTTATTAATTTCATTTTCTTTTAAATATAATAGGTCTCCCTAATTCATAAGTGTCAAATTTTTCTTTTGATATCCAATGATCTTCATTGTATAATATTATTTTCTCTCTTAAATAATTATTTGAAACTTCATCATTTATTGGATGGACTTTATTATTTACTAATAAATACCAATTTCCCTTTTCATAAGTAACCATTCTTCCTTTGCTTAAATAATTATATCCTTCTTTTTTAATTTCACTTATTATTATTTCTTGATTTTCTTTTTCTAGATCATGTATCAATTTATTGTATTGGTCTCTAAATTTTTTTCTTGTAGTTTTTTTATTTGTTGAAATTTCAAATTGGTATGGCTGATCGATTTCCTTATTTATGAATCCTTTTAATTTATTTAACAGGCCAGTTTCTATCAAGGTATAAAAAGGTCTTTCTAAAGCAGCAGCAAACCCTATTTCTTGATTAACCCATTGATTATTTAAAGATAAGTGTGTAATTATAGGAAGAAAGTAATCACATTCTTTCAATCCCTGTTTTACTTTTTCTGTATTCAAAGTATTAGGAGATCGTCTTTCAGTTATTACGATTGGATAAAGTATTTCATTTTTGGCTATTTTTCTTTTTAGCCTTTCCTTTAATTGTTTGTCTTCGTAACAAAAACTTATGAAAACTCCTTTTTTCATATTAAAATAAATTAAAAATTTTTCTGTTAATACAAACTAAAAATATTTATTGATAGAAGCTTTTTATTACCATTATATCTACCTTACAAAAATACAAAAACCAACCAAACTTTTTGTATAAAACCAAACCTTTTTATTAACAAACAATTGAAAGAGTAGTTTTTGGGGAATAACGTTTTTGGTATTTTATTTTTTATTTTCATCGGATATTTTAAATCCAATTTGTTTCCTTGGTTCTGCTTTTTTCTGTATTAATTGTTTTATTGCATTAAAAATAAGTTCAAACTGCTCATCATATTTTTGTTCAAGTTTTTCAATTTTATTTGCTAAATCTTTATGAGATTGCATTAGTTTTCTAATTTGAACAAAAGTTCTCATTATTGCGATGTTTACCTGAATAGCTCTGTCACTATTTAATATACCTGATAACATCGCAATCCCTTGTTCTGTAAAAGCATAAGGTAAACTGGGAGAATATTTGTACTTGCCAATGAGGTTATCACAATTTGTGATAAGCTCATTCCATTCATTTTTTGTAAGTTCAAACATAAAATCAGAAGGGAAACGTTTTATATTTCTTCTAACAGCTTGCTTTAAAACCCTTGTTTCTACTCCATAAAGTGATGCTAAATCAACATCAATAATTACTTTTTCATATCTAATAAAATATATGTGATTTACTATATTTTTTTCTTTTAAAATAAGTGCATTTTCCATTATTTTTTAATTTTATTAATCAATAGGTTATCACAAATTGTGATAACATAAAATATGTGATAAAAATTATTATAAAAGAAATACTTTACACCTTTCGGCTCCCCGATTTACCGAGACACCGTATAAAACAATAATTTCCAAACTACTTTTCCTTACAAAAATACAAAAACCAACCAAACTTTTGTATAAAATCCAAACCTTTTTATTAACAGTTTAAAAAAGTCCCGAATTGCCGGGATTGTTTTTAGTAGTTCGCAATATTTTGAAGAGCTGCTAAGCAAATGTTCAGAAAACCTGTCAGGTCTAATGGGAAACCCGGCGAAAGCAATTACAAAGAGCCCTAGAACAGCAGAAGATAAAATTGATGAGTTGGTTTATGTGTTGTATGGGTTGAGTGAGGGGGAGATTGGGGTTGTGGGGGGGAGTAGGTAACGACAGCGGTATGGTTAGTTGCCGATTGCGAGGGTAGTTTCTTGTCAGGTTGCGATACCGTTGAAACGGCTACAAACCTTAAATTTACTACTATTACGGCAATTAACTATACCGCATATTGGCGGTTCGTGCATTAATCATTCAAGCAAGCTCCTTCTTTCTTTTTGAGCCAAGTCTTCTTTTGTTAGCTCTTTTAACAGAGTTTCTTGCTTTATCTTTACGAATAAACTCGCTAATAGCTTTTCTTTCCTCGTCTGTCAAAGGAGGACTTTGTATTATAAAATCTACACCATCAGGTTCTTTTATGTATCCCATTTTTCTACGATTTAAAATATTTTTCAATTAATAATTCTGCTGATTGAGTTGGAATAATCATTCTATGTCCGCCAATATGATAAGCACCTAAAGTCTTTTCATAATGTTCAATAAGTTTGGTCTTTGAAGTAAATGCTATATATCCGTCAAAGCCGTGTCGAAAAGAAACTTTACAAGCATAAGCTACTAAATTTCCCGCTACTCCTTCGTAAAGTTTGTTTTTCCCGATATTAAATGGAGCGCTTTCAACTAAATTCATAAAAACATGGTCCTTTTCAATTGTTAGACTTAATAATCCTTGAATAATATCAGGATTGTTTACAATAGTCAGTTTATAAACTTCCTTTGAATTATCGGTAAATTCTATTTTCCAATTAAAATTCCAATCCTTTTTCTTGGTCACTTGTTTCAAGTCTTTGTTGGAAAAATTTGAAATTTCTGTACGAAAACTGTCTCCCGAAATTGTATTTTTAATTGATTTGGTCAATTTGTCAATTATAAAATCAAGTTGTATCTGCTTTTGTGTTTTCATACAGCTAATTTAATAAAATTTATCGAATTATCCTACCGTCTATAATTTTATTTTGAACTTATTTTGCATGACCGCCAACTAATTTATACTAACAACTCTTTATTCCAAAATTGTTATTTAGAGAACTATGCAATGTCTAAACAACAACTTTTGATAAAAAATACTGTTGTTTATTTTTTTTGTTTTATTCTACAAAAATACAAAAACCAACCAAACTTTTTGTATAAAATGCAAACCTTTTTATTAACAGTTTAAAAAAGTCCCGAATTGCCGGGATTGTTTTTAGTAGTTCGCAATATTTTGAAGAGCTGCTAATAAAATGTTTAGAAAATCTGTCAGGTCTAATGGGAAACCCGGCGAAAGCAACTGCAAAGAGCCATAGAACATGCAGAAGGTAAAATTGATGAGTTGGTTTATGGGTTGTATGGGTTGAGTGAGGGGGAGATTGGGGTTGTGGGGGGGGGTGTGAGTAACGTTGAGTATAAAAGGCGTTTTAATGCCTTTTATATATTGTTGTTGGTAATATTTCATCCGGATTAACTTCAACTACTTTCCCATCTTTTGAAATAATAAGTGGACTATTTTTTTGTTTTTTAAATTCAACCAAGGATCTATATGCATCCTCAAGTCCTTTAATAATTTTTTCTCTTATTTCTCTAATTTGTTTTTTTGTTTCCATAATACTTGTCAATTAAATTATTCCAGATTTTCTGGTTTATTATTTCTGCATTGTCCTTTATTCCTTCTGCAATCACTTGATACGGTTCACCTGAATTGTCTATAAGGATCCAATTGTCTGCAATTGGAATGTATAGTTGGAACAGATTTTTCATCCCACTTTCATATCTTCTTCTAATTATATTTTCTGGTATATCATGACCTCCTTCCAGAACTCTTGTTTTTACCCGTTTTACAGCTAAATCAGGTGTGTTTAACCAAAAAAACACTAGTGTAACAAAATATCCTTTCTTTTGAGCCTGTCTTATTAAATTAACATAACTTTTTGCAGATAATGTTGTTTCATAAGCAAAATCAACTCCATCATTGATTAATCGCTTAATTCTTGTTAACATTATCCTACCTGCATGAATATTTACCTTTTCAGGTTGAAATGGTGATAATCCCCTAGCAATCTCATCCGCATTTACAAATTCCTTGCAGTCTAACATTTTAGGCAATATTGTATATGAAGCTGTAGTCTTACCTGCACCATTACTTCCTGCTATTATATATAATTGTTTCATTAATTACAAAGGTAATTAATTTTCTGCTTTATTTGATTTAGGTTAATCATATTACCCACGACTAATTTATACTAACAACTCTTTATTCCAAAATTGTTATTTAGAGAACTATGCAATGTCTAAACAACAACTTTTAATAAAAAATACTGTTGTTTATTTTTTTTGTTTTATTCTACAAAAATACAAAAACCAGCCAAACTTTTTGCAAAAAACCAAACCTTTTTATTAACAGTTTAAAAAAGTCCCGAATTGCCGGGATTGTTTTTTAGTAGTTCGCAATATTTTGAAGGGCTGTTAATCAAATTTTTAGAAAACCTGTCAGGTCTAATGGGAAACCCGGCGAAAGTAATTACAAAGAGCCATAAAACATGCAGAAGATAGGATTGATGAGTTGGTTTATGGGTTGTATGGGTTAAGAGAGGGAGAGGTTGGGATTGTGGTGGGTGATTGAGGGTGAGAGACTAAGTTACCATTGTTGGCTGTCGTTTTCTATTTTTTCGTTTCTCTTTGTAATTTAAAAAATTGATTAAAACCTTTTTTTTCAAGTCCTTCTCGTAATTCTTTGTCATCAGTCCAAAGTTTACCATTTAATTCTATTGTCAAAGCGACAAATGGAGTGTCTTTTTCGTCTATATCTTTACATAATTCATAGCCTTTTTTAGCACTTTCTTTTGTAATTATTTCTTCGTTAACAAATTGAATTCTTTTTAAGACATTATTTAAAAATTCATATACTTCATCTTCAGGGGAATTAGCTTTTTCTAATATCTTTTCTTTGTGTTTAAAGATTTCTACTATTAAAAAATTTGGTGAATAGAAATTGTAATCTGAACTAAGTAAAACTTTTCGGTATTTCGAGTACTTTGAACGTAATGAAGAAAAAAGTATGTTTGTATCAACAATTACAGTCATTTAGTTTTTCTTAAAAATTTATCTTTATTCTTTTTCCACCATTCTTCTTTAATTTCTTCGCCTAAGTCTTCAATTGATTTATTAAAACTAATTTTTTTTGCTAAATATTCTATTCTCAATCTTTCTAACAAATTATAGATAATTTCCTTGTCAAAATATGATTTGTCAAGACTTATTAAATATTTGTTTTTGTATGATTTTAGTTCTATTGCTTCCATAACTATTAAAATTAATTTTTGGTAAATTTAGTAATATTTTTTTAGTTACCATATTTTCAAGTAATTTTTATATGGTAGCCAACGTCAGTATAAACAAATTTCGTTTATTTCTAATATATAATAAATTAAAGCCACTGATTAACACTGATAGAATGAATTTAATTAATTCATATATTAAT
>SDBV01009826.1_pt1 | contig 12637 bp, 6 predicted proteins | sample 2277081 | NCBI WGS metagenome assembly SDBV01 (sample SAMN10402039, study PRJNA504765) | marine sediment metagenome | isolation source: marine sediment core GS10_PC15, 223 cmbsf | place: Arctic Ocean: Southern Knipovich Ridge | collected 2010
GCTTACCCACAAGGAGTGGCTTATGGACAAACTGAGAATCGCCGTTATTGGATGCGGATGGGCCGGGGAACGGCACGTCCATGCCTTTCAGTCGCTTTCCGATAGAGCAGAGGTTGTGGCTCTGGTCGACAACGACAGAGACTATCTCGAGCTCAGAGCTCCGGAGTGGGACATCCCGGAGTTCTATACCGACTACCACGAGGTATTAGAGAGGGAGGATGTGCATGCCGTCTCTCTCTGTCTTCCCCACAATATACACGCCGAAGTCGCTGCAGCCAGCGCCCAAGCCGGCAAACATATTCTATGCGAAAAACCCATGGCCGTTTCCCTGAAAGACGCGGATGCCATGATCGCTGCAGCCGAGGAAAACCGAGTCAAGCTCATGGTGGCCGAAAGCGCTCGCTTCCAGCCGAACTATCGGACAATCAAGAACTGTCTCGATAAAGGATATATAGGAAATCCGATACTGCTGAGAATCGTGTTCATACCGCGACGGGGCAGTAAAGAGGGGTACGTCTATCCGGGTCGGAGGGGCTGGCTAACGGACAGTGAAATTGCAGGCGGCGGCCAGTGGATGGTGAACGGGATCCACCGCGTCTCTGTGGCACGCTGGTTCTTCGGGGAGGTGAAGTCGATCTATGCGGTGGAGCATGGCACCAAGGCCTACAGCCTGGACATCGAAGCCAACGTCTGCGCAACGCTGAAGTTTGAAAACGGCGCTCTGGGTGAGATACTCAGCATTCCGCAGGCCAGCCACTTCGAGGTCTTCAACGAAACAATGGTTCACGGCGATGCGGGGGCTATTGTGGCGAGTCGTACCGATGCAAAGGTTCACGTCTATGGTGAGAGAACGGATACCTCCGACAATCACCTTGCTCTCGATGTAGACGAAGAAGAGGATCACTTTGTGTCGGAGATGGAGCACTTCCTCGACTACGTCCAGAATGACACCCCCTGCATCTGCGACGGCAGCAGTGAGCGGGAATCCCTGGCCGTTGTGCTCGGCGGATTCGAATCCATCAAAACCGGAGCCGAGGTAAGCTGTCACAGACGGTAGCGGCTGTCGGAGACGACAGCTTTGTCTCGGACAATAAAAACCGCTGGAGTTAAATCAGCAGCTCGATAGACCGATTATAATAGTGAGATGATATACGATGTTTATATTCAAGGCGATCTTATAGCCGAGACGGACAGCATCGATCTGGTCAAAGTTTTCATAAGGGAAAATCCGGGATGCTCGGTCAAAGAAGCATTATCCGGTAAAGAGTTTACCATCGAGTGAGCTAAAAAAACATCTCCCAAGAGCCAGGCGTTCCCTGCTGGGGGCCACACGTTCCCTGCTGGGGGCCACACATTCCCTGTAACAGAGTGGTAGATCACTCGTCGGCGCACGGTTACTGGCTAGCACACCGGTTTTTTAAGCCGGGCAGATACCCGCAATATCACCTGAAACCGTCGAGACGTTTGTGGCATCCGGCTCAATCTCCATCAGCCTCTGGATCCCGGCCGGCAGGGCTTAAGTATGGTGAGGAGCGCCGTAGGGCGACGAGGGAAAATAATTGCCGCTATTCTCTCCAGAATTTGGGCGTGAAGATAACCAGAATGGTATAAACCTCCAGCCGTCCTACCATCATAGCAAAACTCAGAAACCACTTTATATAATCGGGATAGAACGCATAATTCTCTGTGGGCCCGATTTTCCCAAACCCCGGTCCGATATTGCCGACAGTGACAAGGGCGCTTGCCAGGGAAGTGAGAATGTCGTTTTCTCCGGAGGCAACAACGAAAGTAGTAATCATCAGCATGAATAGATAGAGAAAAAAGAAACCGGAAATGGCATAGACCGTATCCTTTCTCAGAGTTTCTCCTCCCAGCCTGATGCTGAAGACACTGCGAGGGTGAGCAAGGTATTTCATCTCATTGAACCCCTGTTTGAAGAGGACCACGATTCGAATCACCTTGATACCTCCGCCGGTGGAGCCGGAACAGCCGCCGATAAACATGAGGATAAACAGTACCACCTGGGCAAAAAAAGGCCAGCTGGCGAAATCCGCAGTGACGTATCCCGTAGTGGTGAGGATGCTAGCGGCCTGAAATCCTGCGTAGCGCAGGCTGAGTCCAAAGCTATTGTACTGCCTGCCATTCAGGATGACCGCTATGATCAGCGTCGCCACAAGAAAAATCCCCAGATATACTTTCATTTCCAGGTTGGCAAACACCTTCTTCAGGTTTCCGGTTATCAGCCTGTAATAGAGCACAAAATTCATTCCAGCCATAACCATAAAGACGGTAATCACAATGTCGATATAGGCGGAGTTGAAATATCCTACGCTTGTGTTTTTTGGGGAAAAACCGCCGGTAGCCAGTGTGCCGAAAGTGTGAGTCAACGCCTCAAAGAGATTCATCCCTCCCAGCATCAGCAGGAGCGTTTCCGCTACCGTCAGGCCAAGGTAGATAAACCAGAGGATTTTGGCGGTTTCAGTAATCTTCGGGGTAATCTTGTCCAGCGTTGGTCCCGGTGCTTCCGCTTTCATCAGCTGGTAGGCACCGATCCCCAGCAGCGGAAAGATGGCGATGGTCAACACCACGATACCCATGCCTCCCAGCCAGTGGGTCAGGGATCGCCAGAACAGAATGGATTTTGTCAGGCTCTCAATATCGGTCAGGATGCTGGCCCCTGTGGTGGTATACCCGGACATGGTCTCAAAAAAAGCGTCAGCGAAATGCGGGATGGCACCGGATAGATAAAAGGGCAGAGAGCTGAACAAAACAGAACAGACCCAGCTCAGGGCGACAAGGAGAAACCCATCTTTGGTGGAGAGGGTTTTAGCCGTCCGGCGGGTTAAAAACAGAACCGATACAGAAAACACCAGGATCATCAGTATGGGGATGAGAAAGTAAGGGATCATATACTGTTCCTGGTAGTACAGAGCGAAGAGGATCGGGAAAAGCATAAAAAAAGAGACAATAAGAAGCAGTATGGAGACTATCCTGAGTACTAATCCGATATGCATGGCTAGATGGCAAAAATCTCTTCGACTTTGGGTATCGACTCTTTACGGGCAATAATGATGATATAATCCCCGCTTTGGAGTGACAACTCCCCATCCGGGATGATATCAGTATCTCCTCTGGTCACGGATAGAATGAGGGTGTGGCTTGGAAAACTGATCTCCTTTATCTTTTTTCCCGCCATCCTGCTTGATTTCGTTATAGAAAGCTCAATAACCTCCACCTTTCCGCCCGATATGCTGTGAACACTCCGGATATTGCTGCTTCGAATGTATTTCAGGATGCTGCTCACCATGCTGTCTATCGGGCTGATTGCAACGTCAATCCCCAGGTTGGAGGCAATCTGAACATAGCTGCTCTTGTTGACTAAGACAATGGAGCGTTTGGCTCCCAGGGTTTTGGCATACACGGCATTGACGATATTCAGTTCCTGGTTGTCCGTAGCGGCAATTACCAGATCGGTATTGGATAACTGCTCCTCTTCGCTGAACCCCTCATCAGATATATTCGCGTTGATAACCAGCGCCTCCGGAAAGCGATCTGCGAGCAGCTTGCAGTTCTCGTAGTCACTGTCAATGATGTTGATCTTTCTCTTTCCCGCCTGCCTGAAATAGCGGAGGAACCTGCCGAGAATGGGAAAGAGTTTTTTATGTCCATGGAGAAAATGTTCAGCAATGTAACGTCCGATTCTACCCCCGCCAATAAGCACTATCTTGTTCACCTTCATCCTTTTTTTCCCGACCTGAGAGAATATCTTTTCAAAATTCTCCTCAGTTGCGATCAAGTAGAGTATGTCGTTCTCTCTCACCACACTGTCACCGCGGGGGATGATGTAAAAGTTTTCGCGCAGAATAACGGCCACCAGGAAATTGGTATGTATGGTTTTCTTTATCTCTTCGATGGATTTATGGTTTAAAAGCGAAGTCCCGGTTACGGCAATACTGCGCATCTGCAGACTGCTTTTTTCAAAAAACACGACATCACTGACTGCACCACGCTCAATAGCTCTGATAATTGCCCTGGAGGCCTCGATCTCCGGGTTCACGAAGTAGTCAATACCAAGAAAGGGCCGCTTCAGAACGTCTGTACCGGAGTAGTCAATGTTCCGGATTCTGGCAATCTTGTTAGGAACGTGAGACTCGCTGGATACCATGCCGCAGGCGACCATATTCATCTCGTCGGAATCAGTGACGCTGATAAAATAATCCGCTTTGCTGATGCCTGCCTTTCTCAGGGTTTCCAGATTATTTCCCTGTTCATTGATCACCAGGCAGTCCAGAAGTTTGGCGGCGTGCTTGGCCTTCTCCGTGTCTTTTTCAATAAGCACGATGTTTTTTCTTTCCTCGATAAGCTGTTTGGCCAACTGAAAGCCAAGGCCTCCCGCCCCGAGAATCACAATATCCATCGCACCACAATACAAGAATTTAACAATGAGTGTCAAATTGCCATAGCGCTTAGCAGCTTGCCGTGACCCGGGCGGGCGGCGCTAGATATCCTCAACCCTCTGCTAGCCGGATTAAAGTGAAATCAGCAGTCCGATGGACCAATTATTAATAGTGAGATGATATACAATGTTTATATTCAAGGTGATCGCTGCTGGGCCCCACGCGTTGCCTGCTGGGCCCCACGCGTTGCCTGCTGGGAGTCATACATTAGCTGCAACAGAGCGGTAGATTACTCGTCCGCGCGGATCTCGTAACAGCCTGACACACTACCAGAACTTTTCTCTATTTTTCACAAATACCGGGATACGCTCCAACGGCGCCTCGGCATCGACGCTCTGTCCACCCTTATACATCGTTCCTGTCCAGGCATCGTACCATTCCGCCCCGCCGGGAAGGTAGACCGAACGGGAGCGCTGCTCGTACAGGGTAACGGGAGCTGCCAGGATATCGGGCCCAAAGAGCAGCTCATCGTCGATGTCGTAACAGTTCTCATCATCTGGAAAGTCAAAGAAGAGGGGTCGCATCGGCGGGACACCCGTCTCATGGGCTCTCTTCATCTGCTCCTTTATGTAGGGCCGCAGGGCCTCTCTCATGAAGAGAAGCTCTTTAATGATCCGGTACGCCTCGTCACCGAAGGACCAGATCTCGTTATCTCCTGCATTCTTCACGTCCCAGGAATTGCGAAATCCGTGGAGGCGAAAAACGGGACAAAAGACGCCCCACTGGAACCAACGCACGACGAGCTCCTTGAAAACAGGATCTCCGATATCGCCGCCGAAAAACCCACCAATATCGGTGGTCCACCAGGGGATGCCGGCCATGGCCATGTTGAGACCGTTTTTGATCTGTCCCTGCAGTGTTTCGAAATCGCTGAATATGTCCCCCGACCAGATGCAGGCGCCGTACCTCTGGCTGCCGGCCCAGGCGCATCGGCTCAGGTTGATGGGCAGCTCCTCTCCCGCCTCCTTCATGCCCTCGTAGAAAGCCTTCTCCTCAAAGAGCGGGTAGAGGGAGGAGACTTTGGCGCCGTTGCCGATGTGATACCTCATGTTGTGGGTATCCGCCGGCCTCACATCCGGCTCTGTTTCATCCAGCCAGAAGAGCCGCACTCCCCTGTCGTAGTAGTTCTTCTTGACGATATCCCACACATACCGGCCAGCCTCCGGATTCGTGAAGTCTACGTAGTGGAGGTACGTGATTCCGGAGTAGGTATCGGTAAAGCGCATGAACACGGGCAGCCCGTTCTCTGCCCGTATCAGGTAACTCTTCTCCAGCATCTCCTGATAATGGGAGGAATTGGCGTTCACGGTGGGCCAGATGGAAACCATGGTCTCAATGCCCAAAGCTTTGAGCTCTTTCACCATGCCCTCCGGATCGGGCCAGCATTTCGGATCGAAATCCCATTCACCCATCATGGCCCAATGAAAAAAGTCGATAACGATCACCGACAGGGGCAGTTCCCGCCTTTTGTGCTCCCGGGCCACCGCCATCAATTCGTCCCTGTTGCGGTAGCGCAGCTTGCACTGCCAGAATCCCGTCGCCCAGTCGGGCATCATGGTCGGGTACCCCGTCAGCTCTGCATAGCTGTTCATCACCTCCGCCGGGTTGTCTCCGTTGAATACAAAGTAATCCAACTGGTCGGTCTTTTCCGCGATCCAGTAGGTGCCGTTGTTGACAAGCTCCACGCGACCGTAGGCGGGATTGTTCCAGAAAAAACCGTACCCTTTGGAAGAGTAGACCACAGGAACCACAGCAACGGAGTTCATCTGGAGAAGCTCCAGGACGCATCCCTTCCAATTGAAGACATTGTGCTGATTGTGCCCCAGGCCAAAGAACTTCTCCTCCGGGTCCGACTTGAATCGAGCCTCGGCACGGTAACTCGACGGGCCGACCGCCTTTACGTGATGCCCCGGATCGGGCAAAACTCTCCGGGATTGCTTTTCCTCTAACAAGACCTTCCCCGTATCTGACGCAAAGAACCGAAAAGGGTTCTCCGTTGCCATAAAGGAAAAGCCTCGCTGCTTTGCCATACCAACAGATAGCTTTCCGTTCTTGAGTACGATCTCCGATTCGGTTTCCGTGACTTGAGCGGACGAACCGCTCTTTGCGGAGAGCCCACTCTCAGCGGAGAGACCCTCCGATCGGGGATTGATCGCCCAGTCGTAGGGCTCGAAATCCTTCTCCAAGGTGCATCGTACCCGGATGCAGTGGGGTGACCACGCTTCGACCCTGAGAAGCTCGCCCTGAGATCGTCTCTCGACAAAACCATCGCCTAAGGTGATTCCATTGGACATGCCTTCCTCCTCGTTCCGTTCTATTCTATTCTACCCCATCAATCATTTTACATCGACGGGGTTATCGCAGCCGTCGTCGAAGTCACCTTTGAAGCTGACTGCCACCTTGGAAACCGACAGTCACCCTTGAAGCTGACTTGATTCCATACGCCGCTTGCCCTATTATGGGCGCTATCACTTTCGTTGACATTACTGTGCAGGAGGATCTGTTGTGCAAAAAATGAAAGGCCTCGTCTCCTATCCCGATGGAGACCTGAAGCTTGAAGAGGTGTCTGCTCCTCGAATCGGGAACAATCCCTTTGCCCCCCGCGACGTCCTGGTAGAGGTCGAATACTGCGGAATATGCGGCAGCGATATACACAAATGGCAGGCCGATAAATCTTCCATGACGCATCCTCCCCGTGAGGTTGTGATCGGTCATGAGATCGTCAGTGTGGTTCGAGAGGTTGGACCGCAAGTAGAGAGTCTTAAACCAGGAGATCGCGTCGTGCATGAGATCGTCACCTTCTACTGTGGCACCTGCCCCGCCTGCAGAGAAGGGAGATTCAATATCTGCAACCGCATTCCACCCATGGAGGGAAGGGCCCACTATGTCACTGGAGGGGGATTCGCCCGGTACGCGGTTTGGCCGGAACAGCAGCTCCATCGGCTGCCCGACTCCATCAGCTCCAAAGAAGCCGTGCTCATGGAGCCGACGGCGGGTTGCGTTCACAGTGTTGTCACACGCATGGGAGTCAAACCCGGTGAATCCGTAGCCATTCTCGGACCTGGAGCCCGGGGGCTGCTGCTGCTCCAAGTATGCCTGGCTATCGGAGCTGGTCCGATCGTCATCACCGGGCTGACCCGGGATGAGCCCTTCCGGTTGGCCATGGCCAGGGACCTGGGGGCAGATCACACGATCAACGTCGAAAAGGTGGACCTGGTCAAGCGCATCGAGGAGCTCACCGACGGTATCGGTGTCGATGTGGTCCTTGAAAACTCGGGGGCCATCGAGCCCATCGAACAATCCCTGGATATCGTGAGGAAGGGGGGGAAGGTCCTCTGGGCCGGCGGCGGCATACGAGGCGGCATCAACGCCTCCGTCGACACCCACAAGATCATCGTCAAAGAGATCGACATCAAAGGCGAGATCTCCCAGATCCCCTACGATTGGCTCACCGCCCTTCGCCTCGTCGAAACGGGACGGGTCAAGACGGATCGTCTCGTGACCCATTTCTTTCCGCTGGACGAGTGGCAGGGGGCGTTCAACCTGGCAGCAACAAGCCCCGAGTGCCTCAGGGTGGCGCTCGAACCCAAATAACAATCGAGGAAGAAAACGTTGAGTACAATAGACAGGCTTTTAGATCCGATACCGATACCGAAGGTTTTCAAGATCAGACAGCACTTCGAAAGATCTCGCATCGACGACGTTGAGGGCCAGCTCCGGGCGGAGCTGGGCCAGCGAGACGTTCTCTCTCAAATTAAAAAGGATCAGCGGATCGCCATTACCGTGGGAAGCAGGGGAATCTCCAATCAGCCCCTGCTTGTAAAGACCCTGGTCGAAGAGGTCAGAAAGGCAGGGGCAGAGCCCTTTCTCATACCCGCAATGGGCAGTCACGGCGGCGCAACGGTCGAGGGCCAGCGGGACATGCTGGTCGGCATGGGTTTTGATGAGAACTACATCGGGGCTCCCATCCGCGCAACTATGGAGGTCGATCAGATCGGTACCACCGAGAGCGGCCTACCCGTCTGCATTGACAGGTTTGCCCACGAAGCAGACGGCATAATCGTCATCAACAGGATCAAGCCCCATGTAGCCTTCAGGGGCCGGTTCGAAAGCGGTCTCGCGAAGATGATCACAATCGGTTTGGGAAAACAAAGAGGGGCCGATATCTGCCACGATCTAGGATTTGGAAAGATGGCCGAGAATATTATTTCCATCGCCCGGGTAACCCTCAGAGAGGCTAATATTCTCTTTGGCATCGGCCTGCTGGAGAATGCCTACCATGAGACCTGCCGCATCGAGGTTCTCATGCCAGACGAGATCGAGCGGGAGGAACCGGCGCTTCAGGAGGAATCGAAACGGCTATCTCCCATGCTGCCCTTTGACTCTCTCGATGTGCTGATCATAGACGAGATCGGCAAGGATATCAGTGGAACAGGATTCGACACCAACGTGGTCGGACGCTACCACACCCCCTATGCCTCGGGAGGCCCTGATATCACTAGGATCGCAGCCCTGGATGTGACCGAGAAATCTCACGGAAACGCCAACGGACTGGGCATCCTCGACTTCACCACGCGAAGGGCCTTTGACAAGTTCATCTTCGAGCAGACTTATCCCAACTCCCTCACATCGACGGTTCCTACGAGCGTCAAGATTCCTATGGTCCTGCAAAACGATCGGCAAGCGATTCAAGCCGCCATAAAGACCTGCAATATTTTGAACAAAGAAGAGGTACGGCTGGCTCGCATCACCAATACGCTGAGTCTCGGAGAGTTCGAGGTTTCGGAGACGCTAATGGAGGAGGTGGAGGGCAACGCCAATCTCGAGGTTGCCTCGAAGCCGTATGCGCTGAGCTTTAGCGACGAGGGCAACCTCTTCTAAGCAATATTTGCTGCAAAGCGTTCCTACGCAAAGCATTCTTATGCAAGCCTGTATGAGCGCTTTCTAATCTTGGCAAAGCGAACTGCCAGGTAGAGCGTCAAAAAAGCCAGCACGGCGTATCCGCACGCCACGGGGAACCAGTCTCCCCACTTCGTGTAGAAGGTCAGTTTTTTCTCGGGAAGGGGCACCTGAGCGACCAAGTAACCGGGTGTGTATTGCTCTAACGCACCGGGCTGAATGCGTCCCGTTGCATCAATGTACACGGTATAACCGGAAGCCGTGGTGCGGAGCAGGGGTCGATGGTTTTCTACAGCCCGGAAGAGGGCCAGTATGCCGTGCTGTTTGCCCTCGACGGGGCTGAGCGACCAGTAGTCGTTGCTCATGTTGAGGATGAGATCGACACCCTGAATCACGAAACGGCGTACATGATCGGAAAAGACATCCTCGAAACATATGGGAGTGGCAATCCGCATCTTTTCGTGCTGGAAAATCAACCTCTCTTCGCCAACCCCCCAATTGGAGATCTCGAAATTCTGAAAAAGCTCGTAGAGTCCGGCGAATTTCTCCTTGTCCAGGGGAAAATACTCGCCAAAAGGCACGAGATTGATCTTGTGGTAATAGTCTGAGATCCGTCCTTCCGGATCGAGGAGAACCGAGGAGTTGTAGTTCTTTCGCTCCTCTTTTCCCCCCTCTAAGGGAATCATTTTATGATCTATGGTGCCGGTCAGAAGCCAGGTACCCAGGTTCTTCTGATAGTCTAAAAAATCTCGCACGATCCGCCCCCAGTGTGTTTTCTCCCTCCCGGGTCTGGTCCAGTATGTGATATCCAGCTCGAACTCTCCCTCCGGCCACGCCACAAGGTCGGGCTTGGTCGGCAGGTCGGCTAAAGCTCGATCGGTCAGAGCCTTCAGCTCCCTGATGTTGTCTTCGAGCACGTATTTTCTCGGGTCAAAATTCGGTTGAAGAAGCACAACCGTTGCCTTGGGGGTTTCTGCCTGATGGTAGAGCCTATCCTGAACTCGATAAAGGATGACGGCGCCTACAGCGAGGCAGCTCGCAAAGACAGTGGCAAAGACTACCGCTGGAAACAAGGCTCGCGCTCCGTCGAGCAACTTCTGGCTCCAGCGAACCACTCCCTGAGAAGCCATGCGAGGGATCCACGTCCAGCCCATTGCCGGGGCAGCCAGAGTCCAGGCCAGAGCTGCACTGCATAGAATAACCACAAAGCCGATACCCCACACCCCTGTCAGCGATGCTATCTGAATGAAGGGGAGGAGCTGATACTGCGTAGAACCTATGAGTCCCCACGGATAACCGAGGACACCGACGGAGCGGAAGTAGTCGAAAAGCGTCCAGACTGCCGGTACGACAAAAAAGCCCCACTTTCCGCTTATCTTGATAAGCCCGACAAGAATGACCATAAAGAGAAGGTACTCCACGAAAAATGCGATAGTAATCAGATGCAACGTCACATAGTCGTATGTGCCATGCCAGTAATTGATGATGAGGGCCTGGAGCGTGCCAAAGACAACACCGTAGAAGATCCCCATTCTAGGTTTTGCCGTTATCAGGACAAGCAGCACGGGGACCAGCGAAAACCAGGCCAGAAAACCCATGCCATCGAGGTTCACGAACGAGGGGAAGGACAGCCCGAAAAGCACCGCTGAAAGAACCACCCACGCCAGTGCCCACGGTTTGACATATCGATGGAGCCAGTGTTGCTCAAGCGGTCTGCGCATTCTCTGTTCGATTGTGTGCCAAACGTAATAGGCTCCGCTGGTGAGAAGAAGAGGTCCGAATCGAAGAAACGCGTAGAACTGCTCCAGGGCTGTGCTCTTGGCGAGATGGATCTGCCCCTGGGTAGCGATATAGCGTTGCACGTAATCCATATTGGCGCTCAAAGCATGAATGTAGGCGAATACAAAGAGAATCAGAGCCGGAGCCAGGACGATTTCGGTAAGAACGCCCGGATCCTTTCCGGATAGGGCGAGTATCCCTAGCACGAATTGCAGTCCGAGAAGCCCGAGCACCATATAGTCAGTCAGGGAGATTCCCTTTGTTTCGACGGTAAGGCTCTCCTGGATTTCCAGCCTTTTTCCGTCCGTTCCGATGTTCTTTAGAAGGTTCTCGAAGCTGTCGGAGCTAAATCGGCCGGAGCGGATGTCTTCGCCGTCCCTGACGTCTCGGATTATGATCGAGAGATAACATTGGTTGCTGTATTTGCTGATTATTGCGATGGCGAATCGTTCCAGACCCAGTTCCTTGGCAATCCGATGAGCTTCAGTGTGGTTCACAGGTTCCAATTTGGATCTGTCGAAATCCGGATCTGTTCTGACATAGTAATTTTCGATGGAGCTTTGGCTTACTACGGAGAAGGAGTTCGTAAGCGCGATCTCGCGTTCGATAAACTCTATGGCTCTGGAGATCTCATTCTCCGTTAAACCGATCGAAAAAGGAGGAAAGAGCACCAGAGACGGTTTCTGAATGAACGCAATAGGTCCGGCAAAGCAGAGCACGAGCTCAACCAGAGAAACGAGAACGGCAATAATGCCAAAGAGACGCAGGGGTTTAATTTTATCACGTTTGTGGATTTTTCTCGGCAAAACCATGATTCCCATGTTGACACTCCTCTTCAAAGGTATCTGTTGCCAGTAAAGGTGCAAAGGTCGTGCCATTTAGAGATATTCTGTAACTCATTATACAGAAGAGAGTTACGGGTAAGGGTTGTATGCCCGATCCACTTTAACCTTTGGATGGGTGCCGAAGGGGAAAGGTAGGTAACTCTATGTGGTATAAGAAGATACGTTTAGCGGGACAAAGTTTTCGACTAAATCAAAGTTGATAGGCATTCGTGGCGTACACGCACTTCGTGGTGTATGAAGACCTAATCGCCCTTGTCAGAAACTTCAGCCGGAAGGCTCACGAGGGCCGTGGTTCCCACTCCCACTTTAGAGGTGAAGGTAAGGCTGCCCCCATGCTCTCGAATGATGCGGCTGGACACGGAAAGCCCCAGCCCTGTTCCTCCAGCTTCCCGCCGCGTTGAGTAGAAAGGATCTGTGAGGTGAACCAGATCATCTTGAGCAATTCCTTCACCTTCATCGCGTATCTCGATCTTGACAGCCCGGGCGGCCTCATCGTAATCGGAGCAAACCGTCACGCCCCTGCCTTTGTCCGGCAGCGATTGACAGGCGTTCTGCAGCAGGTTGAGCACGACCTGTTCCATTCCAACGCGATCGGCCCTGACCCGTGGAAGGTCTGCCTTCAAAGTCAGAGTGAACCTTTCGGTTGCCCCTTCGATG
>SDBV01009827.1_pt1 | contig 12637 bp, 17 predicted proteins | sample 2277081 | NCBI WGS metagenome assembly SDBV01 (sample SAMN10402039, study PRJNA504765) | marine sediment metagenome | isolation source: marine sediment core GS10_PC15, 223 cmbsf | place: Arctic Ocean: Southern Knipovich Ridge | collected 2010
GTATTAATAGTTATCAACAATCTAATTATGAATTAACGATAAGTATGTTTCTTGTATTTCAATTCGGTCCACCTCAAGACATGGTCCACTGTTGTCTTAGGTTTGTCCACCAGCAGTTTCATTAAATCAAACCCTGATAGTTGCAGCTGGAGCAATAATTTTCTTTCCGAGGGAAAGAAGAGAAACGTCCATTTTCTATATTCTGTTTTTTCTCAACTCAAAAAAATGGAAAGACTCCCGATAGCTCCATATCTAGAAAAATGGCGACTTCCTCAAGATATTGTTACTCTTGTGGAAGAAAGAGTGTATCATGATCTTGATCGGATTGAAGATCTTGCTAATTTTGTTTATGAAGAATTTTTATCGTTATACGTTAACTTAGATTTTCTGGATAAACCACGAGTTATTGAGATGATTAGGGAAAAATATCTTGATCATTTCGGACACAACCTTGACGAAATGATGGAATAGTATCCACATGATCCTATTGATTTTATAAGAGCATTGCACGATGAATCGATAATCTCGTTTTAGATAATATATTAAAAATGGTGGAGAAGATGCTCGATTCGATGATTTTATAGGTGAGGAAACGCTTATTCGAAACGATCTAGAATCCCAAGCGAAAGAACGAATTTTTAAATATTTACGTGATTACCTGGAGAAAGTCTCTCTTGAAGAGGGATAACATAGATGGATTGATGATAATTATTTTTGTTATCAAACATAATGATAGATGACAAGAGTCACATTTCACTCCATATAAATAAATATTAAATTTTGAGGTGGTTTCCAGATAACATCACCAATATATATAAACATATCTGCTCAATGCCTAATTGGTTCAGAACTTCATTTTTCTCTGTATATTCGTCATCCAAGGATGAGAAATATATTAAAATTTTTACCAGAAACTAAATCATAACTTAAGGCTATTCCTCAAGTCTGCACAAACTGTCCACCACCAAATCGAGTGGAACAAAGGGTTGGCCGACCTTCTTCTTCATGGCGTCGAAGAACTTAATTACATCTTTCTCCTCTGGGGGAAGAGAAATCTGGAGTATTCGGGAAAGATGAGCTAAGTTGACCACAGTCAGATCCTCCAAGGCAATCGGAATGTCCTTGATGGTCTTTCCATATAACAGAGAGGCATCTTTATCCATCAAAATCTTTTCCAAACAGCCGTAGGGAGTGCTATACGAGAAAACGGTGTCGGTCAGAAAAGCAAGATGTCGAAGAAAAACCCGAAATACCAAATCTTTCCACATCACTTCCACCCCCACGTCGACGTATGTCTCGTATGTACTTATCACTTTTTCTCGCAAGGAAGAGGATAAGGATCCCACAAAGTGCTCAATAGCCGCTTTATTGTTAGGAAGACTCATGATTTTCATTTCCAAAGGAAAAATAAGATCACGAAGATACTGGCTTGTCTTTAGGTTCCCGACAATTAGATGAATTTCATTCCCAACCAAACGAGGATGTTTCCTCCAATTCCAATATACTTTGTGTATCCTTTGAAGTGAAGGATTTTGACAAATCCCCAGGAATTTTTCAGTGATATCAAAAGTCGAAGGAAGAGCGTCGGGTTCGATTTCCAACAAGATCAAGAACAGAATATCCCGCGGAAGGAAGTCTAGAAGTGTGGACGGCAACGCCCCTTTCTTCTCTTTCAGAGACGGATCTTTCTTGACACGACAGAGTTGCTCGTCACTGGGATTTTTGATATAGGTCTTTCCCCCATAATTCCTGTAGACATAGTATCCCTTTTTCTTTCCCATATAAAGCGTCCTAGTATTATTTTTGAGATTTGGCATCGTGATTTATTATAGTTATCTTTAACACAAACTCAATGTATTATATTTCATTTTTAGGAGTACTGTATTCAATATATGACATCGTCATATATTAAGAGATTTTTCCATTTAAATATCCAGACATAATGTAGGTCTTTTAGGGTGTGGCGGATGTCTTCGATTTCGCTGGATATTTAGGTCTTATGTTTTCAATTGGAGAGATGATTTACCTTTTCTGTCGGAGGTATTAGAAATGTGGTTTCAAATTTCCTACAGGATTCTATTAGATTAGGGATCAAATCATTCGACATGCCAATTTTTCGAGAATCTCTTGGGAATGGTGCAAGCCAACGCAAAAACCAGAAGAAGGCGATGTTCTCGTCATTAATGGCTTTCGTCAACAATTCGACCATTAAGTATTCACGTCGAGGAAGAGGAGGAAGAGAAGAAATATCATCTTGAGGATGATAATAATGATGTAATCGGTACAAAAACCACTTTCGATTTTTCATTTGAGTCAAAGTAAATTGGAGGGTCTCGAAAGATTTCTTATTATATAAATAAGATAAGTGTTTGGACCAATACGCCATATGACGTTGTTGAGGTGTTAAAAGATCCAAAAGAAAAACGATCGAATCAAAATTTTGGCTGATGATAGCAAATTTAATCATATGTTGGACAAGTTCATCTTTCTCCCGTTGAAAGGTGGAATCGAGATCGCTAAGGTAGAGAGCAACACATTTCATTGAACCGTACCCAATAGCACCTTTAACAATCTTGGTGTATAGGCTTTCTGAGGAAAAATTATTACAAATAAATAGTAGACATGATTGCAAATACGTATCGATATCGAGAATGGCGGCCAATTCACACGCGAGTGGATTCGGCTTATCCTTCTCTAATAAATAAAAACAAATCATGGCATAATCTCGTAATTGGATGATGGCGGCGGCTTCTCGTGAAATACAACTGTGTTGTCGATATGATGGAAATTGAGCGTGTCTTCCCGGATCGATAAGAGTCTCAAAATATAACTTCCAAAAAGATTCACATTTCGTTGGAAAGATGTCAGTAAAACAATTGAGATGAGAAGAACCGACATAAGGAAGTAGAAGACCCAAAATATCTCGTGGAATTATTTGCAGATAAGAAAGTTCCATTTTTTCGTTTGGTGTGGTAGTTAAGCTAAATGTGTAATCTAAAATTTAATTCATCAGTTTCTAGCAGACTTAGTTAGATACTAATACCGCTGGACAATACCACTCCTAAAAATGAGATATAATATATTGAGTATGTATTAGAGTTAACAATAACCTACATCATGATGCGAAATCTCAAAACTAAAACGCTTTATCAGGGCAAGAGAAAGGGATACTATTTCTATAGTAATTATGGGAAAAAGGTGTACATTAAAAATCCCAGTGAGGAGCAACTTCGCCATGTCGAGAAGGACCCTTATCTTCCTTCTCCGAAAGAGAAGAAAGTGTTGCCATCGACACTTTTTGACTTTCTCCCGCGGGATATTTTGTTCTTGATTTTGTTAAAAATCAAACCCGAAGATCTTCCTTCGACTTTCGATATTACGGAAAAGTTCCTGAAAATTTGCCAAGATCCTCATTACCGGAAAATGCACAGAGTATATTGGAAGTGGAAGGAAGATTTTCGTTATGGGGATGGACTTCATCTGATTGTTGGAAAACGAAACTCGGGAACAAGTCAATATCTTCTCGATCTTATTTATCCTTTGGAAAGAGAGATCGCGAGTCTTCCCAACAATAAGGAGGCTATTGAGGATTTTGTGAGGTCGTTATCTCCTTCCTTTCAGAAAGAAGTAGTAAGCGCATACGAGAAGTACGTTGACGCAAGAATGGATGTGATCTGGCGAAAATCGATATTACGGATCTTTATTGAGCATCTTATTTCTCTGGATGGATGCCGGCATTTCGACACTAAAACTCCCTATGACTGTTTGGAAAAGATTTTGAGGAATAAAGATGCTTTCCAGTTATATGGAAAGACTATAAAGGACATTCCGATTTCCTTGGAAGATCTGAGTATAGACAACCTAGCTCATCTTTTTGAAATACTCCAGATTTCTATTCCTTCTCTCCCTTCTCTTCTCACAAATGAGACATCTATATGTGAGTTCTTGGACGAGTTCTTGGACGCTGTGACGAAAAAGTTCGGCAAACCCTTTGTTCCACTCGATTTGGTGGCAGACAGTTTGTGCAGACTTGAGGAATAACCTTAGGTCTTGATTTAGTGTCAGGTTAAAAAACATCAATATATTTATCATCTCCGGATGATAAATATATTGAAAAAAAAGAATTTCTGAAGAAAATAATGAAATTTAGTGATGTTTTGACATATAATAAGGAAGAGTGGCTTCAATAGTAATGGGTTGATCAAAATCTTCAACCTGTTTGTATGGCGACCTAATGTTATTACCATTATCTTGGGTTTCATATACTTTCTTTTTATATATAACACGGGGAGACTCAGTAAAATATTCATAAATAATGTATTTATCACAACGTGAGCATTTTCCCTTTTCATATGCCATAGTACAGGGATATCTCCTCGCAATTGATTCGGCTAAAAGAACCGGGTGATCTGCGATCATCTCGTAATCAAAAAGTTTTCGGGTTTGATTTACCGGGACATATTTATGACCCATAAAGCAACATTTCCAATTAGGCATTGAGTATATCGTTAAAAATTGTTTTTATGTGATCGAACATGACTAAAAATATTAAAATCAATTTTTAGACACCCATTGAACTATATTCTTCCGAAGGTGAAGAACACCACGAAAATATCTGATTCCAACACATTTGAGATCCAGTATAAAGTCCAAATAGCCACGATATCGGCCAACAAAAACCTAACCAAGAAGCCCAAGCACTCCATTGTGAGTTTAAGAATCCAGCGGTGACACAAAAACTTATGGAGATATAACATGATCCAACCGTCACAATTCCTATCAAAGAAAATCCAATCAGAATCGCATGTTGGTTATCAATCAAACCGATACAGATTAATGTAATGATAGACAGAATCATACAGAAAAGTATCGGTAAACTTGATATTTCACATAGGACACCTGGTGAGATTCCGTAACAAAATCCTATTTTTGTGAGAAACGTATCTGTAAATTGAATCGAAGATGATTCGTTCTTTTCTTGAATATTATTCTCAAAATTCATCATTTGATGATGTTTTGTCATGTCCAATGTCTTCGATCTCAATTTCCTTAACAGTTAAAATGAAGATTAGATTGAAAGTATATAACATCCTGTAGTATACTACAGGATATTAGTTAATAGTTTTTATAAGTATTATCTTTTCATATAATTTCTGACCATTATAGATGATATTTTTCCATTGTATATCACAATGAAAAAATATTTTTAAATATGTTAGTATTTAAAAGAACCACGCCAAATACCAACATATATCACGCGGAATGTGTCTAAAATACAAGTCATTATTGCCATAGTATTTAGTCAAGTAAAAACTGGCCATATAATGACGCCATTTATTAATCGGTAGAAATTCTAAAGGTGTATGGCCTATGTTATCCTTTATCCAGATATTGGCACCCTTATGAATTAAATATAAGGCCATTCGAAATAACTTCTGTACATAACTCGGATATTTTGTGTCGTACATTTCTGGTGGTTTGGTGATCGCACGCATAAATGTACTAATAACGTCGTGTAATGGAGTTAATCCTTCATAATTTTGTTTATTTATGTTGGCACCATACGTTAATAATAATTGTAAAACTTTTGGAAACAGTTCCTTACAACTAATGTGTAGTCCCGTGCCACCCTCTTCGTCAGCCGGATGGTCAATTTCATAACCATTATTTAGCATAACCCGGATGAAATCACACTTATCACCATTTTCAAACATAGAGAGAGTGATCAGACTAAGTCCATCATCATTGGTTTTATACATATCTGCCCCATTTTTTATTAAGACATCAGCTATGTCACCAGTATTAAAGTAGGCACAAAAGCTTAATGGCGTATTATCCCAAGGCCGACGAAACACATTTATGTTAGCCCCGTATGAAATCAGTAATTTAACCATATCAATATTTGTAATTCCCTTTATTAGAGAAGTTTCTTCAATATCATTGGGAATATTAACATCGAGTCCATTTCGAATTAAGATATGAACTATAGAGGTGTAATTTTCTTCTACGGCTATATGTAATAAGGAATCATTATACTCATAGTGTTTTTGATTAATATTAGCACCTTGGGATAAAAAAAATACAACTCGATCTGGTTGATTCTGTGAGACTGCCCTATGTAAACAGTCATCTAGAAAAACTTGCCATTTTTCTCTTATTTTCATATATTCCGGTGATGAAATTTGAAATGTCATTTTCGTATGTTCAATTACTGTTAAATTAACTAAATAAATAATCATATATTTATCTATTCAATTTTTGCTTACTCATAGGTTTATTTTATAGGTGAATTATGATATATATACAAACTCAATACGTTTAAAATTGGTTAATTTACTAAAATACATGTTTTTCATTATTATTTTAAATAAAAAATAATTAAAAATAAATATGGGTTACGGTTATGAATTTCGTCTAGCCACTGAAGAATCTCTTGACGATTCAGTTATTGAAGAGATTAAAACAGTTTATCAACCTTTGACGTCGAGAGATTGGTTTCCTCGATTTGGTGAACCCGACTCTTCAGGGTCTCGTGGATATGGTGTAGGAGAACAAGGAGATAAACCTCTATCTGAGTTATTTTTATTAACGTCTCACTTTCCGGATATTACTTTCGTTGTTTTCCTTTTTTATTGGGATCATATGAATCTAACAACCTATAAGATTCAGGGAGAAGAATTGATTGAATGTTTGGAATTCAATACAGATGAGAATTTTAAGTTTTCTGGAATTAGTATGTCGATATATATGCGACAAGTTAGTATTGAAAATGATATATCCGAACTATTATACTCATAATTATATTTGATCTTATTCGTTGAAATTGTGTCTGTTTTATCATAAATTATTTTGTAGTCGTTGCATCACATTAAAAAAGCCTTTATTACCAGGTGTGTAGTATCGTTTCCTAAACCTAATAGCATAAATTTTAAAAAGAACAATAAATTTAAGTATGCTCATATTATATTTTAAATATTTTTTATGACCATTCCAAACAGTATCTAAAGAAGTTTGATCATTTAAAGAACAACCATTTTCTTGAAGATATTTTAGACAATCGAAATGTCCATACCAAGCAGCATCATCGGCCACAGCTGCATTCCAGAAACAACCATTTTGATGAAGATATCTCAAACATGGTAAATGGCCACCTTTGGCCGCTAAATTACATGCTCCAGATGAAAATGAATGACCATTTACATGCAAAAACCACAGACATTGTAAATGTCCATTTTTGGCTGCCTCATCACAATTAGGACAACAAGGATGAAAATACGTAATACTCATATTTACACTGAAATTAATGTAATGATGAAATGAATCAATTTAGACTAGATATATATACTGTTTAAATATATATATCAATTTAAGTGTCCATTTACTGTGGCTGCTAATACTATTAATCATCCTATTTTGTTTAATAATTGTTTCAAGATATTTGTAGACATCCTCTTTATGAGAATATCCAATTTCTTCCATTGCTTTGTCAAAATCTTACAATTTTGACAAAAAGATTAAAGATTTAAAATAAATTTCATACATGGCAGCCAATAATATGATTGAAAAAACCCGGATTGCCCATATTATGAATGATGCAATTTCACAAGGGACGGAATTTGTGTTGAATCCTCTGGGAATTGGAGGATTATTAACCAAACAAAAGCGTGAACAGGTTAAAAGAGATCTTAATAATAAATTATATAATCAACTACTTCATGAAAGAAGTGAAATTTATCAGGATGCGTTTTCTAATAATAGTATAACTCGGCATAATGCATTAAATAAGTTATATCAACGTATTGATGATCCAAAGATTGATGAATCAGTTCGATTATTCTAAAATACATGTCTATTATCTGAGCAAACATCGAAAATTCCCAGTTCGTTGGAGAACATTAACTAATTATGTAGGAACCAGTTGTACTTATCAGAATTATGATTATAACGGATCTTTAATAACCAATAATGCATCAACGGTAACACAAGGATCCGCATTACCAAATGAATTAAATAATTATATAAGTACCATGCAACAACAAATTACAGAGGTTAAAAGAAGCTGTCTGCAAGTTAATAAATTGACTCTGACTGCAAATAATCATTTACATGGGTTTTGTAGTTCTGAGATTGGATCATATCACGGTGTTCGTTTTCTGAATCCTGAACAGGCTGGGTGTCCAAGATTGCCCATGTTAGATCCTTTACGTAATCTGCCATGCATTATATTAGAGATCCAAACGTTTGGATTAGGAGAAATCATATTCTCATATAATGTCAATATTAGTCAATTTCGTCTGTCGACATATTTCAAACGCTATGACACTAATACTACTATATTAGTCGGGACTTATTTATTATATTACGGAAGAAATGATACTCCAGAAGATATATGGTGGTATTGGAATGGTGGGTCTTTTCCGTCTCCACAATATCCTCCAAATGTTATAAAGAGTTATCATGAAACAGCAGGAGCAGATAAGGGTTGCGTTAATCTAATCACAGAAGTTAGAAATTTACCACCTGATGTTTCGTCTTTTACAGGAATGATGCACAATGCCCAATTTGGGACCTCAAATAAGCTTGGAATGATTGAGTTAGCTAATTTAAGAAAGACTGCTAAGAAAAATATGCGTCGGCATATTAATCATCAATTATTGGTTGATTGTATGACCGTTGAGAAGTTGGAGTGGAAAAAATTTGAAAAGGCCTATAGAGATCTTTATGGTCTATCTTGTCTCGCCTATGCTGATACGTTACAAGATCCAATAACTGAATTATTTCAATGGTTTAAAAATTATCCGTCAAGTACAGGTAGAATTCGAGTTTTTTTGGAAAGCTCACGTAATTTAAATTTAATTAAAAATTTAACATCAATGATTGAACACATGAATGAACTACTATATATTATTTAAAGTCTTAATAATACCTTGTTTTCACCAGAACATGAATCTTTTTCCCTAAATAATCAATTCATAGAAAATACATTACTCTTTTTGAAATATGAATTAGTCAAGTATAATTCATCTGATCCGGTTGACTTCAATCGACATTATATGGAAACAAGAGATAGAGACAAAATAACGGATACTGCGATAAGAATGGTTATTAAAACAGTAGGATTATTATACAAACACGGGTGCCCTACAAATGAATTACAAAATCTCATTCAAAATGAAATGAGACAACTCACGAATAATCAAGTTGAAGGTTTAGCCATGATATTACAAGAACAACTACAAGGGTCTAGATTAAGATTATGTTGGAATAATAACGGTCTTTTGCTACAGGATGTTAGTTAATATAATTTCTTACAATCACAGATGAGATTTTTTCATTGGATATCCAATGAAAAAATATTTTTAAATATGTTGGAATTTAAAAGAACCAAATTGGGACCCTTATGAATTAAATATAAGACCTTTCGAAAAGAAATTATTAGAAAGAAAATAATAAAAATTGAAAATGGAAATATCAATAATTAAAGGTGAAAAAAATCACCTTTAATTTTATAAGAATGGAATTATTACCATTAGAGATTTGGACTGATATATTTGAAAAATGTGATGTCCTTTCACAAATTAGATTAAGACAAGTGTGTTGTTATTTTTATAATGGTCTTCACATAACTGATTTTTATCATATCGACGAAATTCTTTGTTCCAAATTGAATGATAAGATATTACAAAATTACTTACATTTGAAATACTTGGATGCCTCTGGGTACTGTGATATAACAGATAAAGGAATCAAAAATCTTAATTTAGTTGAATTAGATGCATCAGATAATCGAAATATAACCTTGGTTAATCATATGACCAATTTGAGAAAATTGAATGCCTCCGGGAGTAATTGTGGTATAACAAATGAAGGAATCAAAGATCTTAATTTAGTTGAATTGAATGTATCAGATAATCCAAACATAACCTTGGTCAATCATATGACCAATTTGAAAATATTGGATGCCTCTGATCATGGTTGTGGAATAACAGATGAAGGAATCAAAGACCTTAATTTAGTTGAATTAGATGCATGGGATAATTCAAACATAACCAATATCAATCATATGACCAATTTGAAAATATTGAGGTCCTTTAATAGTGATTGTGGTATAACGGATGAAGGAATCAAAGACCTTAATTTAGTTGAATTAGATGCATCAGATAATCCAAACATAACAAATGTCAATCATATGACCAATTTGAAAATATTGTATGCCTCTAGTGATTGTGGAATAACGGATGAAGAAATCAAAGACCTTAATTTAGTTGAATTATATGCATTATATAATCGGAAAATAACAAATAGAAGTATTGAAAAGAAATTATTAGAAAGAAAGTAATAAAAATTGAAAATAGAAAACATCAACAACCAAAGTGAACAAATCACTTTAATTTTAATAATGGAATTATTACCATTAGAGATTTGGACTGCTATATTTGATCAATGCGATGTGATTTCACAAATTAGATTTAGACAAGTGTGTCGTTATTTTTATAACGGTATTCAAATAACTGACTTTTATCATATCGACGGAATTCTTCGTAACAAATTGAATGATGGGATATTACGAAATTATTTACATTTGAAATATTTAAATGCATGGAATAATCCAAAAATAATAAATATCAATCATCTGACCCATTTGAAAATATTGAAGATCTGTGGGGGATTGTGGAATAAGGGACGAAGGGATCAAAGACCTTAATTTAGTTGAATTATATGCATCATATAATCGAAATATAACCAAGGTTAATCATATGACCAATTTGAGGATATTGTATGCTGGTCATTGTGGAATAAGGGACGAAGGGATCAAAGACTTTAATTTAGTTGAATTATATGCATCATATAATCGAAATATAACCAAGGTTAATCATATGACCAATTTGAGGATATTGTATGCTGGTCATTGTGGAATAACGGATGAAGGAATCAAAGACCTTAATTTAGTTGAATTATATGCATATGAGAATCCAAACATAACCAAGGTCAATCATATGACCAATTTGAAAATATTGAATGCTTCTGGTTATAGGTGTGGAATAACAGATGAAGGAATCAAAGACCTTAATTTAGTTGAATTAAATGCATCATATAATCGAAAAATAACAAAGGTCAATCATATGACCAATTTGAGAATATTGTATGCCTCTGGTTGTGGAATAACAATTGATGGGATCAAGAACCTTAATTTAGTCGAATTGGAGATGCATACGGCAATCCAAACATAACCATAGAAAATAAAGAAAGTAATAAAAATTGAAAATAGAAAATATCAATAATTAAGGTGATTTGTTCACCTTTAATTATATAAGAATGGAACTAACATTTCCAGTAGAAATTTGGTTTATTATATTTGGATTTCGTGAATTAATGTAAATCGTTATTTCATCAGTTTTTTCCTTTATGATAGTCTTTTTATGTCATCTTAGATCTCTAATTTTCAGAATTCTCAAAATTAAGTGAAGAAATTGAATAAGGATCGTTTTTTTATTTATAATGAAAAATAACATGGAGAGAGATTATGATTCTTGGACTGTTGTCCAACTTAAGGACGAGTTGAGGAACTTAGACGCTAGTGTGACTGGCAATAAATCTGAACTGATTCAACGACTTCAAGATGCTAAAAAAGGAAAACCTATCAAGCCATTACGGGTAAAAACTCCCATTCGAATTGGAATTCCAATTCCAGGAAAGGATTATTCGAAGATGAAAGTTGTCAAGTTAAAGGATGAACTTCGTCAACGAGGGTTTTCTGAAAAAGGTCTTAAAAAAGATCTTATTGAACGTCTCGAAGAAGCTGATAAACAGAAAGTTATATCGAAAAGACCTCGAAAGACTTATTTCGATATCCTTCCCAAAGATATTCTTCGTTATGAGTTTCCTTTCACTGATCCTAGGGATCTTCGATTAAGGTGTCGACAAGAACAGTATAAACTACTTTGTCAAAATGATAAAGTTCTGGAAGAGTATTTAGAAGGCCGAGGATTGGGAAAATATATTAAGAATGTAAATGACGGATTGGAATGGGCGGCAGAAATCGGATCTCTGGATTTCGTTGATTATTTCATAAAGAACGGCGCCACTAATTTTGATTTGGCGATGGAAGGGGCGGCGGGAGGAGGACATCGAGACATCGTCGAGTTAATGATAGAGAAAGGTTCCACTGATTTTGATTGTGAGATGGTAGAGGCGGCGGGAGAAGGACATCAAGATCTTGTCGGATTAATGATAAAGAAAGGCGCCACTAATTTTGATTTGGCGATGGCAAAGGCTGCAGAAGGAGGACGGCGAGATCTTGTCGAGTTAATGATAGAGAAAGGCGCCACTGATTTTGATTGGGCGATGGGATGGGCGGCGAAAGAAGGACAACTTGACATTGTCAAGTTAATGATTAAGAAAGGCGGCACTGATTTTGATTTTGATTTGGCGATGGCATGGGCGGCATTAAGAGGAGATCGAGATATAGTTGAGTTAATGATAAAGAATGGTGCTCGAGATTTTAATGGGGCAATGGCATCTGCGGCGAGAGGAGGACATCAAGACATTGTTGAATATCTTCGCAACGTGAAAGAACGTCGGCGAGAGGAGGACATCAAGACATTGTTGAATATCTTCGCAACGTGAAAGAACGTCG
>SDBV01009828.1_pt1 | contig 12636 bp, 11 predicted proteins | sample 2277081 | NCBI WGS metagenome assembly SDBV01 (sample SAMN10402039, study PRJNA504765) | marine sediment metagenome | isolation source: marine sediment core GS10_PC15, 223 cmbsf | place: Arctic Ocean: Southern Knipovich Ridge | collected 2010
TGGCAATCACGGCGGCTATCGGGGCCATGGTGGCCGTGGCTATCGTGGTCATGGCGGCCGCTATTACGGTCACGGCTATGGGGGCGGAAATGCCGTCGCCGCCGGCATTATCGGCTTGGGCGTTGGTGCCCTCATTGGCAGCGCGCTCACCCCGCGCACGGTCTATGTGGCCCCGCCGCCGCCGCGCTATGCTCCCGTGGCTTATGGGCCGCAGCCCTGGTCGCCTGATTGGTACAGCTACTGCTATTCGCGCTACCGGACCTTCAATCCGAATACGGGCAACTTCGTCGGCTATGACGGCTACGAACACTTCTGCCGCTAGCCCACGCCACAAGTCTCGTCTTCGGCCCGTCGGATCGGCTCTCCTTGCCGGCCTGGCGGGCCTTTCTTGGCGGGTAATTTCCGGCGCAGGGAGACCTAGCTGTCTGCGCGGGACAATTCGAACGTGGACTGTCCCGCAAGAACCCCCTGCTCCGCCGAGTACGGCAGATCGCAAAGGCCACCGCCGAGATACAGGTGATGCCAGAGCTGAGTAGCCACCACGCCACCCAGCCCCAAGCTCGCGAAGGTGCCGAGCTTACCACCTTCACCCCTCGCCAGCAGCTCGCTGTCTCGCCGCACGCGTTCCACGTCGAAATAGCCTGTCCGTGCCAAGGACTCTGGGCTCATCAGATCGCGCACGAAACTGGGCGGCCGCGACAGGAATGTCTCGGCCAGCGGCGCCCTGAACATGGCCTTCCGCCGCTGCGCCACCGCCTCTGGCAGCAGACGCGCAGCCGCCTGCCGCAACAAATATTTGTCCTTCAGCCCACGCCGGAGCTTGAAGCGTGGATGGATGCGCGCGGCGAAGGAGATCACCTCCTCGTCGAGGAAGGGGTAGCGCGTCTCGACGCTGTTCGCCATGGCGACGCGGTCCCCCTTTTGACTCAGCAGAAGGCCGGGAAGGTGCACCTTGTAGCCGAGATAAAGCGAGCGGTTCAGCGGATGCCAGCGGCGCAAGCGGTCGAGGTCAAGCGCTAAGTCCTGGTATGCGACGAACGAGCCAAGCCTTTCCTTGAGGTCCTGGCTGTAATAGAGGCCGCGCGACGTCGCCACGAGATTATACATCACCGACTGGGCGTGAGGCCCAGCGATGAGACTATCGATGCGAGCGAAATCGCCGAAGCTCAAATTCGGTGACGCCCATTTCCGCGCGACCCTGCTGATTCCCGTGCTCGGGCGAAAGCTGTCGCCGATGTCGAGGGTGCGCGCAATCTCCCTCATCTTGAACCAGACATACCCTGCGAAACCCTCATCCGCGCCCTCGCCGGTCAACACCGCCTTGAAGCCCTGACCATGCACCTCCTGCGACAGAGCCAACAGCGCAGCGCAAGAGGTATCGAGCACCGGGCTCTCAGCCGCGCGAATCAGCTCCGCATATTTGTCAGCGATGAAAGCGGGGCCGGCTTCTACTACCGTGGAGACGCCCCCGATATGACGTGCGGCCTCGGCTGCGTTCTCCTCCTCGTCGAGCATAGGGTCAGGCACCTTGACCGTGAAGCTCGGCAATGGCTGGCCGCTCACCTTAGCGGCCATGGCGAGCACGTAGGCCGAATCGACGCCACCGCTGAGATAGCCGGCCACCGGCACGTCGGCCCTGAGCCTGACCTCGACCGCCCTTTGGAATTTCGCCTCGAACTCGTCGATCAGAAGGGATTCGTCGGCGGGATCGTCCTCGTCGCCCCAATCGGGGAAATCAAGATCCCAATAGCGCCGTTCCACGACCTCAGCTGCCTTGCCGTCGCTCCGGAAGGCGATGCGAAGATAGTGCCCCGGCAAGAGCGATTGCACACCTTCGAACATGGTGCGGCGTGAGCTCAACGCAAAAAAAGTGAACAAATGGTCGAGCCCTTTGACATCCGCCACGGGCGAGACCGCGCCGGAGGCTATGAGCGCCTTGACCTCTGAGCCGAAATAGACGGCGTCCCCTTGCTGCGACCAGAACAGCGGGCAGATGCCGACCCGATCCCGCGCGAGCAACACGAGTTTCTTGGTAAAGTCGATAAGCACGAAGGCGAACTGACCCTTCAGCTGCTCGAACACATCCTCACCGTGCTCCTCATAGAGATGCACGATCAGCTCGCAATCACTGTCGGTTCGGAACACATGACCCCGGGCCTGCAACTCAGCCTTTCGCTCCGTGTAATCAAAAAACTCGCCGTTGCAGAGGACCGCGATGGTGCGGTCCTCGTTGAAGATGGGCTGCTGACCGTTCGCCACGCCGACGATGCTGAGACGCCGATGGGAGACCCCGATTCCCGGCGCGAAGAGAGTGCCGGAATCGTCCGGGCCGCGATGAAACAGCACCGCGCCCATGCGCACGACCAAGGCCCGATCGGGCTCTCGTCGACCGGTAAGGTCGATCACACCTGCCAAGCCGCACATATTGCCTCGCTAGAAATTCGCTAGGGATAGGAGTCAGCGCCCGATTTCTATCTACAGGGAGCCAACGATCTCAGCTTGCCGCACCGAACGGGACAAGGTGACATCGACACTGCGTGTCGACGATAAACCCTAGTTCCACTTTCACCACCACCGCGGGGGCGCGGCGCCCCCCTTTTCAGTGCAACGCGGCTGATGGCCATGCTCGAGGGAAGGGTGTCGCCGAAATCGGACGCGCACGCAAGTTGATCTCGAACCAGACATAGCGCTAACCGGCATTCCCCGGATGAGGCGCAGATTTGCAGCGACGCTGGCCCATGGATCGCAGCCGACTATCAGCGGCTGAATAACGCTCAGCTACTCGCACAAACGACGCTTCAGGCGCGGCGGGCGTCCGAACGAATCCGCGCGTCGTCTCCACCGAAACTAGGAAGACGAATCGCCGCATGATCGAAGCACCAGTTCATGCGCCCCCCATATGGACTTTGCCATCCAATTTGGCTACCGACTAAGAATGGCTACTTGGCGAAATCTTGCGTCCTCCGAATTGACTCGCCCAACCAAATGCCAGGCTCTCCCGGGAGTCGTGGAAGCAGATGGGCAGCAATCTCTGGCGGATCTTCGCGCCTTTGTGACCGCCGAACGCACCCAACTTCGAGATGAAATGTTGAAGAGAGGCGGCCTTCTCCTGCGCGGGTTTGAGGTGAACGACCCGGAAAGCTTCGCGGACATCATCGGGGCACTCGGTTACCAGCCCGAGGCGGATAACCCGTTCGAAACCAGCCCGCGAAGCAAGGTGGCCGCAAACGTATACACCTCGACCGACACGCCGGACGCCTATCCCATCTTCGCCCACAACGAGAATAGCTTCCTCAACGAACGGCCCCAGATGATTTCGTTCTTCTGCCTGGTCGAACCCCGCCGCTATGGCGAAACGCCGCTGTTCGATTCGCGCGCGGCCGCTAAAACACTCGATCCGGACGTCCGGGCGAAGCTGCAGGAAAAGAAGGTCTGCTATCGGCGGCGCTTTCCGAAAAAGCGCCGCCCCGGGGCGCCGTCGATCATCCGGACCTGGGAAGAATCTTTCGGAACCTCAGACCGCGATGAGATCGACTCTATGGTGACGGCGCAGGGTATGACCTGCCACTGGCATGCAAATGGACGCATCCTACACACTGAAAGCGTGGTCGATCCGCTGCCCAGCCATCCTGAAACCGGTGAACAGTGCCTCAACCTTCAGGCCTTTCACAAGACCAGTCTCCTTAAGGATCTCGACGAAGTCAGACCGCGCCAGAGTGGGCTCCATAACGCCTCTCTGAAAATGGGCCTCAGGTTGCTTTATGCCCTCGACGTTATGCCGGTCCAAATTTCTTACGGCGACGGAACGCCCATTCCCGCCGATGAGATGGCCGAAATCCGCCGCGCCACATGGGAGCATTCGGTTCTGTTCCGGTGGCAAAAGGGTGATGTCCTCGTGCTCGACAACATTCTAACGGGGCACGGCCGGATGAATGTCGACGGTCCGCGCAAGATTCTCACCTCGTTCGCCGATCCGGTTACATTCCCGGTGTAAGGGCCGATAAGGCGAGCCTCCCCGGCAATCGCGATTGTTTCAACCTTCGGATACGGGCATGCGGAACAATATCCCGACTGGCGAACTGAAGGTCACGAGCACGTTGACCCATGCGTTGACGACCGCCGAACCCGCCATTACCGAAACCTCCCGCGACCAGCCAAACGCGCCGCCCGATCGGCAGGCACTGACCAAGGTTAAGCCCTATCAGGGCATGGTGGCGTGGCCGACCGTGTTCCTCGCCATTGGTATTGTGGGCGCCTTCGCGCTGGTCTGCACGCTCGGCACCATGGGCATCATCCCGCTTTGGCTCGGGCTAATCCTCAACACGTTCATCCTCTATGCCGACCAGACGCCGCTGCATGAGGCCTGTCACGGCAACATCGCCGGCCGCGATTCAAAGTGGCTGTGGCTGAACCATCTCGTGGGATACGTCTGCGGCGCCATCCTGCTGCACGAGTACAAAGCCTTCCGCTACATGCATCTGGCCCACCACCGGGACACCAACGATCCCGATCTCGATCCGGATCATTGGGTGGCGGTGAAGAACCCGTTCATGGTGGCGTTGCGCTGTCTGACGATCGTGTTTTGGTATCACAACTATTTCTGGAAAAATATCGCCTTCAAATTCCGGACTCCGGGCATGCTGCCACTCGCCATCCACATCATTGCCATGAACGCCCTCTTTTTCGGGCTCGCTATCGGCCTATCGCTGTTGGGCTATTGGCGCGAGGTCTTGATGCTGTGGATCTTCCCGCACATCCTTGCCTCGGCGCTGATCATCTATTTCTTCGCCTACCTCACCCACAAGCCGCATGAGGTGCACGAGCGCTATCGCGATACGAACATCTTTTGGGTGCGTGGCTGGCTCATCGAGCCGGTCGTGAACGGGCTCTATCTGTTCCAGAACTTCCACCTGATCCACCATCTCTTCCCGCGGATCCCGTTCTACAATTATGGCGATGCCTTCCGCGATCTGAAGCCCGTTCTCGAAAAAGAGAAGGCTCACATTTACGAGTACGACTTCGGGCCCAAGCGCTAGACGCGGCTTCAAGGGCTCTGTCATGGCCGGGCTTGTCCCGGCCATCCACGTCTTCAATCACTTCATAAAAATCGTGGATACCCGGCACAAGGCCGGGCATGACGGGCTGTCGAATGACGGCAGCCCGTCGATAGATCGCGCTAGCTGCCTTGCTCGAAGGTGAGATCGGCGGGTGAGATCAGCACCGAGAATTGCTGGCACCAGATCACCACACTCGGAAACTTCTTGAGGTCCACGCCTGCGGGGATCGCGTAATTCTGGCTGCCCTTGAAGGCGCGCAGGCGCCCAAGATCCACATACATCGTGTCGCTGACATCGCTCGATGAGCGAATATCCGCCGCTGGCACCAGATAGACGTGGAAATCCGGGCCAGGGCCAACTTCAAAATTCTCAGCGAGAAACACGGACCGCGAATAGACGCTCACATCACCCTTGCCGGTGTGAACCGGGTCGTTCGGGTTGGGCTGGACGAAGCTGCCTTTGGCAACGAGCGCGCCGGCTTCCGCCGTGTTCAGCGTCTCCATCGCCTCGGGGGGCGGGAAGATATAGGGGAACACGAAGATGCCGACGGCGATGCCAAACAGCGTCCCGAACAGGCCGCCAAACAAGAACCCCTTGAACCACCGCATGTTGCGTCTCCGTGCAAGCTCATCAAGCTTCGGAGCTTGCCATGGCCGAACCGCGATGGCGAGCCGGGGCGCTTAGTGCAGGCGCAGCTCACCCGCCACGAAGCTGAACTCCGTCGGCGAGATTAGCTCCCGATGCGCCACGCGCACCCGGAAGAGCGGGCCGTCGAGATTGGCGGCCCAAAAATCCAGAAAGTCGGTGAGCTTGGGAAAGCGCGGGGCCAAATCGTAGTCCTGCCAGAAATAGCTTTGCAGCAGCTTCTTATAGTCAGGCAGGCGGTAGAGAATTTCGGCGGTGGTGAGGGAAAACCCTTCGATCTGGCGAACGAAGTCCTGGTCCACATCCCTCGCCGGCAAATCCTTCACTGCGAAGTCCCGTGCTGACATGGCTCAAGCCCCCTTTGGTCAACCATCTTGGCTCTCCCAATGCTAGGCACGAGGGCTGTCAGCGTCTAGGGACTTTTCCACATTAAATCAGTGACTTGGCAGCAGAGGCGCCAGAGTGCTAGCGATTTTTGGCACTCATGCCTTGAATGTGCCAATCGGCGAATCTACATAGTTCACAAGGACCGCCCAATCCCGGGCGCGGAACCCCTTTCATAACAATCTGCCTAAAGGAGATCGCGAGATGAAGTTTCGTCCATTGCATGACCGTGTCGTCGTGCGCCGGATCGATGAGGACGAGCGGACCAGCGGCGGCATCATTATTCCCGACACCGCCAAGGAGAAGCCGCAGCAGGGCGAAATCATCGCCGTGGGCCCCGGCGCCCCCGACGAGAAGGGCCATGTTCAGCCGCTCGACGTGAAGCCTGGCGACCGTGTGCTGTTCGGCAAATGGTCCGGGACCGAAATCAAAATCGGCAATGAGGACGTTCTCATCATGAAGGAGAGCGACATTCTCGGCGTGCTCGAAACCGCCGCCAAGGGCGCCAAGAGCGCCAAAACCGCGAGCAAAACCGCGAAGAAGCGGGCTGCGTAGTCAGCCGAAGTTTTAGAGCCGCATCCTTGAGATGCCCCGGTTCGGGCGCGTCAGGATGACGGGATTTTAGAAGAATGGAGCGAAAGCAATGTCTGCCAAGGAAATAAAATTTGCCCAGGACGCCCGCGAGCGCATGCTGCGCGGCGTCGACGTGTTGGCCGATGCGGTCAGGGTGACGCTAGGGCCCAAGGGCCGCAATGTCGTGCTCGAGAAGTCCTTCGGCGCGCCGCGCATCACCAAGGACGGTGTGACGGTCGCTAAGGAGATCGAGCTTGAGGACAGGTTCGAGAACATGGGCGCCCAGATGCTGCGCGAAGTGGCCTCCAAGACCGCTGATGAGGCGGGCGACGGCACCACCACCGCCACCGTGCTGGCCCAGGCCATCGTCAAGGAAGGCGCCAAGTCCGTCGCCGCCGGCTCGAACCCCATGGATCTGAAACGCGGCGTCGACCTTGCCGTCGCAACCGTGATCGCCGAGCTGCGGTCGAAGGCGAGGAAGGTCACCTCGAACGCCGAGATCGCCCAGGTCGGCACCATCTCGGCCAATTGCGACGAGGAGATCGGCCGCTTTATCTCCGAAGCCATGCAGAAGGTCGGCAATGACGGCGTCATCACCGTCGAGGAAGCCAAGTCGCTCGATACCGAGTTGGAAGTGGTCGAGGGCATGCAGTTCGACCGTGGCTATATCTCGCCCTACTTCGTCACCGACGCCGACAAGATGCGCGTCGAGCTTGAGAACCCCTACATCCTCCTCGAGGAGAAGAAGCTTTCCAATCTCCAGGCCATGCTGCCGCTGCTTGAAGCCGTGATGCAGTCTGGCCGTCCGCTGCTGATCATCGCCGAAGACGTCGAGGGCGAGGCGCTCGCGACATTGGTGGTCAACAAGCTCCGTGGCGGTCTGAAGGTCGCCGCGGTGAAAACGCCGGGCTTCGGCGATCGCCGCAAAGCCATGCTTCAGGACATTGCCGTGCTGACCGGCGGAGATCTGATCTCCGAGGATCTCGGCATCAAGCTTGAGAACGTCACCCTCAACATGCTCGGCAAGGCGAAGAAGGTCGTCATCACCAAGGATGACACCACCATCATCAGCGGCGGCGGCAAGAAGGCGGACATCGAGGCGCGTGTCTCGCAGATCCGCCGGCAGATCGAGGACGCCAGCTCCGAATACGATAGCGAGAAGCTGCAAGAGCGGCTGGCCAAGCTCGCCGGTGGTGTTGCGGTGATCAAGGTTGGCGGTGCCACCGAGATCGAAGTGAAAGAGAAGAAGGATCGCGTCGACGATGCGTTGAACGCGACCAGCGCGGCCGTCGAGGAAGGCATTGTCCCCGGTGGTGGCGTGGCGCTTCTGCGCGCAACGAAGGCGCTCAAGACTCTTAAAGGCGCCAATGACGACCAGAAGGTCGGCATCAACATCGTGCGACGCGCGCTCCAGGCACCCTTGCGTCAGATCGCCGAGAATGCCGGCGAGGATGGTGCCGTGGTTGTCGGCAAGATCCTCGACAAGGACGACTATGCCTTCGGCTTCAACGCCGCGACAGGCAGCTATGGCAATCTGGTCCGGCAGGGCGTGATCGATCCCGCCAAGGTGGTGCGTACCGCGCTGCAGGATGCGGCTTCCATTGCCGGCCTGCTCATCACCACCGAGGCCATGGTGGCCGAACTGCCGAAGAAGGGCAGCGGCCCGGCAATGCCGCCGGATATGGGTGGCATGGGCGGCATGGGCTTCTAAGTACCGCCACCTAAACGCCTGTAACGATTCACGAAAAATCGAGCCGCGCCTTCGGGTGCGGCTCTTTTTTTGGCTAGCCCGCCAAGCTCTTCGCCTTGGCCAGAAGCTCGGCGCGATCCTCGGCAAAGCCGCCATCGATCCAGTGCCGTTCGACCGCGCGCAGCCTCTCGCCAATCTCCGGGCCCTTTAAATCGCCGAGCGCCATGATGTCCGGCCCGCGCAAGGGGAACACCGGAACCTGCCAAGCTTGCGGCAAAGTGAGCGCACGCTGCCACGCGGCATCCTCGGACGGCGCGCCGCTCGCCGCCCACGCAAGCAGAACACGCGACACATAAGAGCCCGGCCCGGATCGATACAGCAGCCGCTTGGCGGCGCTCTCTTCCGGCAAGTCCTGGTCGAGAGCCTCATTGGCACCGAGCGCCAACATTGCTTGCTCGGCATTCGATAGCTTGAAGCGCGCGGCAAGACGGCGCGCGTCCTCGGCCACGAACACGGCGAGCGCGGCAAGCCTGAGGGCTGCGCTGGGTTCACGTTCTTGCGCCGTCTCGATCGCAACCAATCGCGCGAACCGGCCGAGCCGTGGCGCGCTGGCCAAAATCTCGGTCAACAGCCCATAATCGAACAATGTCTCAATCGCCGCCACACTGGCGGGCGCCATGAGGATGCGCTTGAGCTCGGCCCAAACGCGCTCCGCCGAAAGCTCCGCCAAGCCCGCCCGCAGAGCCACGCAAGCGGCAAGCCCCATTTCATCGAGCGGACCCCGGCCGTAATAAGCATTGAAACGGAAGAAGCGGAGGATGCGTAAATAGTCCTCCCGGATGCGGGCGCCCGCATCGCCGATGAACCGCACGCGCCCCGCCGCGAGATCGACATACCCACCGAGAGGGTCATGGAGCGTGCCGTCGGCCCCAACGTAGAGCGCGTTCAGGGTGAAGTCGCGCCGCGCCGCGTCCTCCGCCCAATCCTCGGTGAAGGCGACAGTGGCGTGGCGGCCGAAGGTCTCCACATCGCGCCGGAGCGTCGTCACTTCGAAACCAACGCCGTCGGCGACGATTGTCACCGTGCCGTGGTCGATCCCGGTCGGGATTGCCTTGAGGCCTGCTTGACGGGCGAGCGCCATAACCTTGTCCGGCGTCGCCGTGGTGGCGAAGTCGACATCGGCGACCTCAAGCCCGAGCAGCGCATTGCGCACGGCGCCGCCGACCGCCCGCGTCTCGATGCCGTCGCCGGAGAGGGCCGCGAACACGCGGCAGGTCCCGGGCCACTTCAGCCACGGGGCATCCTGAAGCGATGTGGGGGCGCACGTGTCGGTGAGGTCTTGCTCGGCCATGGAGCCTCTGCCGTCAGTCGATGCCGCCAGGCTTGATCACGCCGTCTTCGATGACCGAGGGGCGATAGGTCCCGTCGCGCTCACCGCCCGAAAATTGGACGAGCGTCACCATGACAATGATCAGGAGACCGAAGCCGGCGGCGAGCAGCCAAAGGACCGGCGCGCTCTGTAGCACGGTTGCCGGCGCCACACCCTTCACCGCGAACATATAGGCCGCGTAGATCAAGAACGGCAGCGCGAAGAATAGAAGGTCGATGAGAGCGATGCGCAACATTGGCTGATACGGTCTCCCTTGAGATACGAATTCGCGCGGAGCTTAGCTTTGCTGGACCGACAATGCGAGGGGGCTCACCCCTCGGTAGGAAACGAGAAGAAGGCGCCGCCACTCCACACACCGGCGCCATCGTCCGTCTCGACCGCCAACTCTGTCAGCTCGTAATAGACCGGCCGCGCCAGCTGCGCGCATAAACCGTCGCGCACGACGACGAACGGCGTGTGGCCTCCATGAGGCTCTGCCCGGAAACCAACCTCGTGCTCGGCATCCGCGGTGACCACATCGTCCACATTGGTGCGAAAGGTGAGACGCTGGTCCTGGCCGCTGCCCTCGCGCGTCATCTCCACGGCGACAAAGGGCTCTCCCTCCACGGCGATGGGCACTTTCTCGACCGGCGTCACCAGATAGAAGCCGTCGTCTTCGCGGACCAACACGGTCGAGAACAATTTGACGAGGGTTTTCCGCTTGATCGGGCCGCCTTGGTAAAACCAAATGCCGCCGCGGGCGATCCTTAGGCCTATGTCCCCGCAATTATTAAGGTTTGGCAATAATGGCTTGCGCGGTTTGCCGCCACCCATGCCAGATGCTACGAGTCGCTCTCTTTTATCTTGGTCAGATGTCACCATATGAACCGCTTCTGACCTCGTTCTCTGCACCACTACGGACCCCGCCGGCTGGCGTAGGCGCCAAGGCTATTGTGACCCAATTACCGTTCAAGGTGTTCCGCTTTCATCGGCCTCTGACCCAAAAATTTCCCCTCAACCAAGATCGAGCAAAACCGAAGCCATGACCAAACTTGCCAAATCCGAGACCGAACTCGTGGATCGCCTGGATGAGATCGGCGGCAAGATCCAGGACGTGCGGGACTCGATCGGCACCGTCATTTTCGGCCAGGAACGTGTCATCGAACTTGCGTTGATCACGCTCCTCTCAGGTGGCCATGCGCTGCTGATCGGCGTGCCCGGCCTTGCCAAGACGAGCCTCGTCGAGGCCCTCGGCGCCGTGCTTGGGCTCGACAACAAGCGCATTCAGTTCACGCCGGACCTAATGCCCTCGGACATCGTCGGCTCCGAGGTGCTGGAAGAGGACGCTAAAGGCCGCCGCAATTTCCGCTTCGTCAAAGGCCCGATCTTCACCCAGCTTCTGATGGCTGACGAGATCAACCGCGCCAGCCCCAAGACCCAGTCGGCGCTGCTTCAGGCGATGCAGGAGCACCACGTCACCGTGGCCGGCGTGCGCCACGACGTGCCCCACCCATTCCATGTGCTGGCGACCCAGAACCCTCTGGAGCAGGAAGGCACCTATCCCCTGCCCGAAGCCCAGCTCGACCGCTTCTTATTGCAGATTGACGTGTCCTACCCGGACGCCGACGCCGAACGGCGCATGCTGTTCGCAACCGCCGGCACCGAGAAGCGCACTCTGAAGACCGTCCTGTCGGCCGATGAGCTGATGACAGCGCAGCGCCTTGTGCGCCAGCTGCCCGTCGGCGACCAAGTGGTCGACGCGATTTTGCAGCTCGTCCGCTCCGCGCGGCCCGGCAATGGCGCCAACCAAGAGATCGAGGACCTGATTGCCTGGGGGCCTGGCCCCCGCGCGAGCCAGGCGCTCATGCTCGCCGTCCGCGCCAAGGCGATGATGGAAGGGCGGCTGGCACCGTCCGTGGATGATGTGGTCGACCTTGCCGAGCCCGTACTCACGCATCGCATGGCGCTCACCTTTGGCGCACGCGCGGAAGGCGTCGAGATGAGCGACATGATGGCAAGGCTCATCGAGCCGCTGAGGTAGGCAAGGCTTGGCGAACGCGCGAGCGAAACAAGAACAGCCGTTTCTGGGCGAGGAAGCCGAAGCCCATAGGCTTGCGGCGCGCATGCCTGCGCTTCTCATCGAGTCGCAGCGCGTTGCCCATACCGTGATCCACGGCACCCATGGCCGCCGCCGCGCCGGCCCCGGCGAAACGTTCTGGCAGTTCCGCCGCTTCGATACGAACGACTCCGCTTCCAGCATTGACTGGCGCCGTTCGGCGGCCTCCGACCAACTCTTCGTGCGCGAACGAGAATGGGAGGCGGCGCACACGGTCTGGCTCTGGGTCGATCTTTCACCGTCCATGCAATTCCGCTCATCGCTGTCGAAGTGCACCAAGGAAAGCCGCGCCGTCGTGCTGGCGCTCGCCCTCACCGAGCTTCTGTCCCGCGCCGGCGAGCGCGTCGGCCTTCTCGGCGGCACACCCTTCATCGGCCGCAGCGCCGGCCGCAAGGTCGCCGAGGTTTTGCTGCGCCAGACCGAAGACGCAAGCCTGCCGCCGCCCGCGCGCCTCAGCCGCTTCTCGGAGTGCCTGCTATTCTCGGATTTCCTGGAGCCGGTGAACGAAACCGTCGAACGGCTTCAGACGCTGGCGGCCCAAGGCGTGCGTGGACATCTCATCCAAGTGCTCGATCCCGCCGAGGAGACGTTGCCATATTCGGGGCGCACTGAGTTCGCCGCCAGCGAAGGTGGGGCCAGAGTTATCGCCGGCCGTGCCGAGACCCTGCGCTACGACTACCAAAAACGCATGGAACGTCATCGCATCGATTTGTCGGAAGCGGCGCGGCGGCTCGGCTGGTCCTTCGTCGTCCACCACACCGACCGTCCCGCCGAAGAGGTGGTGCTGGCCGTGCATAGTCAC
>SDBV01009829.1_pt1 | contig 12632 bp, 4 predicted proteins | sample 2277081 | NCBI WGS metagenome assembly SDBV01 (sample SAMN10402039, study PRJNA504765) | marine sediment metagenome | isolation source: marine sediment core GS10_PC15, 223 cmbsf | place: Arctic Ocean: Southern Knipovich Ridge | collected 2010
TCGAATTCTGAGGACACTTACCTTGCGATGTATTCGTTGGATGGGCGCGAGTTGCGTAGAGCGAATGCTGAGAAGAGCGCTCTTAAACGTGTGAAGTGGGACGTGGCTTCGCTGGGTGGACAAGGCGTGTATCTGAGGGTGGTCGATCACAACCGCAAGTCGAGCGGATTCATTAGCTTGGACAACTTTGCGGTCAAAGGCAAGATCGACATGGCCGCTACTAAGGGGCGTCAGGACGCTCGTGAGAAAGTGCGCAAAGCTGAAGTAGATCGGATGCTTGAGGATGTTGAGGAGATAATCTTCACAATCCGCGAACCGGGTCGTAACGGGCATTGGTATGCGAACTTTGGGTATTGGGCCACTGATCCTGATAATACCCTTTCCGGCGATAGTGGGCGGCTTTGCAGGTTTAATCCGCGAACGGGTGAAATGACCATCTTGTTAGACGATCCCCTGGGCGCGGTGCGTGATCCTCAGTTGCATTACGACGGCAAGAAACTGATCTTTTCTTACAGGCCGGGGGATGCGAGAAACTACAACCTTTTTGAAATGAACATTGACGGTACGGGTATGCGGCGCATTACTGAAGGCGCGTACGACGATATTGAAGCGACGTATTTGCCTGGCGGCGACATCATGTTTTGTTCGAGCCGTTGCAATCGCTGGGTGAATTGCATGAAATCGGAGGTGGCCGTGTTGTATCGATGCGGTCCGAACGGTGAAAACATGCGGTCGTTGTCGGCGAATGTGGAGCATGACAATACGCCGTGGCCTTTGCCGGACGGACGGATACTGTATACGCGCTGGGAATACGTTGACCGCAGCCAGGTGAATTATCACCACCTTTGGACTAGTAATCCTGACGGTTCGGCGCAGATGGTTTATTTTGGCAACCTGCATCCGGGTATTACGATGATCGACGCTAAGCCAATCCCTGGTACGCGCGAAGTGATTGCATCTTTTGCGCCGCAGCATGGCCGGAACGAACACGCGGGTGTGATCAATATAATCAATCCATCGAAGGGACCCGACGACAAGGAATATGCTAAGCCGGTCAGCCCGCATCTTGGCTTTCGCGATCCGTATCCAATCTCGAAGGACCATTTCCTGGTTGCGCGTGAAGACCAACTCTTGATTATGGATCGCGCGGGCAAGACGACTGTTTTGTACAAACTATCCGAAGAAGACAGGCAAAAGGGCCTGATGTGCCACGAACCGCGTCCGTTGCGCGGACGTGCGCGTGAAGCTCAGATACCGTCGAATGTGGACCTTTCGCAGGCCACCGGAGAGCTTATACTTGCTGATGTGAACGTGGGGCGCAACATGGCGGGCGTCAAAGCTGGCGAGATTAAGAAGCTGCTAGTGATCGAAAGCTTGCCTAAGCCGATCAATTTCAGCGGGGGCATGGAGCCGTTGACTCTTGGCGGTTCGTATACGCTTGAACGCGTTCTTGGGACGGTGCCTGTTGAAGAGGACGGGTCAGCGTACATGGAATTGCCCGCTTTGCGCAGCCTTTTCTTTGTTGCGCTGGATGAAAACGACATGTCGGTTAAGAGGATGCAGAGTTTTCTTACTGTTCAGCCGGGGGAAGTTACGAGTTGTGTCGGGTGCCATGAACAACGTACGCGTGCCCCACAGCCGATTGCCGCAAGCGCGTTGATGGCCACCCAGCGGGGACCAAGCAAGATTGAAGCAATCGCGGGTGTGCCGGACGTGTTCGAGTTTCCGCGCGATATTCAGCCGATACTCGATAAGCATTGCGTTTCGTGCCATGACTATGACGCAACTGAAAAGGGCGGGCCAATGGCGGGCGGTGTTATCTTGTCCGGGGATCGGGGCCCGACATATTCGCATAGTTACTTCACGATTTCCGCGCGGCGTCTTGTTGCCGACGGCCGCAACCTGCCGGTGAGCAATTACGCTCCCCGCGCATTGGGTTCTTCCGGCAGCAGGCTTATGAAGCTTATCGACGGCAGCCATTACGATGCGAGACCTTCCCAGCATGAACGCAAGCTTGTGCGGCTTTGGATCGAGTCGGCCGCGGTATACCCTGGCACTTACGCCGCGCTTGGATCCGGAATGATAGCTAAAATACACGGCCCTGCCGGTCCGGACGCACGAATTGAGAGAGCGGACAAGAAATGGGCAAGCACGAAGGCGGCGATTCGAGTTCAGGAGCAGCGCTGCAATGCGTGCCACACTAAAGAACTTCGTCTGCCAAGTTCTGCGTCAGACAGCATGGGTGTCAAACCGGGGCGCATGCAGGAAGCGGACAAGGCGCGCAGGGTGTCGCCGCACATATTGTACAACCTGACTCGGCCTGAGAAATCTCTGCTGCTGCTGGCTCCGCTTGCCAAAGAAGCCGGTGGCTATGGTATATGCGGTTCGGACGGAGGGCAAGAGCCAGTGTTTCTGAGTGCCAAAGACAAGGACTATCAGACGCTTTTGACATCCGTGCGCGAAACCAAAGCGCTGCTGGACGAGATCAAGCGCTTCGACATGGCGGGATTTCGTCCGAACGAGCATTACCTGCGCGAGATGAAGCGTTACGGCGCTTTGTTAGATGATGCGGATGTCGACTACTACGCAACGGATCAGGCTTACTGGGAATCTTTTTGGCATAAGCCTGTCAGGTAGTGAGTCGGCGAGGACGCAAGAAAAGGGACAGACCCGTCTTCGCTCGAAGACTCGCTTCGCTAGGGTCAGTCCCTTTTTTGCTTAGTTTTTTGGTTGGGCGGAGAGTCGGATCTTCGCTTGTGGATTTGGTTTGGCTGCGGCTATGCTGCGATGGCCTGGCATATCACGGCCCTTCAGGCCTAATAATCTGCTAGAACTTACGGAACTTTGGACGATAAAACTCGTGGTCTTCGGGGATATTTAGTACGGTTCTTTTTACAGGATCGCACTCGATCTTTTTTCCTGCGCGAATGGCCAGGTTTCCTAGCAAGACGACTTCGGTAAGAGGGCCGGCGTAATCGAAATTCGATCCGGCTGGTTTCCCGCCTTTACATGCCTCGATCCATTCTTTGAAATGGCCTATTGACCTGGGGATGCTCTTGGGTGGACGGTTGGGGGCAAACTCTTTCATCTTCGCCTCGGGTATCATTCTGCAGCCGTTGGCGTATGAGCCGGTCATAATAACGGCTTTGTCGCCATAGTATAGCTGTCCGCCATCCTGGAGTTCGCGTCCTTCCTCAAGTTCTTTGGGGCGCGGCGGCAGCTTGCCGCCATCGAACCAGACGACCTTTACCGGAGGCATTTTGTCCCGCGCGGGGAACTCGTAAGTGATGATTGACCAAGTTGGGAAAGTTTCCTTGTTGAGTCCGGAAGTTTTGGCTTCGACGCTTGTCGGATAGCCCAAATTAAGTGCCCAGAATGGCGCATCAAAGATATGGCATCCCATGTCGCCCAGAGGTCCCGTGCCGAAGTCGAACCATGAACGCCATTGCACGGGAGCGTAGAGACGGTGATATGGGCGCAGGGGCCTTGTGCCAAGCCAAAGGTTCCAGTCCAAGCCGTCAGGCACAGGCGGTGTTTCCTTTGGGCGCTCTTTGAGTTTGTGAACGCCGACGGCTTCGAAATGCCTTTCATTTGGCCTGTCGGTCCAAATATGCACTTCGCGCACGTCTCCTAGAGCTCCCGCCTCGATCCATTCGCGTACGAGCCGTATGTTTTCGAGCGAATGACGGTGGTTGCCCATTTGGGTGGCGACTCCGTGTCTTCGCGCGGCCAAGGTCAACTGGCGCGCTTCCCATATGGTGCGCGTCAGCGGCTTTTCGCAATAGACGTGCTTACCCATGGATATTGCCATCATGGCAGCGGGAAAATGCGTGTGGTCAGGCGTGGCCACGATTACCGCATCGATCTCGTCGTCCATCTCGACCAACATCTTGCGATAGTCTTTGTAGCGTTTGGCATTTGGGAAAGTCTGAGGGGTTGGGAGGAAATCCTTCTTCTGATACTTGTCGGCAAAGCCGTCGTCCACGTCGCACAAGGCCACTATGTTTTCACTTTTCATTTCCATGACTACGACATGGCCTCTGCCTCCAATCCCGATGAGCGCGATGTTCAGTTTCTTGTGCGGGTTGATAAAGCGGCCTTTGCGAATCTTGCCTGACGGTTCCCAGAAGTTTGGCGCGGTTGCGGCTGATGCGAAACTGGAAAGAGCCGCAGCAGAACCGAGGCCCAACAACATATCCCTTCGAGAAATATTAATCATTCTTTATCTCCTGTAAATCTGATCAAAAGACATCAGTGCCTGAGTTTCTGAGTGCCTGTAAACTCCCTCAAGAATCTTTGAACCGACATGTGCAATTCTAACATCGATTCCCCAGACAAAAGTCGAGGGTCGCACTTTTTACTAAGGATATGAGTCTTGAGATTTATAGACTCTTTTGAGTTAGCCTGTTGAGCATCAGTGGGTAAGGACAGAAGGATTGCCGGTCTCCTGTCGGAGCCCCTGGCAGTTTCTCAGAAGAAACTGCTGGTTCGTCGTTCCTCCTCGCAAAGACGAGTGGGGGGAGTGGTGGTGGATGCTTGTGGACTTCATGGACTGTATGGACGATATGGACAATATGGACGATATGGACGTATTGCGTTGACGAAGTCCATGTCATTTTGTGAATCTGGGCCGGAGGAGGTGGGGGCTCGCAAAGACGGGTTGAGAAACTTTTGACGGCGTAATCAACAGCACAACAAGTTCCCCGCTTCGGTTACTCGGGAATGATTGTGAATTTTCGTGACATTAAGCTGTTCTTTGCGAATTTGGCGAATACACGCACGGCGTAGGCAAAAGAGGCTGGTGTTCTCATTTTGCGCAGCATTTGGACTATGCCTTTGGGTGTGAATAGTCTGCGTATGCGTTTTTGTGTAAAGCGGCTGCACAACTCGGCGCGTTTGGCGATAAGTTCCTGGGCTGTGAGAAATCTTGTGTCGTAAGTGGTGTCCAGGATTGTGCTGCCCTCGCCATGAGCGCTGGCGAGCAGACCCATGTCGTCCATGATGTCCCACAGCTCAGCGCCTCTGTACGGCTGGGCGATGTAGGCGTTAATCATGTCCAGTCCGCATGACTCGGCGAATTTGATGGTCGTTTCCACGGACTCGGGAGTCTGTTCGGGAAAGCCTATGATGAAGTTTCCGTATGTCCAAATGCCCAGTCTGTGGCAGGTCTCGATGGTTTCGAGAACGCGGTTCAAATCGACGGGTTTTCGGATGTATTTGAGCATCTCCGGGTCGCCCGACTCGATGGGGAAGCACGCCCGGTAGAAACCCGAATCGCGCATTGTGCGCAGGATGTCTTCGGTTACTTTCCACACGGTCAGGCCGACCGGCACAGACCAACTTATTCTTATACGCCGTTTGATTAGTTCTTCGCACATGAGCTTTATGCGCTCGGGTTTTACGATGAAACTGTCATCGAGAAAAGCCACTTCGCGGACGCCGTAGTCGCGCACGAGAACCTCTATTTCGTCCACGATGCTCTGAGGCGACCTTGGCCTCCAACCTGTCCACATGTTGCGCGTGCTGCAAAAGATACATTTGAAGGGACAACCGCGGCTGGACATGATGAAACCGACGGGCTGGCGTTTGGCGTAGGGCATTGCGGGTACGCCGCTTTGAAGATAAAGGTGCATGGATAACAGGTCGCGTGCTGGGAATGGAATGGAGTCGAGGTCGGCAATGGATTCGCCTAAAGGGTTGGAGCGGTTTGGAGTGGTGGTTCCGGGCAGGTCTTCGGGCATTGCGGCGTCTTGCTCGATGCGCGTCAGCAATTCCAGTAGAACCTGTTCTCCTTCTCCTCGAACGATTAGGTCCACATTCGGGTCTTTCACTAGTTCGTCCGCTTGCGCTGTGGCGTCCGCTCCGCCTAGCACGACAGGCACGTTTGGTTTGACGCGCTTGGCGATTGCGGCGGTTTCGCGGCAATCCCGGTCGAAGCCTGAGAACATACATGTAATGCCGACGAAATCCGGGTCGAAGTCTCTAATTCGCTTCTCTATTTCGTCCTTGGTTAGTCCGTAACGGGTCATTTCGCCACGCTTTTGCCTGGTTTCTATTCCTTCTGCGAGACAGTCGAGAACTAGAGGCTGGTGGCCTGCTTCCCGGGCGACAGCGGCGAGGTAGCCCATTCCCAGTGGCGTATACACGGTGGGATGCTCGTCGCGGCTGTATAGGCGTGTGGTTAAAGGCGGCAAGACTAGCAGCACTTTCATTGGCGAGGCTCCAAATAGAGATTCAATCGAGAGATGGAAATCATTCCCTTTTCCCCTTTCTTGATGCCGTTTTCGGGTTTTCTCTGTACCGGAAAGCAATCGCGACGACATACGATGTGTTGCGCCAATCTGCCTCGGCGTTATTATAGCATTACTTAGGAGTGCTTTGGGCCCGCGCGGAATTTGTCCCTATTTTCAAAATCTATGGTTTTGCGAAACAAGGGGTGTTTGATTCACAAGGTGAGTTTATTTTGTGGTGCAAATCGAGTGGTTTTTTGAGGTTTTTTACGAAACAAGGGTGATTTACTTTACAGAATCAAAGTTTTAATATGAAAACTGATATATAATAGGTTCTCCTCCAATAAAGTTGGTGGATAGCGATGGTTATTATGACTTAAGTCTTTTGAATCTAATGCATTAAGGCACTAGCATGTATACGTGTAATTTCACTGTTATCGGCGATGATAGGGCGACGCTGGGAAGCGATCCCAGTGCCTCGACAGTCGCTATACAGTATTGGTCGGTATCCTCAATGGTACCATCACTTAAAGAGCATATGTGCTGGCGTCTAAAATGCGATAAAACAAGCTTTTTCATTAGTTGAAGCCAGATATCAATAGCAAACCAACCAACTTTTTGGGAGGAGAACCCTGTCCTCATATCCCTTGGTCCCGTAGATCGGCACAATCGTGCCTCCACCCATGCCTGCCTCCCGCATGGTCTCCAGATTCCAGGTGATGTTTTCCCTATCCACCGCGCTCCCCGGCCACCACCAGTAGGAACCAGGCCGATTTTCCGTTACGGTTTTCGGCCAATCAAGGGGACGTGCCGATACAGAACTTTCGTCCTCCCCAAATATCTGTCCACATACACTCACTAATGAATAGTGCAATTACAAAGAATCGCAACCTGAATTTCGCCATTATTCATATTCCCTTCTTAACTGTTGTCCCCAATAAGGACATGGTGCTTTTGTTGGCCGGTCAATCATAGGGCCTTTTCCTTCCGAAGTCACGTTTATTATTGAACGTCATAATTGATGACCTTGCTATTGAGAAACCGTCAGGGCTGACGTGAAGGTGAACTTATCAGTTGTCACGAAGAGCTTTCAGACAGTGGTATGGCACAAGAAGACGCCAACAAGTCCACCTTGCCAGTCTGGTTAGTAGGGTGGGGATATGTTAACCCATTTTCTTGATTTGGCCAGTCGTGTAGTTTTCATATTTTCTGAAGATTTAATATTGAGTTTTCTTGTACTTTTTCATTTTTTTGCTTGACATATTCCCTTTTTGGGTATAAACTACCGAGAACAAGCTGTGGATTCTGTAAATATAGCTGTTTTTGAGTTAATGGCGTTTTGGGATCAAAATCCATAATTTGTATACAGATTTGAAATGTTTTTTTTAACGCGCTTGCGGATTCTGTTTGGGGTTTGCGAGAGGGATTTTAATCGGTAGGTTTGGTGGAAGAGTGTTGCTGGTCTTGTGAAGGGACGGTCGCACAATAAGAACAACAGGAGGAGTGTTTTATGAAAGGGCAGAAGTTACTACTCACCATTATGCTGGCAGCGATGTGCATGTTCGTTGTTGGCGGCGCGTTCGCCGCTACGTTTGAAGTGGCCGTGGGAGGAACCGGAGACGGTACTGCCTCTGCTGCTGGATGGGTCGATGGCGTCGTGGGAGCGACAACAGGTGACACGATCCACATTGCGGCCGGTACGTACAACATTACGTCGCAAACGGAGTTGATTACCGGCGTAACGTATCTTGGCGATGGTGCGGCCACGACGATTGTCGATGGCGGCGGGGCAAGCCGCGTATTCACGGCATGGGGCGACCGCGCGCAGAACGACGCCTTGCCGTGGGACGATCCGGCCATCGACGTCGATGACCATCCGGCCAACACAAGCGGCCCGACAGGATGGGTTCTTGACGGGTTGACATTGCAGAACTGCTTGAGCGACGATGTTGAAAAAGTGGTCGAGCGCGTCGGCGACCCGGCTTTCCCCACTCACACGTCGAACGTCATAACGAATCCAGATGCGTCCGACAGCGGCGGCGCTATGCATTTGGAATCCCGATCGTCGGGCACAATCCAGAACTGCAACTTCCTGACCAACAAAACCCCCCCCGCCACTGCCGACCCCCTTGTTGGCGGTGAGGAGGGCGGCGCCATTTACATGAACAACGTGTTGAGCCTCACCATCGACAGCTGCTTGTTCGAGGGCAACGTCGCCGTAGCAGAGGCTGTTGTAGACCCGCTCGACACGAAACAAGGCGACGGCGGCGCCATCGCTACGCGAGGTGGCAGCGGCGACAATGGAACAAGCCTATGGTCCCTCCTTACAGTGACGAACACCACCTTCAAAGACAATAAATGCGAGAATCAGGGCGGCGCCATTAGAACTGGATGCGTGGGCATGAGCCTCATCCTCGAAAACTGCGTTTTTGACGGAAACTCGTCGTCGAACCACGGGGCGGCGTTCGGTCATTTCAACGAACAGAATCACGAGGGGATCGTTACGAACTGCCTCTTCGTGAACAACACCACCCCCACGGCTGCTGGCGGCGATAGGCTTACCATGAACCGAAGGAACCAAAGTTTCATCAACAGCACCTTCGTATCGAACAATGTAAACGACAATGTCTTGATATACAACAACGCCAACAATACGGACACTAGCGGTGATGGCACCGATGATGAGTCCGCGGATGCTACCATTGTCACTAACTGCCTGTTCCTCAACAACGTCGTGGGCAACGGCGACGGCATATTCGACGCCCGCAGCAACGACCCCGCCGTATGGACCGTCACGGCGACGAACTGCCTGTTCTTCGGCAACACGCGCCAGGACGGGAGCGCAGTGGACAACACGACTAATAACGTCGGTGCCACCGGTACCACGGACACCGGCAGCATTATCGAGGATCCGCTGTTGGACGCTAACCACAAACCGCAGACCGGTTCGCCCGCTATCGATGCAGGTATTACCGCCGGCGCGCCCGCTACGGACCTGGACGGCAATCCCCGTGACGCGAACCCGGACATCGGCGCATATGAATTCGCAGGCGGGGGTGGCGACGGTGACGGTGACGGCGACGGTGACGGCGGAACGGGCGAAGTTGATGTGCCTGATGCCGGTATGCCAGTTGCAAGTGTAATCGGCCTTGGCCTGTTGGCCGGTGCGATTGCTCTTGGCGGAACATTCGTAGTCCGCAAGAAGAAATAAGGTTGTTTCGATTCTGAACAACATTAAAGAATAGTTCGGGGCCGCTGGAGGAATCCGGCGGCCCCTTTCCATTCAGGTGAGTCGCGCATAGACAAAGAACAAGCAGCGTGATATTCTAACCCGGCATAGCCGGAACCGAACATTTTTTTGACAGGATAACATGATAACGAGGATTAATTTGTTATCGCCCTAGTAGATCTTGAATGTGTTGCGTTTATTGAGTTTTTTGTGGCCAGGAAATAAGACGGCCAATGCCAGCGACTTGAAGGCCACAAAAAAAGGCCCATCCGCGATAAGCGTACTTTTGGGCCTTGAAGTTGAACTGTAGGGGCAAGAGAAGAATAATTTTTGACAGGATTTACAAGATTGACAAGATTTTAGTTTTTTGTGGAAGGGTGTGTTTCGGTGCTAGTAAAAGCTGCTGTTTAGTGCTTTTCCATTGAGATTTATTTGGGCGCAACTTTTTGGTATGTCCGGACGCAGGTGGGAACAAGCAATTGAATTTCTTTTCTTCTTGTGACAATAGGCTTGTGAGCATAGGTATGGAGCGATGCGTGGGGAAATATTGCTGGGGGATTGAATGGGATCTTGGGGCGGATTGGCCGTAATACTTGGCCGGGAGAGAAGAATTGCCGTATTTTTTTTTATGGCCTTCTGTTTCATGTGATTGAATTGTGATGCACAGGATTATGAAGAGATTAACGGGATAATTTGTGCTCAGGTGGAATGTTGTGGACCTTGTTGTTGTGTCGAGCCTTTTTGAAAAAGTACGGTTTAATCGGATGAGCCCAAAAGAATCAATAAACACAACGACTTATCGATAAGAAGAACGATGCCTCAACTTCGTTTCAATAAGTCAATCCATGTCATCCGGTTATCCTGTCAAATATTAAGGATGTTTCGCGCAAATTAAACCGAATATTATTCGTAGGGGCCTAATTGTGGCGGGAGGAACACGCAATGAAGAGCATGCAGATATACATAGTTTTATTGCTCCTGACGGTAACGGCGCTTTCAGCGGTGTCGTGCGTGCAGAAAACTGATGGTGAGGGCGAGGAATCCGCCGATACTGTGCAAATAGCCGGTGATGAAGGAGAAGCTGCCGGCACAACGGAGATTGATGGTGGCGAAGAGGACGGTGCTTCGCAAACCGGAGGTGAGGGCGCGCAAATACCTGAACCGGCCGGACCTACGCCAGGTGAGACAGCTATCTTCGACGAGATTGAATTTGTGTGGATACCGCCTGGAACTTTCACTATGGGCAGCCCGCAGAGTGAAAAGGAAAGGGACGACGACGAGCAAGAGCATCAGGTCACCATCTCCCAAGGTTTTTGGATGGGTAAGTATGAGGTGACGCAAGCACAGTGGCAATCCGTGATGGGAAGCACTCCTTCGCATTTCAAAGGCGCCGGCCTTCCTGTTGAAAGGGTATCCTGGCGCAAATGTCAGACTTTTGTGCAAACGCTTAACAGTGACGGCGGCGGGGAATATCGATTACCTGCCGAGGCGGAGTGGGAGTACGCTTGCCGTGCGGGCAGTACTGGGGCATACAGTTTTGGCGATTCGGAGGCGGACTTGGACAATTATGGCTGGTATTCCGCCAATGGGATCTCGAAGACACACTCCGTCGGCGAAAAAATGCCCAATGCGTGGGGTTTGTATGACATGCATGGAAACGTTTGGGAGTGGTGCTCGGACTGGTACGCGCAATATCCGGATGGGCCGGAGACGGACCCCACAGGACCCAGTAGCGGCTCGTCGCGTGTTTTGCGCGGCGGATCCTGGTTCCTGGAAGCTCGCGATTGCCGTTCCGCATACCGCACAGGGCACACTGCACATAGTCCGCTCACCATAGTGGGCTTTCGGATATGCCGTGCGGCTGACGAGGAAGAGCATGCTCCAGAGGCTGATCCCCAGTGAAAACGTGCGCGCCGAGAGAAAGAATAAGAAGTTAATTAGCTCCGTCAGTCTGGTTAGTGGGGTACAAGTATGTTAACCTATTTTCTTGATGTGGTCAGTCCTGTAGCTTTCATACCTTCTAAAGATTTAATATCGATTTTTTGCTTGACATCTTCCTTTTTTGCGTATAAACTACTCAGAATAAGCTGTGGATTCTGTAAATATGGCTGTTTTTGAGTTATTGGTGTTTTGGGATCAAAATCGATAATTCGTATACACATTTGAGATGTATTGTTTAGAGCGCTTGCGGATTCTGTTTGGGGTTTGTGAGAGGGATTTTTGTTGGTAGCTTTGGTGGGAGAGTGTTGCTCGTCTTTGTAGGGACGGTCGCACAAAAGGAAAAACAAGAAGGAGTGTAAGTTATGAAGAAATTAGCTTTATTGACTGTGGCGCTAATGCTGGCGGTGGGCGCGCAGGCGCAGGTTTACGATGTACTGGACTTCCCGACTGACAACGCCGTTATGAGTTCTGGCGGCAGTCCGCAGACGAGTGATACGGCTGGATTGACTTGGCTCGCCTTTGTAGGCGCGGGCGGCGGACAGCGGATTCGCACCGATTCGGGCAGCGGTGGCGAGATCGAGTTCCAGACGAACGACCCGGGTCAAACGCTTGCTGGCTCGTATTGCTACACGCATTTCCTTGCGCCGGTCGCGGTGACATCCATCAGCTTCAATAACGACGACAATAACTTTGAGGAACTCACGATTCGGTATCTGCTTCGCATCGGCGCAACCGATTGGTATGTGTCCGAACCGCAGACCTATGACCGCGATTATCAGGTTGCCACTGACGTGGGTTCGGTGCTGTGGATCCAGATCACCGACGCCCCGGCGCTCACTGACCTGAACCAACAAGCCGCGCCCCCCACGGCTGCGATTCCGGATCCGGGTGCGTCAACGGGCCCGTTGCCCGCGGGCGACGCAACCGGCGGCGGCATCTATGTCGTAGGCATGGAGTTTGATGACCGTGACCGTCCAAATATCGAAGGGATCGGGTGGAACACTGTCGCCTCGGTTGCCGTGCCTAGCACGATGTGGCTGACCGAAGCCGATGCGGTAACCGCACTGCAAGGCGCAGGCTTTGCGACGGTCTTGCAAACGGTAGATCCCGCGAACCCAAATTCACATGATCGCGTTGCCGTGGGCTCCGTCGACGGCATCAGCGCGCTTGGCGAAGGCTTCAACTCGCAGGAAGGGCTCGCCTCCTTGCCCGCCGGAACCACCATCACGGTT
>SDBV01009830.1_pt1 | contig 12631 bp, 9 predicted proteins | sample 2277081 | NCBI WGS metagenome assembly SDBV01 (sample SAMN10402039, study PRJNA504765) | marine sediment metagenome | isolation source: marine sediment core GS10_PC15, 223 cmbsf | place: Arctic Ocean: Southern Knipovich Ridge | collected 2010
GTTAATGCATTTGCACTGGCACGGAAATATAAGCTTGAAACAAACTCTATTAACATTATTGGCACTCCCGGGGAAACAGAGAAAATGATATGGGATACAATAAAACTGAACAGAAGACTAAAACCTACTTCAAGCGGAGTGAATATATTCTATCCGTATAAAGGCACCAAGCTTGGAAATGAGTGTCTTGAGAAAGGATTGGTTAATCAGGAAAAATTCGATTCTTTTTCCAGTGAAAGAAGGGAAAGCATATTAAATTATCCAGGGGAATATAAGAAAAAACTGGAGAAGTACCAGAAATACTGGGAATTTTATGTTTATACATACAATCCAAAGAGAATTCTCATTCTGCTTTTAAGACAGATCAAGTTTTTAAAGAAGATTAAACAATCAGTTTTATTCAGGTTAAGCTCTAAACAAAAAACTGCTCTGTAATTTTTAACAAAAATGACAGCTGAAACATATTTAAAGAGTGTATATCATCGCATTAATAACGGTATCCATGGAGTCAGGAGATCGCTGAATCCGGCAAAATTTTATGCCGGCCGGATAATAAAACAGATAAAAAGCGATGAGAAAATTAACTTAAAGAAAACGCCAAATATAGTCGTTGAAATAAACAATACGTGCAATCTTAATTGCATTATGTGTGAAACTAAAAATGCAAAAAGGACTAAGGGTGTTATGCCCCTTGATGATTTTGTCTGGATATTAGATAAGATTATAAAGCCAAAAGGGCAGAGGGTTCTGGTTGTACACACGGTCGGGGAACCGTTAATACATCCTGATTTTGACAGGATAGCTGAAGCTGTTTACAGAAGGAATATACGGTTGCTGCTTACAACAAACGGGTTGTCTCTGAAAAGGCACAGCCGTATTTTTGAGAAGTATCCGGGTTTATTTGCTGGGATTACCATATCTGTTGATGGTGCCAGCAGAGAAACTTATGACAAAATCAGGATTGGCGGGAAATTTGATGTTTTAATTGAGAATCTCAAATGGCTGATTAATGTTAACAATGAACTTAAGCTAAAGATTCCGATAAAAATTCAGTCTATTTTAAGCACTGATAACTTGCATGAGATCCCTGAGTATTTTAGGGTATATGCAGACTATGTAAAGCCCGAAGATATTTCATTTAATTTGATCTCCAATCTTTCTGCAAGTATTGGGAAAGTCGGAGACTCGACTCTGCAAGAAGGTTATTATTTTTCTAAAAATATAGTAGAAAGAGAATCGGTGCTGAATGCTCCGTGTCTTCTTCCGTTTGTTCAGATGCATATCTTATTTGACGGCCGTATAAGCGCCTGTTGCAGGGATTACAACGGTGAACTCGTTATGGGCAACATAAAAAAAGACAACTGGAAAGATATCTGGCGTGGTGAAAGGTATGAAAACATGAGAAAACTTCACCGCCTTAAAAAGACTGACAGTTTTCCCATGTGCCAATCGTGCTATAGTGTTCCGGCTGCATTTACATTTGTGCTTGATAATTACATTCAGTATCTGGTGTATAAAAGCAGAATAGACAAAGTCGATTTAAACGAAAAAATAAATAACCTGTTTAAACAATTTTCAGATTTTTACCATAAAAAAGGTTATAACGCTGATGAGCTTGTAAAAATCCTGAGCGTTTGATTTAATAAGACGTTTTAAAGGAATTAGGGGACTGAAAAATGTATCAACTACCTAAAAACTGGCTGATTACAGGTGGCTGCGGCTTCATTGGTACGAATCTGATTGAACATCTGCTTCGGGAAGATATTACCCGGAATATCCGGGTACTCGATAATCTCAGTGCGGGTTCCAGAGACGATTTATCCGAAATTGGAAGGTTTGTAGAAAAACCGGTATCAGCTATTGATCGAGGTCCAGAAGGACTGGAACTGGTGGTTGAAGATATCAAAAGATATGATACATGTTCTAAATGCTCTGAAGGTATAGACATAATCGTCCATTTGGCTGCCAATACCGGTGTAGGGCCATCTGTTGCAGACTCAAGGCATGATATGGAGGTTAATGTCATTGGCACATTTAACATACTGGAATCTGCCAAAGTAAAAAATGTCGGCAAATTTGTTTTTGCTTCATCCAGTGCTCCAATTGGTGAAATTGAGCCACCCATTAACGAAGATAAGGCGGCAAAACCCATTTCTCCCTACGGTGCAAGCAAATTAGCCGGGGAGGGATATTGCTCTGCCTATTTTCGTACGTTTCAGGTAAACACGGTATCGCTGCGTTTTGGGAATGCATATGGCCCAAAGTCAAAGAATAAAGGTAGCGTTGTGGCAAAATTCTTCAAACGTGCCTTAAACGGTGAGCCTCTTGAAATTTATGGAGATGGCGATCAGACCAGAGATTTTATCTATGTGAATGACCTCATTGAGGCAATTATGCTTTCTGCCAGGACTGATATTGGCGGTGAAATATTTCAGATTGCAACGCATAGTGAAACAACAGTAAATAAAATTGCCGCTATAATTAAAGAGATCGTAGAAAAGGATATTAATAGGCCAATCGAGGTCGTTTATGGACAACCGAGGCTTGGTGATATGAAAAGAAATTATTCGGATATCACAAAGGCAAAAAATTTGCTTGGATTTAAGCCTAAATTTGAACTCAGACAGGGGCTTATTGAAACACATAAATATTTCAAAAAACAGATGGAGGACAGTCAGTACGATAGCAGCTTTCAGGGGAAGCGTTTCACTGGGAAAGACGGTTCAGAAGGAGTATCTTTACAACGGCCGTCAGGGTATTTTATAGGTACAGATAAAAAGAGACCGAGAAAAATTTGTTTCTCGACTGGCAAGAGAGGTGGTTTTGGTGCGATTACCCCATTTTTAAAAATGGTGTCTGAAAATGAAGACATGGAACTGCAGCTCATTGTTACCGATATGCACCTTCATGAAACGTTCGGAAAAACAGCAAATGAAGTTGCAAAGTATTTCAACATCTCCCGTGTGGTAGATATGGCTCAGGTTGGTGACAGCCATATTTCACGGACCCGCTCTTTAGGCAGGTGTATCATGGGAATGGCACAGGCCTTCAATGATTTACAGCCGGACGTTGTGCTTCTTTTGGGAGACCGCAGCGAAACCCTCGCGACTGCTTTTTCGGCAGTGGAAATGGGCATACCGGTTGCCCATATACAAGCAGGAGACGTTTCAGGAGGTCTGGATGATATACATCGTCATTCCATCAGTAAACTGTCACACCTGCATTTTTCGCAGACTGAAAAACAGGGGCAAAGAGTACTGGCTTTAGGTGAGGAGCCTTGGCGTGTTTTTGTTGTAGGAGCGCCGTATGTAGACCGCATTGTTGCTGGAGATTATACGCGTAACCCGAAGCTCCTGTCAGAAAAGTATGGGCTGGATGTGGAAAAACCGTTCTTTGTCATTTTGCATCATCCGGATACCTATCACCCTCACGAATCTTATTCTCAAATGCGGTCTATTTTAAATGTAGTATCAAAAACAAAGACCCCTGCAATAATATGCTATCCATGTTCAGATCAGGGATTTCAGGGCATTATAGATGCAATTGAAGAAAACAGGAAAAATTCACAATTTCGTATTTTTAATAGCATCGATTCCTTTGACTTTCTGGGGCTTCTCAGTTTTACAAGACTTTTTATAGGGAATTCCAGCTCTGGTATTATTGAGACCCCGTATTTTAATCTTCCTTTTGTTAATGTCGGTTTGAGGCAAAACTATCGGGAAAAGGGTGCTAACGTTATTGATACGGGAACGACTGAGGAATTAATTAGAGAGTCAATTGAAAAAGGTTTGGATTCTAATTTTCGCAATGAACTAAGAGAAGTCCCCCGGCTGTTTGGTGATGGCACCTCGAACAAAAAAATTTACGAAATATTGCATGGAATAGATATCAATTCAAAACTGTTTCACAAAAAAGTCATCATTTAAAAGTGTAAAATGGCATCTGCTGAGATTTCAATTGGAAGACATAAAGTTGGGGGTGATAATCCCTGCCTGATAATTGCTGAAATCGGCCCAAATCATGACGGTTCTATAAAAAGGGCGAAAAAACTGGTCAGTCTGGCTAAAGACTGCGGCTGTGACGGCATAAAATTCCAGTATCACCTGGCAGAAGAGGAAATTGCTGATAAAACATCAACCATACCGTGGAGCGGAGAGGTTCGTTATGATTTTATTAAACGTGTACAAGAATTTACAAGTGAAGAACAAGGTCTCCTGAGGCAAATTACAAAGGAAAAAGGACTTTTATATATATCGAGCCCGTTTAGCATAAAGGCGGCGAAGATTCTCGATGGCTTGAATTTGGATGCTTTTAAGATTGCATCGGGTGAAATAACGAATTATGAGTTGATAGAAAAATGTTGTGCCACTGGTAAACCGGTTATTCTTTCATGCGGGATGAGCGGTCTGGATGAAGTTGACGCAGCTGTTAATATTGCTCTTGAAACAGGCAATAAAAATATAATGCTGCTTCAATGCACCTCTGAATATCCAACGCATTATGAAGACATAAATCTGCGAACGATTCAAACCTTTCTTTCAAGATATTCCATACCGATAGGATTATCTGATCATAGCCAGGATATTATTCCGGCCATCGCAAGTGTAGCGCTTGGATGCAGGCTTATTGAAAAGCATTTTACGGATGATAAAGGCCGAAATGGACCGGATCATGCCGTATCACTTGAGCCTGAACAGATGAAGATGATGGTGGAATCCGTGCGGAACCTGGAAAGGGCATTAGGGGATGGCGTAAAAAAACCAGGCCCCAATGCTGCAAAAATGAGGAAAACCTTTCTAAACAGTATTGTTTGTGCAGTTCCTGTGCCAGCGGGCACAATTGTCGAGCGCAAACATTTTTGTTTTAAAAAGCCCGGTACAGGATTACCGCCTTCTGCTTTAGATAAATTAATCGGTATGAAGGCAAAAACCGAGCTTGATGTTGATTCCATAGTGCGTTTAGAAGATTTTGTTGAGGCTTGATGAAAGTGGGTAAAAAGTTATTTGGAATAGGGATTATTCCTGCAAGGGGAGGCTCCAAGTCCATTCCAAGAAACAATTTGGTCCCTCTCCTGGGTAAGCCCTTAATCGTTCATACCTTTGAAGCCGCTAAAGCATCAACTAAGCTCGATAGGTGTATTTTGTCCACAGATGACCAGGAGATAGCCCTTTTAGGAGAGAAATACGGGATAGAAGTATTGCTACGCCCCGAATCCCTTGCGCGCGATGATACGCCCATGGTTGATGTGGTCAAACATGTTATGACTTATTTGGAAGAAGGTGATTTTTCACTCGATTACATGGTGTTACTGCAGCCAACTTCTCCGTTAAGAGAGGCCAGACATATCGATGAATCTGTCGAAATTTTTCTTCAAAACCTGTCTGTTGATTCGGTAGTCAGCGTTGTCCCTATACCTCATCTTTTTCATCCCCAGTCTGCTTTAAAAGTCTTAGACGGTCGACTTGTCCCATTCTCAAAAGACAGCAAACTTTTTACACGAAGGCAGGATAAACCACCCTGTTTTGCCAGCAATGCGCCGGTGGTAGCGGTCTTTAAACCTTCCACAGTCACTGATTTTAATAATCTTTATGGGAAGTATTCATTGCCATATTATATGACTGAAGAAGAGTCCATAGATATAGATACATCATTAGATTTACTCTTGGCTGAAACAGTTATGAAATACAAAAAAAAGACATAGAAATAGTTTTAAAAACTGTAAATCTTATAAAGCACAGGAGGCATATTGAAAATGAAGATTTTGATTTTAGGTGGTGATGGATACCTTGGCTGGCCTACTGCGATGTATTTCTCAAAACGTGGGCACAAGGTCTTCGTAGCCGACAGTTTCATTAAACGCAAATGGGAGATGGAGCGGGGGATTGAACCATTGATTCCAACTACACCCCTTTACCGGCGTATAAGATTATGGAGGGAGACGACCGGGCACGATATGGAACTTTTTGTCGGGGATATGACAAACGCCAGATTTGTCTATAACCTGATAGAGACTACAAAACCGGATGCAATTATCCACTATGCAGAACAGCCTTCGGCTCCTTTTTCAATGGTTGACCGCAGTCATGCAATTATGACCCAGACCAATAATATTGCCGGAACATTAACGCTTTTGTTTGCAATTAAAAAGTTCTGTCCAAAAACTCATATAGTCAAGCTCGGTACTATGGGAGAATACGGTACACCAAATATTGACATTGAGGAAGGGTTTATAGAAATAGAACACAACGGCAGAAAAGACATTATGACTTTTCCAAAACAGCCGTTTTCATTTTATCATCTCTCAAAAGTGCATGACAGCCACAACATTCAGTTCGCATGTAAAATATGGGGGCTGAAGACTACTGACCTGAATCAGGGAGTGGTTTACGGGATTGATACTGAAGAGACCATGCTCAATCCGCACTTAAACACGAGTTTTCATTATGATGAAATTTTTGGTACGGTTCTGAACCGTTTTTGTGTGGAGGCTGTTACAGGGATGCCCCTTACTGTCTACGGTGCGGGAACGCAAAAAAGGACGTATCTTAACATAGTCGATACACTGCAGTGTGTTGAGCTTGCCGTGCTTAATCCTCCGGCAGAAGGAGAGTATCGCGTGTTTAACCAGTTTACCGAGGTATTCAGTATTAACGAACTGGCAAATCTGGTAAAAAACGCAGCTCAGACTTTTGATATTGACGTCAAGATAGAGCATCTCCCGAATCCGCGAATTGAACAGGAAGAGCATTATTACAATCCAAAACATCAGAAGCTTACTGACCTCGGACTTAAGCCGCATAATCTTTCTGATGTGCTTTTAGACCAGGTGATGAAGACAGTCATCAGCGCTAAAGACAGGATTGACACAGAGGTTATATACCCAACTATTAAGTGGCGTATGAAATGACAGCATCGGATAAAGGATGAATTATGAAAATTTTATTAGTTGTTTACGATAACGAATCTTATATCCACTGGTTTCCTCAGGGACTGGGGTATATAGCTGCTGTTCTTCAAAGGGTAGGATATGAGGTAGCAGTATACAATCAGGATAAAAATCACTATCCTGAAGAGCACCTTACAGAATACTTGGACAACAACAGATTTGATGTTGTAGGGGTAAGCGTTATTGCCGGATACTTCCAGTATAGAAAACTCCTGAAGATTTCCGGTGCAATAAACAAATCTTCAAACAGACCGTTTTATATTATGGGCGGTCATGGTCCCTCCCCAGAGCCGGAGTTTTTCCTCAAAAAGACACAGGCAGATGCCATTATTATTGGCGAGGGCGAAGAAACGATTATCGAATTGATGAAGGCGCTGTCAAACAAAGAGCCCCTTGATAAGATTAAGGGAGTCGCTTTTCGCGATGGTGACAGAGTAATTGTTAATGAGAGACGCCCTTTAATAAAAGATATTGATTCCTTGCCGCTCCCTGCCTTTGAGCTGTTTCCCATAGACTATTACAGGCTTCCTAGACCGCCTCACGTTGCAAAAACAGATTTTGTTATGCCCGTATTATCCGGCAGGGGTTGCACGTTCGGGTGTACTTTCTGCTATCGCATGGACAAAGGTTTCAGGCCCAGGAGTGACGAAGGCATTATTGAGGAGATTAAGCTGCTGAAGAAAAAATACGGAATTACTTACGTGATTTTTTCGGATGAACTTCTGATGTCATCTTCTGAGAGAACAGTAAGATTGTGTGAAAAACTTATTAAATCCAATCTGAATATAAAATGGAGCTGTAACGGCAGGTTAAATTATGCTAAACCCGAGGTTTTGGATTTAATGAAAAGGGCGGGCTGTGTATTTATTAATTATGGAATAGAAGCCATGGATGACCAGGTACTGAAAAACATGAGAAAAAACTTAACAACCGATTTAATTATCAAGGGCGTAGAGACTACTTTAAAAGCTGGAATAAGTCCAGGCCTTAATATTATATTCGGCAATATTGGCGACAGTAAAGAGACGCTGAATAAAGGGGTAGAGTTTTTATTAAAGTATGCTGATGAGTCGAAGATGCGCACTATCAGGCCTGTAACGCCATACCCGGGTTCTCCTCTTTATTACTATGCTATTGAGCAGGGACTGCTTAAAGACTGTGAAGACTTTTATGAGAACAAGCACACTAACTCTGATTTACTGAGTGTAAATTTTACTAATATAAGTGACGATGAGTTTCACCAGTGCCTGCTTGATGCAAATAAAAGGCTGATTAAAAATTATTTTGATAACAAGGTATCAGATACTCTTAGGGAAGCTGAAGGACTATATACCGGAGGGAATACAGGTTTTAGAGGTTTTCGCCAACTGTAAAGTTTTTAGCCCAACAACGACCCCTTTACTTTAAATTTAACTATGAAGCATAGAAAAACGACAGTTGCTGTTATATTAAACAACGATACGACGGTTCACAGCCTTCTATTAAGCGGCGCATTAAAAGAATTGCGCGAAAGATTTAATATTGAATTCATTTATTCAGACAATGTTAATTTTCCTCTCTCAGAAGGAGTCAGGATAGATTTTTTTAAAAAGAGGAATAAATTCATCAAATTTGTGGATTACCATCTGTGGTACCTGACTTTTTATAAACTTTTCAGGAAAACAATAGGGCTTAAGGAAGGTTTTAAAAATTATAAAATAAGTATGTTGAGTAGAAAAGGAAGGACTATTCTCAACATATTAACCATTCCACTAATATATGATATTGTTTATTTTTTTACAGAAAAACTTATTATCCGCTATGAAAAAAAGATATACAACTGTCTTAAAAAAATTAATCCCGAGATAGTAATTTTGCCTGCCGCAGCGTTTGATTCTTTTTGCGTGGAGATAATAAAATGTGCGAAGAAATTGCACATAAAAAGCGTCATGTGTGTATTAAACTGGGACTTTTTTTCAAACAAAGGATTATTAAGAGCAAAGACAGATATTGTGTGCATTTGGGGGCAGCAGATGTATGAGATGGCTACAGGGCATATTCATAGAATTTCTCCAGATAAAGTGAGAATTATTGGTGTACCGCAGTATGAAATCTATAAAAATAAGATCAGCGCAGGCGAAGCGCGAAGGTACTTAAATCTTTCTGCTGATAAAAGAATCTGGCTTTTTGCTGGCATAGGAGAGACATATGATGAAATGTCAGTTCTTATGGAAATTGATGAATTGATCGGAACAGAACTGCCTTCTGACATACTTGTTCTTTACAGGCCTCATCCTAAGAAACACGCTTTAAGGAAGAATGAAAAGGATTTTAAAGAATATAAATTCAAAAACATAGTTCTGGACCCTGAAAATGCAAATATGATAAAAAAAGCAGGGGGGACCCCGTTTGAATATTATGCTAATTTGATTTACAGCGTCGATGCTTTTATTTCACCCTTTTCCACAATGGCACTTGAGGCGATTTTTTGTGGAAAGCCGTGCCTGACAATAGGGTTTTCAGATGACCTGCACAAGTGGAAACTTGAATATACATGGATTCAGGATCATGTAAAGCCATTACTTTACTGGAAGTCTCTTTTATTGTGCCTTGATAAAAGCAACTTCCGTAATTCCTTGAAAACCTTAATGGAGATATCGGACAAATCTGCCATTGGTAGCGAAATAAAAGAAGAGATTGGTTATATTATTTATGCAGACAATGAGCCTTATTCAAAAAAGTTACTCGATGTTATTCTGGATATTGGAGGTGGAAAATGAATTGTTATCTCTGTAAAAAATCAAATTTAAAAGTAATTCGCACAAAATTACGCCGCAATATAAAGAGAAATGTTTTGCAATGTCAGGACTGCGGAGTTGTTTATCTTGAGCCAAAAAAGAAAAATTTAGCAGAGTTTTATAGCAAAGAATACAGGGATCTCTATACGCCTGTCATCGGCAAGGTTCCTGACAGTAAAGAGATTTTTGATATGTATCTGCCTTATCAACAGGCAAGAGTGAATATAATTAGAGAGAAATTAAACCCTGAGATGAAGGCTCTTGACATTGGCTGTTCAAGCGGACATTTTCTATACGCCTTAAAGCCATATGTTAAGGAAGCAACAGGGATTGAGTTCAATAAAGAAAACGCTGAGTTTGTGAATAAGGTTTTAGGAATTCAGGTGCATACATGTCCCATAGAGGATACCGATATCCCTCTGGAGTATTTTGATCTAATAACAGTATTTCAGGTCATGGAGCACATTGATGATCCTCTTAAATTTTTAAAAACAATAAATAGATATCTAAAGCCTGACGGACTGTTGTATATTGAGGTCCCGAATATCAATGACGCGTTAGCTTCCTTATATAAAATAGAACCTTACGGTGATTTCTGGTTTAGAGAACCGCATATTTTTTATTATTCACCAGAGACTTTGTCACTGTTGATGGGGAAGGCTGGATTTAAAGGTGACATCACTGCAATTCAAAAATATAACTTTATGAATCATATGAACTGGATATTTAGCGGTAAACCACAGAAATCTGCTGAGATAGGCATGTCCAAACCTGTTCTTGTGGCTTCTGGCTCGACAAATGACGGAATTAAAAGTGCGTTGAACACATTTATCCAGAAAGTCGATGAAGAATACAAAATGATTTTAATAAAATATAATCTCGGAAGTGATCTTGTATTTGTCGGAAAAAAATCCAGTAAACCACATTAGAAAAACTTTGGGCTTTCTAAAAAAGACTTGAGAACCGCAGAGATAAGCCCTTTGCTGAAGGAAATACCTGCAGGAAAATCACAGAGATCATTAAAACGGTTAAGTTTAACAAACGACTGCTTAAAAAAAGGATTACATACTGATGCAACTTAAAATAATGGTAATTATCCCGGCAAGGGGAGGGTCCAAGGGGATACCTGACAAGAACATAGTTTCTCTCGGGGGCAAACCGCTTATCTCATACGTGATTGAAGCGGCAAAGGGTTCAAAATATATTAACCGCATAGTTGTTTCCACTGATGACAAAAAAATTGCTGATGTCAGCCTCCAGCATGGCGCTGAGGTCCCCTTTATGAGGCCCAAAGAGCTGGCGCAGGACAGCAGTCCTGTAATGCCAGCGCTTTTCCATGCGGTTGAAGAGCTTGAGAAAAAAGAAGGTTATAAGGCAGACATATTATTAATGTTTCAGCCGACCTCTCCTTTTATACAGAGCTGGCAGGTGGACAAGGCCGTTGAAATGCTTTTATCAAATAAGAATGCCGATGCAGTTACAACTGTTATAGATGTCCCGCATGTTTTTCATCCTTACAACATAAGAAAAATTCAGGATGACGGCAGCGTGGTGTTTTTTATGCCTGAAGAGCATAACCGTTATCCTACAAGGCAGTCCAAGCCCGGATTTTATGCATTTGGCAATTTTTACGTTTTCAGGCATGATACCTTGGTAAAACAGAGCAGTTTATACGGCAGGAAGTGCCTGCCGCTTCCAGTTGACGCTCTGACTGCTTTTGACATAAATTATCCTGTTGACCTTGCCATAGCAGAGGCAATTTTAAGGATACTGCCGGACAAATATTGATTATGAAAAAGGCTTTATATTTTGACATTCTTAATTATCACAGGGATAATCTGGCATTAATTAAAAAACACTTTGATGAGTAGACTGTAAAAAGAAAAAATGAGCAGTAATAAAACAAAAACAACTATTTACCTTTGCGATCTAACCCATACTGGCCAGCAAATAGCTAATGATACCATTCCTCTCCGAATAGGCTATCTTGCTTCCTGGCTTAATAAAACCGCACCCGACAAAGTTGAGGTTAAACTATTTAAGTACCCTGAAGAGCTGAATAAGGGTTTAGAAAAAGAGATTCCTAATATTATTGGCTTTAGTAACTACGTTTGGAATATGAATCTAAACTACGGTTTTACCGAGAGAATTAAGGAAGTCAAGAAGGATGCCATTGTTATTTTTGGAGGACCCAATTATCCGATAGATAAAGAAGAGAGAATGGAATTTTTTAAAAAATTTCCACTGGTTGATTTTTATATTAAAAAGGAAGGAGAAATTGCCTTTGCCGATTTAGTCAAAGCTTTATTGGAGAATAATTTATCAATTAACAAAACTAAAGAAAACAAACAGTTGAAAAGTATTGACTTTATAAAAAATGGTGAATTTCGAGAAACGGAGTTATTACCAAGAATAAAAAATTTGGATGATATAGATTCCCCCTATTTAGAAGGTTTTTTAGATAATTTTTTTGATAGGAGATTAATACCGTTCATTCAGCTCGATAGGGGCTGCCCTTTTAGCTGTACTTACTGTGCAGAGGGAACTTCCTATCACAGCGGTGTTTTTAGACATTCAGCAGAAAGGATTAAAAAAGAATTAGTTTATATTGCCCAACATTCAGAAAAAATTCACGGATTGCGCATTGCCAGTTCGAACTTTGGCATGTATCGGCAGGATATAGAAACAGCCAGAGAGATTGCTAAAGTCAAATCTCGAACCGGCTGGCCCGATTATATTAATGTAGCTACCGGGAAAACAAATCACGATTTGATTGCTGAGACAACAAAAATACTGGAAGGTGGATTAAGGGTTTCAGCTGCTGTTCAATCGACTGATTCTGGAGTTTTAAAAAATATTAAGAGGAAAAATATATCTCTAGAAGAAATATTTAATTTTGTCAAAAAAT
>SDBV01009831.1_pt1 | contig 12630 bp, 17 predicted proteins | sample 2277081 | NCBI WGS metagenome assembly SDBV01 (sample SAMN10402039, study PRJNA504765) | marine sediment metagenome | isolation source: marine sediment core GS10_PC15, 223 cmbsf | place: Arctic Ocean: Southern Knipovich Ridge | collected 2010
AATAAAACTTTTATAATTTATTTTTTTCCTTAAAAATATAAAATGAGTTAAAATGTCTAAGATTAAACAAATAGAGGAGATAATAAACGAAAGCATTGAAGTTAAGAAAAGTTTGGTTGGTCAAATTAAAAATATAGAAAGAGCAACTAAAGCAATTTATTCTTGTTTTTATCAAGGAAATAAACTTTTGATTTTTGGAAATGGTGGGAGTGCAGCAGATGCTCAGCATATTGCAGCAGAGTTTGTAAATAAATTTAAGATTGACAGAGAACCATTCCCTGCTATTGCTTTAACAACAGACTCTTCAATTTTAAGTTCTATTTCAAATGATTCAAGTTTTAGTTATGTATTTGAAAAACAAATAAAAGCATTAGGAAAAAAAGGAGACATTGCATTAGCATTAACTACTAGTGATATATCATATAAAGAAAATGTACACTCATCTGATTTAGGTTTTGCTCTTAGATATGCAAAACAAAAAGAAATGAAAACAATTGGATTGGTGAGTGAGAAAAGTAAAGAAATTTTAAAATATTTAGATATTGCAATTGCTGTTCCTTCTAAAAATACACCAAGAATACAAGAATGCCATATGTTGGTTTACCATATAATTTGTGAATTGGTTGAAAAGGAAATGGTAAAAAACAAGGAAAATATAATATATCTTTAAATTAATTTTTATCAAAATAAAAGAGGAGTAAGATATACTTCAATCAATGCAGCAATTATCAAAATAATTATTGCTATAAAAAGCAAAATAACTACATTTTCTACAACTCTCAAGAATTTTTTGCTTTTTATTCCATTTCTAATTACCCCAACACCAAAAATTCCTCCTGCCAAAGCAGTGATAAAATAAGCAGCTATTTCTGGAAAACCATGAATCATATATCTTGCAATTCCTAAAGGTATATGACTTATTTGATATTTTGTAAATATACCAATTGCTGCAGCAATAACACTTGCATTCCAAGCTAAAACAAATATTGCTCCAGCCCCAAAAATTAAAGAGAAAATTAAAGTAAAAATCATAACATAAATATTATTCGTTACAATAGATAAAAATCTTATTGGTTTTGTCACCGCACCAGTAGAAGGGATATGTTGAGAAAAATCATATCTTGAAACGCAATCTTCAAGAGTTCCTGGGCTATTTATCATGCAGTATGTTTCTATTTGAGCATTGAATAAACTTGTATTTTGCAAAAGAATATACCAAATAGAAAATGCAATTATAAATCCTAAAAAGAGCCACATAAAAGCATAAATAGCATCGCTATGAACTTTCCACACGTGAAAAAATCCTTCATCTTCTTCATCTTGTTTTTCCTCTTGCTTTATTATAAAATACATAAAAGGCAAAGAAAACATAACACAAAAAGTTACTACAATCATTCCAGAATATTGTGATAATACTGGGTCTTTAGAAAAGAAAAAATGTACAAGTAAAAGAGAAAGTGAAGCATAAATTAAACCAATAAAAAACATTTTCCACGGGCCTTTTTCAACTCTTTTTGGATTAATCATTGATTCTAACATGTCCTTATAAAAAAAAGAGATTTTTTAAACTTTCGTTAATTATTAGAAAAAGAAAAGATGGTGATAAAAAATAATAGGAAGAAATTTAATCAAATAGCAAGGGGAATAAAAGAAATTAAAATTCAGGGTGCAAGAAATATTGCTAAGAAAGCTCTTTATGCGTATTCTTTGATTCCTACAAAACTTTCTAAGAAGAAATTATTATCTTTAAGACCAACAGAACCTATGATGGAAAATGTTTTGGACATGGCAGAGAAAAAATCTTACAAAGAAATTGTAAAGCACTTTGATTCTGCACAGGACAAGATAAACAAATATGTTTTTAGGTTGATAAAAAAAAATGATGTTATCTTTACACATTGTCATTCTACAAATGTTGTTAATGCTTTGATTTATGCAAAGAAAAAGGGGAAGAAGTTTGAAGTGTATAATACAGAGACGCGTCCATTGTTTCAGGGGAGGAAGACTGCAAGAGAGTTAAAGAAAGCAGGAATAAAAGTCACAATGTTTATTGATTCTGCATTAGGAGTTGCTTTGTCAAAAGAGCAGGGAACAAAAAAAGTTGATAAAGTTTTTTTGGGTGCAGATGCTTTATTAAAAAATGGAATTATAAATAAAATTGGTTCAGAAACAATTGCAAAATTAGCAAAGCAAGAAAAGATTCCTGTTTATGTCATTGCTGATTCTTGGAAGTTTACAAAAAAGAAAATCCCAATTGAACAGAGAGAATTAAATGAAGTTTGGGATGTCGCACCAAAAGGAATTAAGATTAAGAATCCTGCGTTTGAATTTGTGCCTAAGAAATATATTACTAGGGTGATTACAGAGAAGGGAGGCGAAATAAGATGAAAGATAAAAGATGGATGCTTGGCTTTCTAGGTTTCTTAGGATTTCTTGGAATTTTAGGATTAACTGGAGGGGATAAATGGAATATGCTTAATTTTCTTCACTTCCTTCACTTTTTTCATTTTTTGAGATTTTTGAAGAGGAAGTAAGTTACTAAAATAATAACAGAAAAATAAAAGGAGGTGAAAAAAGAGATGATAAAAATTTGGAAAAGAGCACTTAAAAGATTAGATATCTGGGATATTGGTTTAACCAAGTTTGCTGTGATAGCACTTACTTTATTAGTAATAACCTTATGGCCTGCTGCAATGACTTGGGTTCATACAGTTAATCCTTGGTATTTTTTTGTAGCGTTTGTAATCTTTGTTGCAAGACCTTTGTATAGAGGTTATATTAAGAAATAGGGGGAGTTTGTTGAGGGATAAATTTAAAGAGGTTGAATTCTTAAATAAAATATGGGCAATATTTTTAACCCTGAACCTGTAAAAGACATTGATAATTATTGTAAAGTTGTAGGATTTATCCTTATTGGTTTAGGAGTTTTACATCTTATTCTAGCCGGACTTCTCGATGGAATGTGGGGCTTTCTATTGATTACAATAGGATTAATTTCTTTAGTTTATAGAAGTAAAAAAATGATTCTTGTCTTTGGTTCTGCACTTGTAATAGTCGGTATATTGAATATAATTACATCTGTTATTTCTGAGATAAGTTACTTTTGGCTTATTTTTGGTTTTTTACAAATTGCTTGGGGTTTTGGAGAATTATTAAAGTATAGTAAAACAAAAGAAAATCCAAAGTATAAAAAGAAAGGTGTGAGAAAGTCTATTTCTCAAAATGAAAATATTATGAACATTTGGGCAAAGGTTAGTTCTATCTTAGTGATTTTATTAATAATTTGGATGTTTCTTTATTTTGATATTGTGGTATTTCTCATATACTTTGTAATTATTTCTTTTATCTATGTTCCAATCTTCTTTTACGCATTTGCTAATGATATAAGCAATTTATTTATAGATATTTGGGCAAAGATAGTTTCTATTGTTATGCCTTTAACTTTCATATATACTTTTTTTATAGATACGTCTTATTTGGCTGATGCATTTTACAATATTCCTGTTATAATTTTAACAATACCCCTATACTATTATGCTTGGATTGAAAAAAGAAAAAAGAAAAATGATAAAAAATGAAATTCTATTTTGGATTTGGATAGTAATAATAATACTTTCAGTTTTGTTAGTTGTTTTATTCATTCGTAGTTATAATTCTATTTCTTATGAAGATTATGTTACTTTATTAGATGATTATTCAAGTTGTTTTAGTGATTCAGTAGATGAGTCAATAAATTATCTTGAGTTATTAGATTGTTATCAAAAAGCAGAACCTACTTGTGACGCTCAAATTGAAAAATTTGGTGAGGCTTCTGTTTTTACTTTGGGAGTTAATGGATAATAAAAAACCCAGCTTTTGAATTTGTGAAGAGGAAGTATATTAACTAGGGTGATTACTGGGAAGTGAAGGGAGTTTGTTAAGCGGGGATAGGGATTAAGCTTCGATTATTCTGTTTAGGGTTTTGAAAACTTACTAAAGGATTTTTACTTTTAAAAATTGTGGAAGTTTTAGGGTTATCAATTTTTTTAGTTCCATCTTTGATATGACATCCTATTCCTCTATCCTTACAGAATTTTTCAACAAAATTTGCACAATTATCATAAAAAGATTCGTTACCTTTAACAGATTTATTACTTTGAACATGATAATTTAATTTGCCAAAAATTATATTATCTACAAAAGAAATTTCTTTTAGAATCTTCAATAAGCTTTGTTTAACCATCTTTGGAGGATATGGTTCCATACTTACCCAAGTTTTCAATCCTGCCTTGTGCAAATTTTTTAATGCCTTTATTCTTCCTTTATATTCTGCACTAAATGGCTCAAATTTTCTTTTAAAGTTTTTATCCAATGAAACTAAAGTTATTCCATATTCATTATCTCTTGAATATTTTTTAATATTTTTTAATTCTTTAGGATAGATTCCTTTTGTTAAGATGGTGCATTTTATTCCATAACGATTTAATTTGTTAATTATTTTCAAAGTCAAATTTTCAACTTCAGGATATTTGTACATAAAAGGGTCTGTAGAGAAACATAAATGAACATATTGTATTTGATTTTTATATTTTGGAATTTCTTTATCTAAGAGTTGCAAAGCATTCTTTACAAGTTTGGGTTTACACCATTCCGCATAAGTTTTAACTTTTCCAAATCTCTTCGCCATATTAAAAGCATAACAAGGAAATTTACAACCATGAGCACATCCCTCGACGTGATTTATACAAAAATCGGCATATTCGACTTTGCTCCGATATAATAAACTACTACGAGAAATATATGTAACTTGCCCTCTTTTCATATTATAAAAATATAAAATGATTATTTAACTCTTTTGGAAGGGAAATCTAAAATACTTTTTTGTTCTCCTTGGGCAAGGTGTAATAATGTTCTAAGTGTATTAACATTAAGTTTATCCAATTTTTTCGCCTTTTTCAAGCAAAGTTTTGTAGCATTTTCACAATGTGTAAAGAATTCTACTCTATATATTTCTTTATTTTGATCATTTTTTACTTTTATACCTTTGTCATAATAACTTATTGACCTATTGACTAACTTAGAAATGTCTTTTGCATACGCTTCACTAAATTTGTTTATATCTAAAATATTTTTCACTTTAGATAATTTTATTAGAGATGGAGGTAAATACTTTTCTGGAGATTTACAATTTTTAAATCCCCTACTGATTGTATTTAGAGGAAGTGTAAAGATTATATCAACATATGTCAAAGATAATAATTTCTTCCAACTTTCCCATTCAATTTCAGTAAAAGCATAGGGATCTATGAATGCAAGTATAGAAACTTTTTCATCTTTGTATTCTTTTTTTATGTTATCAACTACTTTTCCAATAACCTTATTGCAATCTGCACAGATTATTTTTATATCTTCTTTTTTAAGATTCTCAGAGCATTCGCGATTAATTATTTTAATGCTTTCATTCACTCTCTTTGTTAATGCTTCGCAAAAAGAAGAGTTTTTTTCTATGAAAAACCATTTTTTAAATCTGTTGTTCTTCCCACTTTTCTTGATAGGAATAACTCCTTTTAGAAGCGAAATAATTGGAGACCCTATAGATTTTATATTCTCTTCTTTTATTTTATTTACACCACTACTAGAAAAGAGATCAATAAAAATGCATTTAAATCCGTTTTTAATCATAATGTTAAGATAAGGTCTTAAATAATACTCTAGAAAAATTAATTTTTTAAAGCTCCATACACCAAATCCTTTATCATTGAAAATCTTCGAACTATTTATGATGTCCTTAGCATTTTTTGATTTAGTATATTCTAAAATATAATCTACTTCTTCTTTTTTTTGAATAGTCATGAGTTCTTAATAAAAATTTAAATATAAAGATTTTTCTATTTTCCCCTAAACCTAATCTCTCTCTTATTTATAATAACTGCAACAAAAAAGAAAACACCCAAGATTATTGCCCCCAAAGTCATAAACAAAAGTCCGACTCTTCCATAATGTGCTGTGGTATAATCCTCTACAAACCGAAGGGCAGTTTGGATTCTGTAATAACCAAAAAAGAGAAGTGGAAGTGAAAATAAAAGCCCTACACAAATTAATCCATACTTCTGAATAGGATTCTGTACTTGTTTTTGATTTATCATTTTCTTAATTCGGCTAGAAATCTTTGCTTTTTAACCCTTCCTATCTCAAATAGAAGTAAGATACAAACCATATTTTTCATCAACAACATTATCTGAAAGAAGAGTTTCTCCAAGATCTCCTAAAACACTTTCTCTTGTATTTTTAACAGCTCTTTCATAAGTTTCCTTTGCATGATTTCCTTCAAAATCATACCCATACCCAATTAACTCATACCCATTTAACTTACCATAATGCATCCTAATTTTACTTGACTCATCAACTCTCACTTCTCCTAAGGATTGAATAATTGCTTTTCCAGTTTCTTCTTCTCCTTCACACATAAATTTAAAACCAGAATCATTAGATATTAGATAGGAATACATCGCTGTTAAAACATGTTTTTCTAATTCTTGGTTCTTTGCCATTCTGTTTTTTACTAAAATAGGTATTTAAAGATTATTCTCTTAGAATATATATAGTTATTTCTTTCCTTCCAAAAATCATCCAGCGAATTGTACCCCACTACTTACACTACCAAAAGCCAATATTGCTAAAACCACCAAAAGTAATACAACAATTCCAACAACTGTCAAAAGAATTATTAACCATAATGGAAACTTCCTTCCCTCATCTTTTTTCCCTTTCTTATCTTTAACTTCCTCAACACCACCTTTTCTAAACCACAAATAAAACATTGCTAAATGTATTCCAAGAATAACCTCTAAAATAATTGTTATTAAATATTCTAAAACAGGAATAAATAACAAAGGTGTCAATATAACAAAAATTACATTTGTAAGGATATCTTTCTTGCCATTAATAAATCCCAAAACAATATTTGCAATTATAAATAATATAAACACATATCTTAAACCAGGAATCTCAATAAAAATTCCCACCAAGAACAACAAGAAAATTAAAGCTCTTGCTATTAACTGTGCCCACATTGTCTGTTTTGTTTTCACCATTCTTTTTCTATAACTCCTCCACTTATTCTAACAGTTTCTCCTTGATAAGAACTTGATTCAATATTACTATTACTAAGCAATCCAATTATATCTTTTGAATTAAATAATAATTTTAACAAAGCATATCTAGGTTTTATAGTTACCCCTTCTCTCCATGCTTTTCTAACAGCACCAATAATTCCAAAGAAGTTGCCAAGTCCCCCACTATTTCCTGTTCGAACCCAGTAAGGTCCTTTAATTTGATTACCCTCTGCCCCATATGAAATATAACTGATAAAATCATACAATGCATTATACTCAATTTCTATAGAAATATCAGGGTTTTCTTCAATAGAATCAACAATCCTTACAATAACATCTTTATTAACTTGAAGATATTTTAAAACAATCTGGTCTTGATCATCTTTTAATTCAAGTTTCACATCAAAACTTCCTCCATATTTATCACTCAAAGAATTAACAATCTCCATCTGTCCTGCATCTGATTTAATCCGAGCAACATCTTTAGCAGAAGGCCCAAAAGTGTCTGTCTCAGAAATCTGGTAATTAATCAATTCTTTTAATAAAGCCCTGCTGGGTATCCACGAATATTTATACAATGTAGTGTAATAAGTTGTTTGGTCTTGTTCAACAGGAATGTTTTTCTCCCAAACCTCAACATGAGTATTGTTATTTATATAAGTAATATCAATTTGCTCAAAACCATCAGGCCATTGTCCTGTTTCAGAACAATGAAGATTCTGACTAATTTGTTCTTCATTATTTGTTAAAAGTTCAAGAACATACTTAAATCCATTAACACCATTAATCATCCTGTCATAATCCTCAGTAAGATACTCTTCAAAATACCACTCTGCAAATTCCTGATTAACATTTTCTTGCAGAACTTTTCTCATCTTAACCAAACTCTGTATTTCATTCTCACAATTCCATTGACCACCCTCATTTAATCCCCTATAATAATTAAACTTTTCACCTCGAATACTTAAATGTAAGTTACTCTCTCCTTTCCCACAATACGCATTAATTTTAATCTCTTCACTGGAAAACTCATTACATTGCTCCACATCTTCGCACTCAGGACTACAATCTTCTAATTTGCAAATCTCCTCGCATCCAGTACATACTTCCTTCATTGAACAAACATCTTCACAAACAGGCTCTGTTGAATTAGTTTCATTATTAATAAAAACATCTTCACAAACTTCATCACAAAATTCTTCTTCATGACATTCTTGCTCGCAATCCTCACAAACTTTTGCAGGTACACAAACCCGTTCACATTTAGGTACATTCCGGCAGTTCTTCTCAATCCTTTCATCAATTAAATAATAAAACTCCCTTTCATTTGAAGGATAATCTTTTTCATCTTCTTCCATACCAATACTTCCCATAAGTTCGACACAATTATCATTACTCTTAGTTCCCCGAACTTTTTGTTGGATTTGATTCCAACTCTTTCTTACATTCTCATATTCCTCGTCAGTTCCACCATCACTTGCAATTAAACTTTTTAAATCAGAAATAAAATTTCTAATCTCATTACTTAAATCTCCGCCAGCGACATTAACAGCAACTAATTCATAATTAATACTATAATAATTTTCAGCTGTTATCTCTCTTTTTTCATAATATTCTCTGTCATACCTAAAAAAAGAATCTGCCCTGAAAACCACATGAAAATCATCTGTCTTAAACGTTTTTTCATATTGCGTGAATCTCCAGTCTCTTCGACCCTTCCTCCTAATCTCTATTTTACTCTCTTCTCCAAGTTCTGCTTTATCAAAAACAGCTTCAATCTCTGCTTCAGTAAAAGCCTTTTTTCCCTCCTTGTCCAATTCTTCATACATCTTGTTTTTAATATACTCAACATTGACAACTAATTGTGGGGCATTTAATTCTCCCATCTTATACTCTTCAACATATTCCCCAACTTTTACCATGTTTGAAGAAAGCGATGCAGAAACAACTGGCAGAATTAAAAATACAAGAATAATTATCATCACTTCTCTTTTCATATTTAACATAAGAATAAATTGTTTTTAATTCTTCCCTTTTTTCTTTTCTTCCATAACACTAACCAATTCCATACTTATCTTTTCTAAATTATCATTCAAAGTTTTCTTGACATCTTTCAACTTATTAACCTGTTCATCAATTATCTTCTTTGTGTTAGGAATACTTTTCTTAACAAGATTTCCTCCACCAACATCAACAGTCAATTCTTCTGAAACAAGTTTTGTCTTTGCAAATATCCCTCTCCCAATTGGAGCCAAGATTTCTTTACCTTTAGAATCCTTAAGTTCATCAAGTCCAATACTAAGAGTATTCATTTCAACTATTCCTTGTTCTACTGCTTGAATCTGTTGCTGAAGTTGTTGTATTTGCTGTTCAAACATACTTAACTTAAACATAAGTTCTTGTTGATTTTTTTCCATGATTAGGAGAAATAAATTGGGTTTTTAAGAATTGTTATTAATAGAATTAGTCATCTGATAAAGACCATCCTACATAAGCTCCAGCATCTTTTGCTCTCCAAACAGTAAAAACCTGACCAATTTTTGCCCGAGCTTCTTCATTTATTATAAAATTTTTTCCAGTCGTCCCTAAAACTTTTAATTTGTATTCTTCTCCTTCTGATTTTTCATAAGTTTTTTCTTTAGCATCTAAAACCTTAACCTTGAAAACATCTCCCATTTCATGATAATATTTAACCTTTCCGATATTTTCTTCTAATCCCATTTTCAATTTAGCCAATTATAATATTTAAACATTTATTTAATAGAAACTAGATATCAATTATACAACCTTAAACACTTTTCTAAATATAGTGCTAAAGACCATAGTGAATATTAAATAAAACCAAAACCAACTTAGAAAACCAAGAAATACTGGTTCTACTTCAAATGCACTAAAAAAATCATTAAACCATCTAAAAAATAAGATAAAAGGAACACCTGTAAACATCATTGCTCTGCTAGTAAGCTTAAAAGTTTTAGGGAGAAATGCAAATTGCTGTTTTGATAATTCAGCTACTTTTGCTGGATTCTCTTTATACTTCTTCATTTCTGCTTGCAAAATCTTTTGTTCTTTTCTTAATTCTTTCAATGCTTTTTGGTCTGTCGCATATTTTTGAACTAATGTAGTAAATATAGAAATAATACCTATAATTATAATCATTCCAAATGTTGCATTAAAATTTAACAATGCTCCTGCACTTGGATCAAGAACAGCATGAACAGAATCTTTAATAAAAGGAATTTTATCCCAAAAAAGAGCAATAGCCATAGAAGCAATCATCACAAAAACAAGCGGTTTAAAACTTCCTTCTTTATTTTTAGGAGTAATAATAGGAATTTCTATTTTCTTTTCCTTTTTAGGTTCTTCTTTTGGGGTTTCTTCTAACTTAGTTTCCTGTTCTTTTTTAATCTCAGTATTATTTTCTTCTTTATTATCTTGAACTTCTTCAGAATCCTCAACTTTAACTTCTTTTTTAGCTTCTTCTAAAATTTCTTTATTTTCTGTTGAAGTAGTTTCTTCAAAAGGTTCGCTCTTTTCTTGTTCTTTATTCAAATCATTTTCAGGATTTGTATCTGAAGCTTTTTCCAATTCATTATCTGAATTTGTATTTGTTTGTTCTTTATTTAGTTCATCCATTTTAATTGTAATAATATTTAGTTTTTAAAGTTAAACATTTCCCATAAATTTCCTCATTGCAGGATTCATATCTGTTGCGTGCTGTTGAGCAATATTTTGATAGAACTGGAAGAAAATCATAATCACTAATAATATAGCAGTTCCTGAAACCAAAGCTCCAAGCAAATCAGTAATTGAGGCAAGTAAACCTATAGCAAGACCCCCCATAACTGTCAAAGGCATTATATATCTATCAAGAATACTTTCTAAAATTCTTTCATCTTGTCTAAAACCAGCCATTTGCAATCCAGATGAGGCAATTTTATGTGCTTGTGCTTTTGAATCCATCCCAGAAGTTTTAACCCAAAAGATAGCAAAGATTGTTGAAAAAAACATAAAAAATAACATATGAGTCAAACCTTGGAACAAGTATTTAGGTAAAAACCCTCCCCTAATAGTTAATTCTAATATATTAGTTGAACCCATCCAAAAAGCTAAACCAGAAACAGCTTGTCCATTAACAAAGTGTCCTAAAAAACCAAAATATGAAGCAAACTTCGCCATTCCAGTACATGCTCCTTCTAAACAAGGCGCTGCAGCATTTTCAAGAATTCCCCCAAAAAGCTGGATATTGGCTATTAAAGCAGCTGTCAAAATAACAGGAATTACAGAAGCATAAAAAAATGATAATGGCCATTTAACACCATATCCTCTTATTTTCCCAAATGATAATGGAATTTCAACTTTTAATGATTGCACCCAAACAACTATTAAAAATATTACACCTGTTGCTAAAATTGCTGCAAGTGCAGAAGTAAGTTCTATAGGATATTTATTGATTATTGATTGTATTAAAACAAAAACCTTTCCAGAACATGCAGTATTTCCAAAATTAAGTAAACAATTCTGTCCTTGCGCATTTACAAACTGAAATGCACTGGTTATAAGTCTCCAGCTAACCCCTGCTCCTATAAATAAACTAACACCAGAGCCAAATCCCCATTTGGTTGTTACTTCATCCATATAAAAAATCGCCAGTCCCCCAAGTATTAATTGAAAGACGAGCAAAGGAGCAAATCCTGGAGATGCTTCAAGTCCTTTCATTAAAACATAAATTAATGCTTCAAACACTATAAAAAAGAAAACTAAAATCTTTTGAAGTCCTTGGAAGAATCTCTTTCCTTCTACAGTTGTAGTATCAATATTTAATATTCCTGAACCAGTAAGTAATTGCAAAATAATAGAAGCCATTACAATTGGACCAATACCCAAGGATATAATACTCCCAAAATCTGTTCCAAGGATTATAGCTAAATATTCAAATCTTGCTAATGCATTTTCTGCTAAACCAAAAAGAGGAATATTTGCAAGAACAAAAAACGAAACTAAAACAATCAAAGTCCATTTTAACTTTACTTTAAAACCAACTTTTTTTTCTTCTGGTTTTGTAACTTCTGGAATAAAATTAAAGATTTTTCTAAAGTCCATTTTCTAGTAAATTAAAATTAGTTTTTAAAGATTTTTAGAATCCATCAAAAGGTTCATTCCTCTTTGAAGAAGGACTATCTGCATAATTTATTGCTTCAATAACACTGGTTGCGAAAGAAACTGCTCTTTCAGCCACTATTTCATTTAAGGTCTTTTTTGTATCACGATAATCACATTTCCCCTCTTTATAATAATCACATATTAAGGGGAATCCTTCACGTTTTACATTAAGGCATTGCACAGTCATTTCTTCATTAGGGAATGGATTTAAAGATAAGTATCCACATTGGACTTGAGCATAAATTTCCTCTACAGATTTCCCCTTTATTCTTAAGCATTTATTCATTTTGTATTTTAGGCAAAATTATTTCTCCCCCTTTTGCTTTTACTTTTTCAATTGCTGATTTTGAAGCTTCTTTTGCTTTTATAATTA